>MRWG01000036.1_pt1 | contig 295533 bp, 265 predicted proteins | sample 1013341 | NCBI WGS metagenome assembly MRWG01 (sample SAMN06117577, study PRJNA244670) | biofilm metagenome | biome: Water; feature: Cathode Biofilm; material: Biofilm; isolation source: microbial consortium enriched at the cathode of a solar microbial fuel cell | place: USA: District of Columbia... | reverse complement strand
TCTCCTCAGGCTTGTGACGCTTCCTTGCCATCTCTGATCCTCCTTGTTCCAAAACATCAGGATGGACCAATTCAATGGGGGAGGCTCACAATCGCGGTCGTGATTAGCCTAACACGCCCGGTCCGCGGTGCGGCTACACTGCGACCCCCGCCGGCCAGGCCGGGATCTGAATGCAGGAAGGGCCGACTCAAGCGCCCTGTAGATATTCCGGAAACTCCGAGACCCTGCTTCGCCCATGCAAATGTCTGTCGCGCAGAGCCGATCTTCGCTCTTGTTGCCATTTCGGCCGCCTGACTATCTGCCAGTGTCGAACGAACGGGATTCGATTATCCGTCTCATTCGACCATGTGCGACAGATACGAGCAACCAGGTTGCGAGTCTGTGAAGGCAACCAAATGTCCCAAGACAACAACAAAAGGAGGAAATCCATGATTCGCAGTCTCTGTAACTTTCTTGGCATTGGACTTTTTCTGGGCATGGCCGCCTGCACCGGAATGGAAGGCGGCACGGGAGCCAAACCGCCGCAGACGGCGCTTGCCGAGAAGCCCCACAAGTACGAGGAATATGACGGTCCCCACTACGGCGCATTGACTGAGGGCATGTTTGCCGCCGGCGCCGGGTACAACGTCCTGGTTCCGGAGTAGCTCGCCTGATTTTCGGGATGCGGCAGTGAAGTCAAATCGGGTTCGCTGCCGCTTTTTTGCTCGGCTCGCGAGAGGGGTACGATATCCCTTACATTGCATCACGGGTTGGTTGCCGGATACCTAGGGGGCGGCCAGGCGGCGGCGCACGCCTTTCAAACGGGAGTTGCATGAATGATCCGTATTGTCGCCCGGTCATTCTTGGTCGCTCTCCTCATTGGGGCGGCCTCGGGTGTCGCACAATCCGGTTTCAAGGAGGGAGCCGCCGCGATTGATCGAGGAGACTACGCCTCGGCATTCAAGGAATGGCAGCCGTTGGCAGAGCAGGGTCATGTGATCGCGCAATACAACCTTGGTCAGCTTTTTCGGGCGGGTCGTGGCGTTGCGCAGGACAATGTGCTGGCAGCTTACTGGTACCGCCGAGCAGCGGAACGAGATTTCGCGCTGGCTCAGTTTAATCTCGGGGTCATGTATCACAACGGGGACGGGGTGATTCAGGACATGGGGGAGGCGGTCTACTGGTATCTTCAGGCTGCGGAGAACGGCCACTCCGATGCTCAGTTTCACCTTGGGATTCTCTACTTCAACGGCGTAAATCAGCAGCCGAACCAAGTGCTTGGGGCCATGTGGCTCGAGGTCGCCGCCAAGAACGGGGCCGGCCAGGCTCTGGAGACACTGGAGGCAGCACGGGAACAGATGGCTGCCGATCAGATCGAAACAGCCTCCCATCTGGCCCATGAATGCGCCGAAAGGCAGTTCATGGGGTGCTAGGCTGACGGGGCCGGCGGATCCTCGAGTGGTGTATTTTGGCTGACACAATGACATCATGCTTTCTGCGCTGCAGACCGGGTGAAGTCCAAAGACCATGATGCGAATGCTCGCCACCCGGACCAATCGCTGGGGGCTGGTCACCACAGGCCCGTGCGGACGGCTTTCACGGTCGACTAGTGGCTGGCCACGCGGTAACAGGGCATGATCAGGGGGAGGGTTTCTTGGCTGTTTATGTCCTCGATCCAAAGGCCGACAATTGCGGCCATCCATTCTGGCAGAGCAGCAGCTATTGCGGGCGCTGCTATGTATCAGCTCCCAGCGAATCGACAGCCCGTACCATCGCTGCCGAGGCCTTTGCGGTGGCAATCAAGAAATCCAGTCAGAGTTCGATAAGCAGCATCTCACCCTGGCTTCGGGCAGATTTTGTCGAGCTCCGCTGGATGGACACGCCGTTCAACAAGCAGGAAATCGGCGACGTCTTGTTGCCCAGCGGAGAGGTAATTCGAAGCAGAGTTTCAAAGGCCCGGACGGGCGAGTGAGCTATGTTCTGCCCTGGTTTTCGAAGTTCGGCCGTGAAGATCGAAGCGATGCTGGACTTCGCCCCGTCTTCGGTCCGGGTTTCATGCGAGCTTTCGGGCTGATTCCAGTTGGGCCGCAAAGGGGGCCCGCCGGCCACGGATGACACATATAGACGAATTCTCGCGCGCCGTTCCAAGAGCGGCTGGGCGTCAATCGGGGAAATAACGCAGAAATCACGCCGGCCGTTCAACCTCGGTCCCGATCAAGGGCGTGAGGTTGAACGATGCACAGCGCGACGGGCGCGACGAGCCTGAGACGGCACGCATGCAGTCATTTGCAGAAGGCGGCGGCTAGGAACGGTGGCCCGGGCTCCGGGCCGGCGACCAATCCCGAAATCTATGTGGGCGTGGAGAAGCCGGACCATCCCGGCGAGATGGACGTGGCACGGACCATGGCGTTGTTCCGCCTGCTCAGCGACCGCATGGAACGTGAGTATGACTGGCCGGACGGCATCGACCGTGGGAACCCCAACATCCCCTCCGGCTATACCTACCTGGCGCAGATGGCCAGCCACGACCTCTTCATGAGCGACAACTCCGCGCCGTCGCTCCGCGATCCCGCAACGGTAAAAAATGTCCGCGGCCGGCCGTTGATGCTGGAGACCATCTACGGCCGCAACCCGGAACTCGACGCTGTCGCCTTCGAACACGCGTCGGATCTCCGCGGGCCGAACGCGATCCACTGGCCGAGAACGCGATTCAGGCTGGACGGTGTATCTCACGAGGTCGACGACTGGTCACGGGACACGAGCCGTTCGCCCAGGCGCGATATCGGCCGTATCCGCAATGTGAGGTTCGGCGAGGAGTATGGCTGCCCGCTCGTGGCCGATGAGCGTAACGACGATCATTCAATCCTGTCGCAGATGACGGCGTTATTTCAGCTCGCTCACAATGCCGCAATCGACAGCATCGAGTGGAACGACAAGCCCTCCGATCCGCTCGACAGCGCCAACAATTTCGCCACAGCACGAGCCGCTCTCACCTATGTGTTTCGGAACATTGTGCGGCGGGACTTGTTGGCGCGCCTGCTCGACCCGCTCGTCCGGCACCACTACGAGCGATCCGACGACCCCGGCCGCTTCATCCTTGACCCTCCCGAGGGAAGCGTCCTGACGCCGGAGTTCATCAATGCGGCCTATCGTATGGGACACGCCATGGTGCGTTCGTCCTACGAGTTCGCCGAGGGGACGCGGCACAACCTCCCCGAGGTCATGCGGAGCACCTCCTTCCGCGTGCCTCGCCGTACGCCCCTCGGCGTCCACTGGATCGTGCGCTGGTCGAGGTTCTTCGAGTTCAAAGGGGCCCATTCTCCGCCACAGCTTTCCCGGCGAATCTCGCCCAAGTACGTGGCCGCGCTCCACGACAAGCAGATGTTTCCGGCAAGCGACCCGCCGGAGCCCGGAGGTCTGCCCTATCGCGACCTCGTCCGCTCCGCCATTTCGGATGTGATGAAGATCGACGCCCTGGCGCAGCTGATCGAGAAGCGCGCGCCGGAACTGGCCGAGCAACTACCGTGGATCTCGGATGAGGAGATTCGCCGTTCTGCACTCAGGAACTGGATCGGCGCGGCGGATGACGAGATCGTCAAGGAGTTTGTCGGTAATCCGCCGCCGGGTCTTTACTTCCTCATCGAAGCCGCCGGCGCACACAAAGGCGAGCGGCTGGGGCCGATTGGCTCCATCGTGCTGGCAGAGACCTTCTACAGAGCCCTCGAAGACCACGAAGAGGACCGTGATCTCGCCCAAGCGGCCTTTGAAGTCTTCGGCTACAGCGTGCCGGCGACCATGAGCGACCTGATCCTGTGGGTGGAGCAGCACATGCGTGTCGATGACCGCGTGTTCGACATGCGCTCGCTTCCCCTTATCTGAGAGCGACCTTCCGGCAGGAGGAAACAATGACCGATGACTTCGAAGGCGAATTCGGGCGCCTGGAAATCCTGGACTATACGGCGTTTGGCCGTCTGATCGCCGACTGGGCCATGGACCGCAAGCCGTGGCCGGAATCGCTCGAGGAATTCAAATCCATCGTGGAGCCCGACATCGCTCGCGTGCCGCCGCGTATGAAGGCGATCCACGTCGTTCAGCCCAACCAGGAAATCTTCTATCTGCGCCTGCCGCCAAAGAAGATGATTACCCGTTCGCTGGAGCGGTTCGCCGAGCGCGACAAGAAGGGCAGCGGCCCCCGCTACCAGGTTCCGCCCTTTTATGCCGACATGGTCTGTGGCGACGAAGCGCTGACCCACACGGATTTTTTCCTCAGCCGCGTGGCCGATTACACCATCTCAATCTGCATGTAGGGCTTCGGGGGCCTGCAGGCCGGCCTGTTTCAGCGCGCCGAAGAAGGCCGAGCGCGTCGCGGGGTCGCCGATCGGAAAGCATTGAACCAGCCAGGTCTCGGCGTCGGTGAACGTCGGATTTGGCTGCCCCGTCCAGCGTTGACGGATACGCTCGATCAGATTGGCATACTGTCGTCGCGCCTTCCGCAATTCGCGCCTGCGGACCAGTGCGGCGGTATACCAGGCCTCCACGCCGAAGAAGCCGCCATCCGACCGCTCGAAAGCTTCGATGGCCCTCGCATCGTCGCCGCAGGAGAACCAGATCACGACCTGGTAGCTCCATTGGAGCGGCGAGGCGACCAGTCCGCGGTCAAGCGCACGTTCCGCCAGTCGGGCCGCGCGGTCGAGATCCCCGCAAAAACAGAAGCCCGCCGGCGCCGAAACGGCGGTCCAAGGATCGTTTTCGTTCAGCTCGTAGGCCATGCGAAAGCCCTGGTAGGCCTCGTCAAACCGGTCACGCAACGCCAGCGACCATCCCGAACAGAGGTGGGAGCGCGAATCGAGCGGATCCAGTCTGAGCGCCACATTTGTCAGATGGTTCGAGAATTCCAGTTGTTCGGAATTGCGAAAAGCGCCAGGGAAAATGATGTGGCGGGAATTGATGAGCTGGGCCAGAGCGCTGTAGGCGGGGGCGAAGAAGGGCTTCTCCTCGATCAGGCCGCGGAAGGTGTCGGCGGCTCGGTCGGAGTTCGCCCGGTCCCACGTGAAATTGAGCTGCTGGCCAATAAGCAGGCGATCGTAGAGGTCCAGCGTGACATTCGGAATGGTGCCGATCCGCTCCAGCCTGTCAGCGGAGATGTGGACATTCAGCGCCAGGGCGATCCGCGCAACCAGTTCCGCCTGATGCTCCAGGATGTCATCGCGGCCAATGCCGTAGTATTCGCTCCATAGAAAGCGTTCGGTTTGCAGTTCCTTCAGATTGATGGAGACGCCGAGCAGGTTGCCGTCGTGCTGGATCGATGCCGTAAGTTCGAAGACTGAATCGGTCTTCTGCAGTCCCCCTGCCGGCACCTGGTCCAACACCGACCATTCGCGGAACCGGATCAGTCGGGATAGCAGGTCATGGCGAAGCGCCTGCGCCAGGCCGGGACGCGCATCGGTTTCGCCGTGAAGTTCGAATCGGCCCATGACGATCACCGGTCCACGGTCGACAAAGGGCGTGCCTTGTTGCGCCGCGATCTCGGTGGAGCCTGACCGCGGGCTCGCCTCTGCGGTCATCGGCGGAATGAAATCGGATGTGTAGCGATCCAGCTTGATCCGAGCGAGAAGAGACTGGGTCTCGACCGAGGGCTCGGTGTCGAACTCTTCCGAAAGGACCGACCAGAGCTCGTTGTAGATCGCAATCGCTCCGGCGGCGTCGCCTCTTGTCGCGCGGTCCGCCATCAGCCTGCGGCATGCCAGCTCATGGCTGGGATCCAGGTTGAGCAATGCGCGGGCGGCAGCCACCTCCGAGCCATTCTGCGCCCCTTCCGTCAGGTGGCGCTCCAGCGGCTCCTGCAGCATGGAGTAGATGATCTGGCGTTCGGCCCGAAGCGTGGCGAAATACGTTTCGCCAACATTCTCCAGGCCCTCGCAGAGCCGATCCGCCAGGCGCTTCTCGCCCCGCAGTTTCTCCGCGGCGAAATCGCCTTGCCGGACGGCGTTCGTCAGTAGCTCGACATCGGTGACAACTTGAGCCCGCGGCAGTAGCAGATGCTCATTGGTGACCTCGAGGCCGTCGAAACCGGTGTCCGCAAGCGTCTTGCGGATGTTGAACAGGGTCTGGCGAAGAGACACGGCCCCGCGGTTCTCGTCATCGTCTTCCCAGAGCAGGGTCCGCAGGCGCGAACGGCTCTGACGCTCGCCGGCGTTGAGGCAGAGGAAAGCCAACAGCGCCTTGCTCTTTCGAAGGCGGATGTCGAGGACTCGTTCCCCCACGAGGAAGCGCGGCGGCCCGAGCAGTTCGGCTCGCAGCGCCATCGCCCCATTCATCGTTGGTCCGCTGCCGCCGTCTCCATCGGGCACGTCGACGCCTCCCCCTCACAGTCCCCTCGGTTCAGACTATGCGAATGGCCCGGTGGTTGTGAACACGGCCGTGGGCTGCTTTCTGCGCCTCGCGGAGGCGGGGCAGCTCGGTGGTCGACGGCATGGGTTGCAGACCGGGTACAAAGGTTCGCCAGACAGGTACTCCGATGTTGCCGCGCGTCAGGTCGAGGGTCAGAACATCCAGACCGGCCGCCGCGAGGGCAGCTTCCGGATCGGCCTGCGCGACATGATCCCGTGGCGCCCCACCCGGGTGCAGAATCTCCCAGGAAGCGTCAATTTCGCTATGTCGCCGGAGGTGCATGCGGTCGGTGTCGTTGAGTTTGTCGTCGCCGCTTTCGTGCCGCTTTGCGGCGACGATCCGATCGGCCAGTTCGATCTGGCAGAGTTCGAGAAAGGCCGCCTTCATGGCAGCCGCTGTGCTTGCTCCGGCGCCGAAGCCGTAGGCGAAACCGTTTCCGTGTCCATCCGTGGAAAGCGCCACCATGACCGGCACACCGATGTCGGTCGAGATATCCAGGAACCATGTCCGCCGGGTCTGCTTCCCCTGCCGGGCTCGGGTGACGATGCCGGCCATCTCCGTCTGCGCCAGGGTTTCGAGCGCAACGGGCCGACCTTGCAGGGCGCCAAGCCACCACAAGGCCATCGCGTCCCGTTCGATCCATTCGAACAGCGCATGGTGCAGCGCCGCCGCCGACGTCGCGCCCGATCCGCAACCGATCCCGAGACTATGGAGCGGGGCAGGGCCCGGCAGGTTGGCATTCCGATAGCAGAGGGTCGCAGGAAAGCGCCGCGTCGCTCCTCCGCCATCCGGCAACGGCACCGTCGCGACAGGGCCATCGTCGGACCAGTCAGCATAGCCTTGCGTCAACGAAATCACGGCGGGCTCCGGGCTGCAGATCCGCAAGTGTCCTGCCGCATCTCCGCCCAGGTACTGGCTGACGAATTCTACGGCTTCGGCGATGCAGGCGCGGAATGCCGCCAGGCGGCTCTCTGCGACGCCCGAGACCCCGAAAATGCCGCTCTCGCCTTCTGCCCACCGGGCGATATCGAGTTCGGCGCCGAAGGCGCTGAGGCCGGGCGCATCGGGCAGGGGCAGTTCGAAGAGCCGGTGCAGTCCCTGAGCGAAACGAAGGAGCTTCCGAAAATCCTCGGCGTCATCCAGCACTTCCGGTTCGGCGATACCGAGCCAGGCTAGGAACCGCAGAATATCGGGTGCCGCTGTGCCTGATTCGAGAAATTCGATTGAGCCAGCGAGGAGCTTCGCTTGTTCAGGGGACATTGTGAGAAACTAAGCGATCGTGAGCCAGGCCGGAATCCACTTGTCTCCCCACGCTACTCCGGGCGTGCCAGGGTCTTGGCGAGCGCGTAGAGCCGTTGACGCACCGCCGGTTCGGGAATGCGATCGTAGACACGTATGAACTCCAGGATTTCCCGGCGGAACAGCTTCTCCGCGTCTTCTGCCGGGATCGCATTCTCATCGACATCGGGGCCTTCTGTCTCGGCCGCGTCGGCAACCGGCGCGCCATCGAAAAAGAAGGAGACCGGCACATCCAGGATGTGGCTCATCTCGAAAAGTCGGCTCGCACCGACGCGGTTTGTGCCCTTCTCGTACTTCTGTATCTGTTGAAACGTCAGTTTCAGAGCCTCGGCGAGCTTCTGCTGACTCATCCCCTTGAGTGTCCGGCAAAGCCGTATGCGGCTTCCCACGTAGATATCAACGGGATGGGGATGCTCGGCCATCGTCCTCTCCTCAATCTGGCGCCAGCCGCCATGTTACTGAAGTTGAACCGACGATGGTATCAGAGCCACAAATTCACTTCCGGATTGCTCAATATCGAGCTTCGTGATGCCGCTCCGACATGCTCCTTCAGATGGCCGAAAGCCGGTTGCAGCGATGGTTGGAAGCCGCTTTTGGCTACTGTTACCTATGCTGTTACCTATTGCCTTGAATTTCAAATCTCCGGCTAGATAAAAGACCGTAACTATCTGATTTTGTTGGTAGCGGGGGAGGGATTCGAACCCCCGACACGCGGATTATGATTCCGCTGCTCTAACCGACTGAGCTACCCCGCCGCCGAGCGCGCGATATAGGTCCGGCGGGCTGCGCCTGTCAAGACGCTTGGGCGCGACGCGGATTGGCTTCTTCAGAGGTCGCCCAGCAGCGGCCGGACCTCCTTCGCGAAGCGTTCGAGCTGCGCCATCTCCTCGCCGTCGGGGCCCGTCGGGTCCATGACGAAGTGGCGCACGCCCGCGGCGTGGAAGGCGCGGATCTGCTCCGCCACCTGCTCGGGCGTGCCGAGCGCGGCGTAGCGCTTCGCGGGCTTGCGGAAGTCCATGGCGTAGCGCCGCGTGAGGTGTTGGGTCGCCTTGTCCCAGGCCGTGTCGAAGTCGTCGTCGATGCGGAAGAAGTAGAGGTGCCCGGTGCCGTAGCGGTCCACCGTCCGGCCGGCCTTCTCCATCTCCTGCTCGATGGTGGCGAGCGATTCGGCGAACATCTCCGGGGTGACGACATAGGAAATCCAGCCGTCGCAGAGTTGCGCCGCGCGCCGGAGCGCCGCGCCCGACCGCCCGCCGACCCAGACCGGCGGGCCGCCGGGCTGCACGGGCTTCGGCAGCATCTGCGTCTCGGGGATGTCGAAGTGGCGGCCCTTGTGGCTCACCTTCTCGCCGGTCCAGAGCTTGCGGATGACCTCGATGGATTCGGAGACGCGGGCGCCGCGTTCCTTGTGAGGCACGCCGACGGCGGCGAACTCGCCGGGGAACTCGCCGCCTACGCCGGTCCCGAAGATGAAGCGCCCGCCCGAGAGATTGTCGAGCGTCGAGGTCAGCTTGGCCGTCAGCGTCGGGTGGCGCAACGCCAGCAGGTAGACGCCGGTCGCCACCGTCACTTTGTCGGAAAGCGCGGCGGCCTGGGCGAGTTGCAGCAGCGGGTCCATGATCGGCACAGCGAAGGCGATGTGATCGCCCAGCCAGATCGAGCTGAAGCCGTTGTCCTCGGCCAACTTCACGGTGGCGATTGCGGCCTCCCGGTCCGCCATCCGCCCCATGAACCCGAACTCGGTCTTCTCCGCCAGTTTCAGCGCCATCTCCCCGGCCTCCCCTTTGCCTAATGCGATCCGCCGCGCCACTATTCTGGAGATTGTCGCGGCCACAGGCCAGCCATGAACGGGGAGAGACGCCATGCCGGTAAGAGCGGGACTGGGATTCGGGGAGTTGCCCTTCTCGGGCGCGGCGGCGTTCTGGGACTGGATCGACATGCTGGAGGCGGGCGGGGTCAACAGCTTCTGGCAGTCCGACCGCATCGCGTCGTCGCGCCCCCACCTGGAGCCCATGACCGTACTGGCGGCCATCGCGGGCCGGACGAAGAAACTGAAGTTCGGCATGAACGTCGCCTCGCTGGCGCTCAGGGAGCCGGTGCTGCTGGCCAAGCAGTGCGCGACGATCGACTTCATTTCCGGCGGCGGGCGGCTGCTGCCGGCCTTCGGCATCGGCGCCAAGCTGGCCCCGGACTGGGAGGCCACGGGCACGCCGCTGGCCGGCCGCGGCGCGCGCGCCGACGAGGCCCTCGAGATCATCATGCGGCTCTGGCGCGGCGAGACGGTGGACTATGACGGCCGCTTCTTCCAGCTGAAGGGCGCGCGCATCTCGCCGACGCCGGTGAACCCGCGCATCCCCATGTGGATCGGCGGCTCGACCGCCGCGGCGGTGAAGCGGACCGCGAAATACGGCACCGGCTGGCAGGCCGCCTTCGAGACGCCGGCGCAGCTCGCGCCGGTGATCCGCTCGATCCGGGAAACGGCCATCGCCCAGGGCCGCGCGGTGCCCGAGGATCATTTCGGCGCGGGCTTCCCCTTCCGCTTCGGCAGCCCGGACGACCCGGCGGTGGCGAAGGAGATGGAGCGGTTCTCGAAGCGGCTGAAGCGCGATCCCTCGGACTACTTCGTCGTCGGCGACGCCGCGACGATCCTGAAACGGCTGCGCGAGTATGTCGGCGCGGGGGCGAGCAAGTTCATCCTGCGCCCTGTGGGCGACGGCGACGCCGACCTGTTCGACCAGACGCGGCGCTTCATCGAGGAGGTCCAGCCCGACCTCATGGACATCCCCATGCCCGAGGCGGCGTAGGGGCAGAGAGGGTATCGCATGTTAGTCCAGTTCTTTGAAAATAGTGCACAAATTCGAGATATATCGATAATTATTTTCGGCATTATTGGCCTCCCGTTTCTTATTTGGAGGACAATTTCTCTTCATAACAACTCTAGATCGGCGACTATTCAAGCAAAATTAAGTGAATCCCGCCTTGAATCCGAAAGATTTACAAAGGCAATAGAATTGCTTTCTCATGATGGAGTGTCTTCTTCAGGTGGTATATATACACTGGAGCAAATTTCAATTGAGCAGAGTAAATATCATTGGATTGTCATGGAGACGCTGGTGGCTCTAATTAAGTCGAGATCTAGTTTGCACCTAATACAGGACGGAGATGTCGAGGGAGATACAGTTCTCGAAACGAAGGCAGCGTTTCGAGTTCTGGCAAGGCGGGATTCAAAAAACGACCCTACGAATCAGCCTATACGACTAACGGCATGCAATTTGCGAGGCGTAGGCGCAAAAGGGGGGCAGTTTTCTGGGGCCGTACTAAGTAAATCAGATTTATTTAGGGCCTATCTGAAAGATTCGGATTTTTCAAATGCGCAAATGCGAGGCGCAAAGCTCTCTGGAATTGCATTTGACAGAACAAATTTTTCAAATGCGCATATGCAACATTCCAATCTTTCAAATTCTAAATGCTGGAAATCAAAATTTAACAGATCATTATTGCGATACACAGTTCTTGATGGCACGGATTTCGGACAATTGGAGGCTTTAGAAGTTCAATGTAGGTATGCAGTTGGCAGAAAATCATCTTTCAGGGGAGCAAATTTAGAGAATTCATCATTCCGTGACTGTGAATTTAATGAGTCTGATTTTTCGAACTCAAATTTTGTTGGTGCGTCCTTGTATGCAGGAACATTTCTTTCATGTAGGTTTAGCGGGGCAGTAATGAAATCAACTTCGCTACAGCGAGGCAATTTTGAAAACTCCGATTTTTCCAATGCAGATCTTTCTAGCGCAAATCTGCAAAATGCGGACTTCACCGGGTGTCGTTTGGATAATGTGAACATGAAGAATGCGAATATTCAAGGAGCATTGTTTGATTATTCAACGCTCGGAAAGGTTTTGAATTTAACAGACAGGCAAAAAAAATCGGCTCGTATAAATAGTGATAGATAGAATTGTCAGTTTATTGGGAGCGCTTTGGTTCGATGCGGCGTTGGGGCGCTGACAACAACGGGCAGTTGCGTCTGCGCCTGCGCTAGCCCTTCCCGAAGAAGCCCCGCAGCACCCGCTCGTAGATCGCGGTCAGCTTGGGGATGTCGGCCACGGCGCAGCGTTCGTCGACCTTGTGCATGGTCTGGCTGACCAGCCCGAATTCGACCACCGGGCAGGCGTTCTTGATGAAGCGCGCGTCGGACGTGCCGCCCGTGGTCGAGAGGTCGGGCTCGACCGAAAGCTCGGCCAGAATGGCGTCGTGCAGGTTGGCCGTCAGATCGCCGGGTTCGGTCAGGAACGGGTCGCCCGAATTGCGCACCGTGAGTGTGTAGTCGCCGCCGACGCTGTCGCAGGCGGCGCGGATCTTCGCCTCCAGCCCGGCGGCGTCCTGCAGCGTGTTGTAGCGGACGTTGAAGAACGCCTGGCCGCTGGCCGGGATGACGTTGGAGGCGGTGTTGCCGACGTCGATCGTGGTGATCTCCAGGTTCGACGGCTGGAAGTGCTCGTTGCCCTCGTCCAGGTCGATCGCCGCAATGCGGTCGAGCATCTTCACCAGCCGCGGCAGGGGATTGTCGGCCAGGTGCGGATAGGCGATGTGGCCCTGGGTGCCGTTGACCACCAGCCGGCCGGAGAAGGAGCCGCGGCGGCCGATCTTGGCCATCTCCCCCAGCGCCACCGGGTTGGTCGGCTCGCCCACCAGGCAGGCGTCGATGGTCTCGCCCTGCGCGGCCATCCAGTCGAGCACCTTGGTCGTGCCGTTGATCGCCGGGCCTTCCTCGTCGCCGGTGATCAGGAAGGCGATCGAGCCCGTGAACCCGTCGGCGATGACGCGCTCGGCGGCCTCGACCATGCAGGCGATGGCGGTCTTCATGTCGGTGGCGCCGCGGCCGTAGAGCTGGCCGTCCTCGATCTCCGCGCCGAAGGGATCGTGGCGCCAGGCCGCCGCGTCGCCGACGGGGACGACGTCGACATGGCCGGCGAAGCAGAAGACCGGCCCCTCGGCGCCGTAGCGGGCGTAGAGATTCTCCACGTCCGGGGTGCCTTCCTCGGAAAAGGTGAGGCGGTGACAGGCGAAGCCCAGCGGCTTCAGCGCCGCCTCCAGGCAGTCCAGCGCGCCGGCTTCGGCCGGGGTCACGGACGGGCAGCGGATCAGGTCGCGGGCGAGGTCGAGGGCGTCGGTCATGGAGGCTTCACCGGTCGTTGGATCGTCGCACATAGAGGAATGACGGCTTGCCCGGGCTCGACCCGGGCACCCGGTTCTTCGGATCGCTGGGCCCTCGGGTCAAGCCCGAGGGCGCCGACGGATGGTCATTCCGCCGCCTGCTTCGGCGGCGGCGAGTTCTTTCCGGCATAGCCGTCGCGGGTCTGGGGCAGCTTCATGCCGAGCAGGCCGGAGGCGACAACCGTGCGCAGCACCTGAGCCGTGCCGCCGCCGATGGTGAACATGCGTGCGTCGCGCACCATCCGCTCCATCGGCGCATCGCGCGAATAGCCCTTCGCGCCGAAGACCTGCAGCGCGTCATTGGTCACCTTGATCGCCATTTCCGAGGCGAAGACCTTGGCCTGGGCGGCCGAATAGGGATCGGGGAAGGGGCTGCCGCCGGGTCCGCGGCTGCGGGCTGCGCCCTGCAGCATCAGCCGCGCCGCGTCGACCTGGATCGCCATGTCGGCCAGCATCCATTGCAGGCCCTGGAACTCGGCGATGGGGCGTCCGAACTGGACCCGCTCCAGGGCGTAGTCGCGGGCATGCTCCAGCGCGCCGGCGGCGATGCCCAGCGCCATGGTGCCGGCGCCGACGCGCTGGGAATTGTATGCGTTCATCAGATCCGCGAAGCCGCGCCGGAAGCCGGAAGGCGGCATCAGCACTCGGGATTCCGGCAGTTCGAGATCCTCGAAGATCACCTCGGCCTCCGGGATCCCGCGCAGGCCCATGGTGGGCTCCCGCTTGCCGATGCGCAGGCCTTCGTCCTCCTCGCGCACGGCGATGAAGCCGCCGATGCCGAGCTCGCTCCCGTCCTCGTCGAAGGCGCGGGCGAAGATCAGGTGTAGCCGGGAGACCCCGCCGCCGGTGATCCAGTGCTTCCGGCCGTTCAGCACCCAGCGGTCGCCGCGCTTCTCGGCGCGGGTGGTCATCTCGGTCGCCGCCGAGCCCGCCTCCGGCTCGGTGATGCAGATCGCCGGCTTGTCGCCCGAAAGCACGAAATCGGCGGCCATACGGCGCTGCTCGGGCGTGCCGTAGGTCAGGACGGCGGAGATCGCGCCCATGTTGGATTCCACGGCGATGCGCCCGGTGACGCCGCAGACCTTTGCCATCTCCTCGATCACCAGCACGGCGTCGAGAAAGCTCCGGCCCTGGCCGCCCAGATCCTTCGGGATGGTCAGGCCCATCAGCCCGGCGTCGTTCAGGGTCTTCACGTGGTCCCAGGGATAGGCCTCGGTGCGGTCGATCTCCGCCGCGCGCGGGGCGATGGCGTCCCGTGCGATTTCCCGGGCCTTCTGCTGCAGGGCCCGTTCCCCGGGGCTCAGTTCGATCTGCATGGACGGTGTCCTCCTCAGCGTTTCGATACCATCGGCATGCCCCGGATTTCACGCACAAGTTTGCGCACCATGGCGGGCCGGAAGGCCTCGAAGCTGTCGGCGGCGATGACGAACGCACCGGGGCCGGCGATCAGCCAGTCCTGAAAGTACTGGCCCAGGCGCGGCTCGTCGCTGAGGATCGGCAGGCCGTTGATCGTTATTCCGCGCCGGATCGCTTCCGCCCTGGTCTCGCGCAGCAGGGGCGGGCCGCGGTTGACGCCGTCGCCCGAGAGATCGACCACCCGCCGCGCCGCGGGGAAAGGGGCGCGGTCGAGATGGTCGAAACAGAACCGGAGCGCCGCGCCGATCTTCGTGCCGCGGAAGCGGAAGGCGCGGGGCGCCGACCAGATCCGGGCGGCCAGCGCCTGCGCCGAGGCCGCGCCGTCGATCCGGGTCCACGGGACCACCACGGCCTGCTCGGCATCCGACGACCATTGCACCAGGGAGAGCGCCACGGCGCCCAACTCGCCACGCGCGATGGCGTCGATCACCGCGGGGTGGGCGATCGCCTCGGCGACGCCGCGCATCTGCAGGCCGTACTCGCCGGCGTCGACGCTGGCCGAAACGTCGACCGCCAGCACGATGGCGACATCGACGGCCTGGGCACGGGCGGGGGCTTGCGGCAGCAGGGCGAGAAGGCCGACCATGGCCGCGACCAGCAGAACCGGGAGAAAGCTTCGATGACGGGCAACGCCTATGACTCCGGCCGGCTCAACCTGCCCTTCGTCGGGCACTGCACTTTCGCCAGGCAGCCCGTCTGCCTCGACTGGGACCGGATCGAGGCCGACGTCGCCGTCTTCGGCGCGCCCTACGATATGGGCACCCAGTACCGGGCCGGCGCGCGTTTCGGCCCCCGCGCGATCCGCGAGGCCTCGACCCTGTTCTCCTTCGGCCATGGCGGCGCCTACGATCATGAGGATGACGTGACCTACCTTCCCGCCGATCGGGTGCGCATCGTGGACATCGGCGACGCCGACATCATCCATACCGATACCACGAAAAGCCACGACAACATCGAGGCGGGCGTGCGGCGCATCCTGGACGCCGGGGCGTTGCCGGTGGTCCTCGGCGGCGACCATTCGGTCCACATCCCCTGCATCCGGGCCTTCGGTGACCAGCCGCCGGTGCATATCGTCCACATCGACGCCCATCTCGATTTCGTCGACGAACGCCACGGCGTCCGCTACGGCCACGGCAATCCGCTCAGGCGCGCCTCGGAGATGGCGCATGTCACCGGCTTCAGCCAGCTCGGCATCCGCAACGTCTCCTCGTCGAACCGCGACGACTACGCGGCCGCCCGGGCCGCGGGCTCCGACATCCTCTCGGTCCGGCAGTTCAGGAAGCTGGGCGTGGACGGCGTGCTGGCGCGGGTGCCGTCAGACAGGCGCTATTACCTGACCATCGACATCGACGGCTTCGATCCCTCGATCGCGCCGGGCACCGGCACGCCCAGCCATGGCGGCTTCCTCTACTACGAGATCCTGGAGTTCCTGCAGGGGCTGGCCGGCCGGGGCGAGATCGTCGGCGTCGACCTGGTCGAGGTGGCGCCCGACTACGACCGCGACGGCACCACCGCCTTTCTGGCCGCGCAGTTGCTCATGAACCTGCTGGGCTTCGTCTTCCACGCCAGGGGGCGGAGCGCGTAGCGCAGGCGTCAGGCTTCCGGTTGATGATCGGTTCGACCCCCTCCCGCCTCCGCTGGCGCGGACGCACCCTCCCCCTTGTCCAAGGGGGAGGGCCGGGGAGGGGGATTACTCCGTGCTGGCAAGCGGTTCGCCGTTGCCGCGCAACAATTGAAGCGTCAGTTGCGGAATTGTTCTCAACCAACTAATCTGGTTGAGTCTTTTGTCTCCACCGATTCGCGCGACCGGCCTTCGATGACCAATGCCCGCCTCGATCTGCTGACCGACTATCCGTTCCAGCGCCTGCGGGACCTGCTGGATGGCGTCGAGGGTGGGGGGGCGACGCTCAATTTCGCGCTCGGCGAGCCGCAGCTGGGTCCGCCGCCATTGTTGATGGACGCGCTGGCGAAGGACGCCGCCGGCTTCGGCAAGTATCCGGCGGCCAACAGCACGCCGGAACTGCGCCGCGCCATCGCCGACTGGCTCGACCGGCGCTATGGCCTGACCGGTGGCGCGGCGATGGATGCCGAAACCGAGATCATGCCGCTCAACGGCACGCGCGAAGGGCTCTACAACATCGCCCAGCTGGTGGTGCCCGCGGTCCGCGCGGCGACCCGACCGCTGGTGCTGGTCCCGAACCCCTTCTACCAGTGCTATCTGGGCGCCGCGACCATGGCCGGCGCCGAGGTCCACCTGATGCCGGCGACGGCGGCGAACGGCTTCCTGCCCGATCTCGAGGCGCTGGAGCAGGACGTCCTGAAGCGCGCGGCGCTGCTCTACATCTGCACGCCGGCCAATCCGCAGGGCTCGATCGCCGACGCGGGCTATCTCCGCCGCGCGCTGGAGATCGCGCGCACCCACGACATCGTGCTGGCGCTGGACGAGTGCTATGCCGAAATCTACGACGAAACGCCGCCGCCGGGCGGGCTGGAGATCGCGGCGGCGACGCCCGGGCGGTTCCGCAATCTCGTCGTCTTCCATTCGCTCTCCAAGCGTTCCAGCGCACCGGGTCTGCGCTCCGGCTTCATGGCCGGCGATCCCGATCTGGTCGCGCGCTATGCGAAGCTGCGCAGTTTCGGCGGCGCGCCGCTGCCGAACCCGGTCGCGGCTGCCTCCACGGCGCTCTGGCGCGACGAGGAGCATGTCGGAAAGACCCGCGACCACTACCGCGCGCTGTTCGATCTGGCCGACGAGAAGCTGGGTAACCGCAAGGGCTATGCCCGCCCGGCCGGCGGCTTCTTCCTCTGGCTCGACGTCGGCGACGGGGAGGCCTTCGCCGCCCGCCTCTGGCAGCGCACGGGCGTGCGCGTGCTGCCCGGCGGCTATCTCGCCCGCGACGAGGCGGATGGCAATCCGGGCCGGCCCTTCGTCCGCGTCGCCCTGGTGCACGACCGCGAGACCGTGGCCGACGCGCTCACCAAGATTTCCGAACTGATGGAGTAGTCCGCCATGGCCGGATCCACCGCCAGCAGAACCGGCATCTCCTTCGCCGCGCCTGAACTGAAACGCTTCCTCGGCCGGCGTCTGGTCGAACTCGCCGGCGTGGTTCTGGCCGCGGTCGTCCTGGCGGCCATCGTCGCCGTCGCCAGCCATGACCCGGCGGACCCGAGCTGGAACCGCGCCGGGGCGGGCGAGACTGCGAACCTGCTGGGTCCGGCAGGCGCGGTGTTTGCCGATCTGATGCTGCAACTCACGGGCCCGATCGCCCTGATCGTGCTGGCCGTACCCTTCTGTCACGCGCTCCGCATCATCGCCCACCGGCCGGCATCCGCCCTGCGCTGGCGCGGCGCCGTGACGGTGTTCGCCGCCTGCGGCGGGGCCATGGGGCTCGGTGCGCTGGCGCCCTGGTTCGCCGCGCCGCCGGCGCATTTCGGCGGCGTGCTCGGCGCCGCGGGCGCCGGCATGGCCGCCTTCATCGACGGCGCGCCGGTCTGGGCCGGCGCAGCCACAGGCGCGTTGCTGGCCATCTTCGCCTTTGCCGGACTGGCCTGGGCCAGCGCCGTGCCGCCGGGCTGGATGGCGCTGCCCTTCTCGGCGCTGGGCGGCCTGACCCGCCGCCGCGGGACGGACGCCGGCCGGGACGATGCCGCAGACGAAAGAGAGACGGTCTCGGAGCGCCGGACCGCGAAGCCCAAGAAGACGAAGGCCACGAAGACGCAGCGGGTCGCACCGACGCCGGCCCGCACCAGGCCCGGCCAACGCGCGGCAAAGGAGCGCGAGCCCGAACTCGACCTCGGCGCGAAGGACGGCGAGGAGCCGAAACTGCCGCCGCTCGGCCTGCTCTACGAGCCCACGGCGGAAGACTATCCCGCCCGCGCCGGCGCCGATGCGCTGGAGCAGAACGCGCGCATGCTGGAGAGCGTTCTCGACGACTTCGGCGTCAAGGGCGAGATCACCGATGTCCGCCCCGGTCCGGTGGTCACCCTCTACGAGTTGAAACCGGCCCCGGGCACGAAGTCCTCGCGCGTCATCGGGCTGGCCGACGACATCGCCCGCTCGATGAGCGCCATCTCCGCCCGCGTCGCCGTGGTGCCGGGACGCGACGCGCTGGGCATCGAACTGCCCAACAACACCCGCGAGGTGGTCTATCTGCGCGAGATGCTGGCCTCGGCGGCGTTCGAGAAGAACCCGGGCACGCTGGCGCTGGCGCTGGGCAAGGACATCGGCGGCGAGCCGGTCTTCGCGGACCTGGCCCGCATGCCGCACCTGCTGATCGCGGGCACCACCGGCTCGGGCAAGTCGGTCGCCGTCAACACCATGATCCTGTCGCTCCTCTACCGCATGACGCCGGAGCAGTGCCGCATGATCATGATCGACCCGAAGATGCTGGAGCTGTCGGTCTACGAGGGCATTCCCCACCTGCTGACGCCGGTGGTCACCGAGCCGAAGAAGGCGGTCGTGGCGCTGAAATGGGCGGTCAAGGAGATGGAATCCCGCTACCGCAAGATGTCGGACCTGAACGTCCGCAACATCGCCGCCTTCAACGAGCGGGTGAAGGAAGCGACAGCGAAGGGCGAGACGCTGTCCAAGCGGGTGCAGACGGGCTTCGACCCCGAGACCGATGAGCCGGCCTACGAGGACGTGCCGCTGGACACCGAGCCGATGCCGCAGATCGTCATCGTCGTCGACGAGATGGCCGACCTGATGCTGGTCGCCGGCAAGGACATCGAGGGCGCGATCCAGCGCCTGGCGCAGATGGCGCGGGCCGCCGGCATCCACCTGATCATGGCCACCCAGCGCCCGTCGGTGGACGTCATTACCGGCACCATCAAGGCCAACTTCCCGACCCGCATCAGCTTCTCGGTCACCTCCAAGATCGACAGCCGCACCATCCTGGGCGAGCAGGGCGCCGAGCAGCTGCTGGGTCAGGGCGACATGCTCTACATGCCGAACGGCTCGCGGATCGTGCGCGTGCACGGCCCCTTCGTCTCCGACGGCGACGTGGAGAAGATCACCCGCTGGCTGGCGAAGACCGGACGTCCCCAGTACCTGGAGGACGTCACCAAGGAGCCCGAGGACGACGGCGACGGCTTTACCGGCGAGGGCGGCGGGTCGTCGGACGATCCGCTGTTCGACCAGGCGGTGGAGGTCGTGGCGCGCTCGGGCAAGGCGTCGACCAGCTTCGTCCAGCGCCAGCTCAAGATCGGCTACAACCGCGCCGCCCGCATCGTCGAGCAGATGGAGGAAGAGGGCATGGTCTCGGCCGCGGACCATGTCGGCAAGCGCGAGGTCCTGCTGCGCAATCCGGACCAGGACTGATGACCCGGCCCTGACCCGGGCCTCTGCGCTTGCCACTCAGCGCACTCCGGGGCTATGCCGGAACCGGAACAGATCCGGAGGAACGCGCCATGGCCGACACGCCCGCTCCCGTCATCGACAAGGAAGCGCTGAAGCGGCGCTACGCCGAGGAGCGGGAGAAGCGCCTCCGGGCCGACGGCAACGACCAGTACCTGCAGCTCAGGGGACAGCTCGCGCACTATGCCGACGATCCCTACACCCCTTTCGTCCAGCGGGCGCCGGTCGCCGATCACGTGACCTTCGCCTTCATCGGCGGCGGCTTCGCCGGGCTGGTCACCGGCGCACGGCTGAAGGAAGCCGGAATCGATGACGTCCGCATCATCGAGAAGGGCGGCGACTTCGGCGGCACCTGGTACTGGAACCGCTATCCCGGCGCGCAGTGCGACACGGCCTCGATGATCTACATGCCGCTGCTGGAAGAGACCGGCCACATGCCGAGCGAGAAATACGCGCACGGGCCGGAAATCCGCGAACACTGCGTGCGCATCGCGACGCAGTTCGGCCTCTACGAGCACGCCCTGTTCCACACCGAGGTCGAGGACATCCGCTGGGACGAGGCGGCGAAGGTCTGGACGATCGAGACCAGCCGCGGCGACTGCTTCACTGCGCGGTTCGTCGGCATGGGCACCGGTCCGCTGCACGTGCCGAAGCTGCCGGGCATTCCCGGCATCGAGGATTTCGACGGCCACAGCTTCCACACCAGCCGCTGGGACTACGCCTATACCGGCGGCGATCCGGCCGACCCGCGGATGGAGAACCTCGCCGACAAGCGCGTGGCGATCATCGGCACCGGCGCGACCGCGGTGCAGTGCGTGCCCCACCTCGCCCGAGCCTGCGGCACGCTCTACGTCTTCCAGCGGACGCCCTCGTCCGTGGACGTGCGCGACAACCGTCCCATCGATCCCGACTGGTTCGGCGAGATCGCCAAGCCGGGCTGGCAGGACCGCTGGCTGGAGAATTTCACCGCCAACCAGGGCGGGCTGACGATGGCGGAGGACTGGGTCCGGGACGGCTGGACCGAGATCTCGCGCCGGGTCCGCACCAGAATCATGCAGCTGCCGCCGGGCGAGATGACCATCGAGAAGATGATGGCGGTCTACGAGGATTCGGACTTCGAGAAGATGGAGGAAATCCGCCGCCGCGCCGAGACGGTAGTGCAGGATCCGGAGACAGCAGAGAAGCTGAAGGCTTGGTACCGGCAGCTCTGCAAGCGGCCCTGTTTCCACGACGCCTATCTGCAGGCCTTCAACGAGCCCTCGACGCAGCTGATCGACACCGACGGCAAGGGCGTCGAGCGCATCACGAAGAAGGGCGTGGTCGCCCGGGGCCGGGAATACGAGGTCGACTGCATCATCTACGCCTCCGGCTTCGAGGTCGGCACCGAATGGACCCGCCGCGCGGGCTTCGACATTGCCGGCCGGGACGGGCAGCGGCTCTCGGAGCACTGGTCGAAGGGCATGCGAACGCTCCACGGCATCCACGCGCACGGCTTCCCCAACGCCTTCTTCGTGCAGCCGACCCAGGGCGCGAACCTGATCTCCAATGTGCCCCACAACCTGACCGAGGCGGGGCGGACCATCGGCCGTATCGTCGCCGAGGCGCAGTCACGTGGCGCCGAAGAGGTCGAGGTCACCGCCGAGGCGGAGCAGAAGTGGATCGAGCTGCTGCTGACCGCGCCGGAGCGGCTGATCGGCGGGCCCGACTGCACGCCCGGCTATTACAACAACGAGGGCCAGCCGCGCGGGCCGGAGGACAAGCTCAACTTCGTCGGCTATCCGGCGGGCGCGCTGGCCTATTTCAAGTATCTGAAGGAATGGCGCGACAAGGGCGATTTCGAGGGCCTCGAATTCCGCTAGGCGCGTCGGAGAAGGCTGGCTCGTTTTGAAATGGGTCCCGGGATCGAGTCCCGGGACGGGCAGAATTTGTCGCGACGTTGATGAAAACCCCCGACCCGCAGCGGGACTTGATCCCGCTGCCCAGCAGGCCTCGGTTCAGGTCCGGAACGCGTCTTCCATCTCGCGGCGGAAGGCGACCGTCGGGTCGGCGGAGTCGAATTCGACGTCGTCCCAGGTGACGGCTGCATCCTCGGCGATGTCGCGTTTCAGCTTCACCCCGTGGGCCAGGCCGAGCGGCAGCACGCCGGCCTTGAGCGATTCATCGGCGCGCATCAGCCGGCCAAAGACCGTGTAGCCGCCTTCACCGTCCAGCATCTCGCCGGCCTTCAGCGGGCGCTTGGCGGTGGCGGCGACGTCGCCGCGGAAGCCGCCGGTCGCACCCGTCGCCTCGCCGCGCAGCGCCACCGAGGCGACCGAGATGCCGAGCTCCAGACCGATCAGGTGATAGGGCCGCCAGAGCGCGGCATAGTCGCCGGTGTCGTCGACCACGAGGCCATAGTCCGAGAAGCAGCGGCGGACGTACTCGTCCGGCGCCTTGAAGGTGACATAGGTGCCCCAGCGCAGGTCGTTCGGCACGGGCGCGCCGTCGCGGGTCTCGCAGGAGACGACCTCGACAGTGCCCTCGTGCTCCAGCACGCCGCCCAGATTGTGCGGGCGCAGGATCGAGCAGAGCTCTTCCACCGCCGCGGGCGGGAAGCCCAGACCATGGCTCTGCGGCGTCAGTCCGCAGGCATTGGCCACCGCCGCCATCTCGATCGCCGACTTGGTGCCGTCCAGGAAGGAATTGAACATCTGCGGGTTCATGCCGGAGGCGGCGGCGTGTTCCGCGGTCAGGCCGTAGTAATCCCAGACCGTGTCCGGCGTGGAGCGGTGATAGACCGGGCGGTACTTGGTGCCCTTGCCGGCGCAGACCACCTCCAGGCCGATGGCGCGCGCCCAGTCGACCTGCTCGGAAATCAGCGCCGGCTGGTCGCCATAGGCCATGGAGCAGACCACGCCGGCCTCGGCCGCGCGCCGCGCCAGCAGCGGCCCGGCCAGCACGTCGGCCTCGACATTGACCATGACCACGTGGCGCCTGTTGCGGAAGGCCGCGAGCGCATGCTGGATGCCCGCCGCCGGATGCCCCGTGGCGTCGATCACCACGTCCAGACCGTCCGCCTCGATCAGCTTCATCGCGTCCTGTCCGCACCAGGTCTTGCCGGTCGTCAGCGCGTCGGCCGGATCGATCGCGTCGATCCGTTCGTCGGGCCAGCCCGTGGTGCGGCAGCTTTCGGCGGCGCGGCCCTCGGCCAGGTCGACCACGCCAAGCAGGTGCATGCCGGGCGTCCGGCGGCACTGGGCCAGGAACATGGAGCCGAACTTGCCGGCTCCGATCAGTCCGACGCGGACGGGCTTGCCCTTCGCCTCGGCTTCCTGCAGCAGACGGTAGAGATTCATGGTCGAGGCCTCCCTGGCGTTGCGGCGCGTCTCAGACCGGCGCGATCTTCTCCAGCGGTTCGGCGCGGCCCGCGGGCATGGATTCGCGCAGCGCCGCCACGAGTTCGTCCCGGACCTTCCGGTAGCCCGGATCGTCCCACAGATTGAACCATTGCCGGGGATCGTTGGCGAGGTCGTAGAGCTCACCCTCCTCGCCGGTGAAGTAGTTGCCGGGTTCGTAGACCGTGACGATCCAGTCGCGCGTGGTCATGGTGACGAGATCGACGTCGGTCTCCTCGAAGCGGTCGTGCCATTCGGTGAAGGTGCAGGCGCGACCGGCCCCGGCAGCCTCGTCGAGCGGCAACGGCGCGCCCTGCATTTCCGGGTCCGGCGTCAGCCCGGCGATGGCGCAGATGGTGGGCGCCAGGTCGACATGACCGACGGGCGCGGCGACGCGGCCCGATGTGGCGCCCGCCGACGGCGCGGGCCGCCAGAACATGGGGACGCGCATCAGGGAGTCCACGTGGTACGGCCCCTTGAACAGCATGCCGAAGTCGCCCTGGAACTCGCCGTGATCGGTGGTGTAGAGCACGTCCGTGTCCGCGTCCCAGCCGTACGCGCCGATGGCGTCCATGACCCGGCCCACGGCCTCGTCGATCAGTTCGTTCTCGACATGGGTGACGGCGTCGATCTCCCGGATCTGGTCGGGCGTCAGGTCGGCGGGCCGGAAGCTGGGCGGCGTCTCGAAGTTGAAGCGGCGACGGCCCTCGTACCAGTCCAGCCAGTGCCGGGGCTTGCCCGCCAGAAGCTCGCGGCAGGCCTCCGCCGAGCCCGGATAGCCCGCCGGCAGGTCGAGGTCGCGCCAGTTCACCCGGCCCAGCTGCGACTGCGGCGGGTCCCAGGGATGGTGCGGGTCGGGGAAGCTGAGCCAGAGGAACCACGGCGCGTCGCCCGCCAGGCTCTCCAGCCAGTCGATGGCGCGGTCGGCCGTCCAGTCGGTGTGGTAGAGGTCGCGCGGGATCGGGTTGTGCCAGACCTGCGGCGCACCGGTGTCGCCGCCGCCGGCGCCGTTGACCTGCCGCCCGACGACCGTCTGGTAGTAGTCCTCGACATGGTCCGGGTGCCGGTCGGCCAGCCATTTCGGGTAATGGAACAGGCTGCGCCCCGGGCGGCCGGTATGACCCGCCAGCTCCATGCGGTCGAAGCCCCTGTGCGGGCCGAAATTGCCGGCCGCGGCGGCGCGGTTCTCGAAGAAGTCGGTATGGGAGGCGGGCTCGAAATGCGCCTTGCCGATCAGCGCCGTGGCGTAACCGGCGTCATTGAGGATGCGGGCCACGTGCGGCGCGTCCTCGGGCAGCGGGATGCCGTTGGAGACGACGCCGTGGCGGCGGATGTGCTGGCCCGTCAGGATGGTCGACCGCGCCGGCATGCAGACCACGTTCTGGTTCCGCGCCTGGTCGTAGACCACGCCTTCGCCGGCCAGCCGGTCCAGCACGGGCGTGCGGGCGATCCGGCCGCCGGTGCAGCCCAGCGCATCGTGGCGCTGCTGATCGGTGGTGATCAGCAGGACGTTTCGGCGATTCAACGAAGAGCCCTCCCCAAGACCCGTTGGCAAGTCGCCGGCAGAGTGGGCCAAACGGCGTCCGTCCACAAGCCGATGCGGGGCGGCGATGCCGGTTTTGCGCGGGACAGGCCCCGCCCTATGTTGTAGCCAGCGAACAGCGAATTCCTGCCGAAGGAGACCCTCAGATGAGCACCAGCGATCCGATTGTCGTCGTGGGCATGGCCCGCACCCCCATGGGCGGCTTCCAGGGCGAACTGGCCGGCGAGACCGCCGCCGTGCTGGGCGCCGCCGCCATCCGCGCCGCGCTGGAGCGCGCCGGCCTGAGCGGCGAGGACGTCGAGGAAGTGATCATGGGCAACGTGCTGCCCGCCGGTCAGGGACAGGCGCCCGCCCGCCAGGCCTCCAGGGGCGCCGGCATCCCGGACGCCACGGGCTGCACGACGATCAACAAGATGTGTGGCTCCGGCATGAAGGCGGCCATGTTCAGCCACGACCTGCTGATCGCCGGCGTCAACAACGTCATGGTCGCCGGCGGCATGGAGTCCATGACCAACAGCCCCTATCTGCTGCCCAAGGCGCGCGGCGGACTCCGCCTCGGCCATGGCGAGGTCAAGGACCACATGTTCCTGGACGGCCTGGAGGACGCCTATGACAAGGGGCGGCTGATGGGCACCTTCGCCGAGGACTGCGCCCAGCACTACCAGTTCACCCGGGACCAGCAGGACGAGTACGCGATCCGCAGCCTGAAGCGGGCGCAGACCGCCCAGGCCGACGGCACCTTCGCCGGCGAGATCGCGCCGGTGACGGTGAAGACCCGCAAGGGCGAGGTGACGGTGGATTCCGACGAGCAGCCGCGCAACGCCAATCTGGACAAGATTCCGACGCTGAAGCCCGCCTTCCGCAAGGACGGCACGGTGACGGCGGCGAATTCGTCGTCCATCTCCGACGGCGCGGCGGCGCTGGTGATGATGCGCCAGTCGGAGGCCGAGCGCCGCGGGCTGACGCCCATCGCCCGGATCCTGGGCCACACCAGCCACGCCCAGGCGCCCAACTGGTTCACCACCGCGCCGGTCAAGGCCATCGACAAGCTGCACGAGAAGCTCGGCTGGACGAAGGACGACGTCGACCTCTACGAGATCAACGAGGCCTTCGCCGTCGTCCCCATGGCCGCGATGCAGGAGCTGCAGCTCGACGCCGAGCAGGTCAACGTCAATGGCGGGGCCTGCGCGATGGGCCATCCCATCGGTGCGTCGGGCGCGCGCATCATGATCACGCTGATCAATGCGCTGAAGGCCCGCAAGCTGGAGCGTGGCGTCGCCGGCATCTGCATCGGCGGCGGCGAGGCGACCGCCATCGGCCTCGAACTGGTGAACTGACCCGGTCCGCGCGCCGGGGGTGGTCCGGCCGGCCGGCGCTTGTAGGGGTGCCATGCCCGCCCCCCCGAACGGCGTCATGCCCGCCTCGTGCGGGCATCCGGCTGAATTGTTGACTTGTGGCGAAGCCGCTCCGGACCCCCGCACAGGGCGGGGGTGACGAGCTTGCAGTGCGTCGTGCCCGCTACGCCGCAGCCGCGCTTTCGGCCTCGACGATCCAGCCGCCGCCCAGCACCCGGTCGCCGTCATAGAAGACGCAGGCCTGGCCCGGCGAGACGCCGAACTCCGGTCGATCGAAGCGCACCGTCGCCCAGCCGTCGGCGCCGGCGAACAGCCGGGCCGGGGTGGCCGGCGCCGTGTTGCGAATCTTCGCCATCACCGGCAGGCCGTCTGAGGGGATGACGTCGGACCCCAGCCAGTTCATCTCCTTCACCGTCAGCGCGTGGCAGGCCAGGGCCTCGCGCGGGCCGACGACGACGCGGGCGCGCGCCGGATCGAGGCGGACGACATAGCGTGGCTCGGTCTCGCCGCCGCCTTCGCCGCCCAGTCCCAGGCCCTTGCGCTGGCCGATGGTGAAACCGATCACGCCGTCATGGCGGCCCAGCACCCGGCCGGACAGGTCCACGATCTCGCCCGGCACGCGGGCGTCGGGGCGCAGGCGCTCGATCACGCGGCGGTAGTCGCCGTTGGGCACGAAGCAGATGTCCTGGCTGTCGGGCTTGGACGCCACCGGCAGGCCCAGGCGTTCCGCATGGGCGCGGACCGCCGGTTTGGGCAGGCCGCCCAGGGGAAAGCGCAGGAAACCGAGCTGTTCGCGGGTGGTGGCGAACAGGAAATAGCTCTGGTCGCGGCTGTCGTCGGCGGCGTTGCGCAGTTCCGGCCCGCCGGGTCCGTCGGCGCGGCGGACATAGTGTCCCGTCGCCAGCGCCGCGGCGCCCAGGTCCTTCGCCGTCTCCAGCAGGTCGCGGAACTTCACCGTCTGATTGCAGCGGATGCAGGGCACCGGCGTCTCGCCGCGCAGATAGGCGTCGGCGAAATCGTCGACCACCGCGTCCCGAAAGCGGCTTTCATAGTCCAGCACGTAGTGGGGGATGCCGATCCGTTCGGCCACGCGGCGGGCGTCGTGGATGTCCTGGCCGGCGCAGCAGGCGCCCTTGCGCGCCGTCGCCAGGCCGTGGTCGTAGAGCTGCAGCGTGATGCCGACCACGTCATAGCCGGCTTCCTTGCAGAGCGCGGCCGTCACCGACGAGTCAACGCCGCCCGACATGGCGACGACGACGCGTGCGTCCGCCCGCGTGCCCGGGATATCCAGATCGATGTCCATGACCGGCGCTATATATCGCGGCCGGCGCGTGGCGCAAGGACGTCTTGACGCCCGGTGCGGCAGGACGGATCGTGGTTGCCCGACGCGAGAGATAACAAAAGGGAGTGCGTCATGAGGAACCTGATCCTTTCCGTTGCGGCCGGTCTGGCCCTCGCCGTCTCGGCCTCGGCCTTCGCGGCGCAGAACGCCTATGACGAGCCGGAGAAGTGCAAGGAAGTCCGCTTCTCCGACGTGGGCTGGACCGATATCACCGCCACGACCGCTGCCACCACGGTGGTGCTGGAGGCGCTGGGCTACAGTCCCGACGTGAAGGTGCTGTCGGTGCCGGTCACCTATACGTCGCTGAAGAACGCCGACATCGACGTCTTCCTGGGCAACTGGATGCCGACGATGGAAGCCGATCTGGCCCCCTACCGCGAGGAAGGCAGCGTCGACGTGGTCGGCGTCAATCTGGAGGGCGCCAAGTACACCCTGGCCGTGCCGCAGTACACCTATGATGCGGGACTGCAGGATTTCTCCGATATCGCCGAGTTCCGCGAACAGCTCGACGGCAAGATCTACGGCATCGAGCCGGGCAATGACGGCAACCGCCTGATCCTCGACATGATCGCCGCCGACGCCTTCGGCCTGAACGGCTTCGAGGTTGTCGAAAGCTCCGAGCAGGGCATGCTGGCGCAGGTCGGCCGCGCGGTGAAGAACAAGGAGCATATCGTCTTCCTGGGCTGGGCCCCGCACCCGATGAACGCCAATTACGACATGGCCTATCTGTCGGGCGGCGACGACTATTTCGGCCCCGATTACGGCGGCGCCACGGTCTACACCAATGTCCGCCAGGGCTATCTGGAGGAGTGCCCGAACGTGGCCCGGTTCCTGAACAATCTGAAGTTCACGCTGGCCATGGAGAACGAGATCATGGGCGCGATCCTGAACGAGGATCAGGATCCCGAGAAGGCGGCCCGGGCCTGGCTGAAGAACCATCCCGAGATGCTGGAAACCTGGCTGAAAGGTGTCCGCACCACCGCGGACGGCAATGCGCTGGAAGCGGTGAAGGCCGAGCTCGGCATCTGAACCGCTCTGCGGGCGCGGGCGGCGCCGGGGCGCCGTCCGCCGCCTGAGCGGGGCGGTGCAGCGAGGGGGCGCGGATGGACTGGCTGACGGAGCGAAAGATCCCGATCGGAGGCTGGGTCCGCGACCTGGTCGACTGGATCACCGACAATCTCGACTGGTTCTTCGACGCCGTGTCGGTGGGACTGGAGACCATGATCGGCGGCCTGCTCTGGCTGCTGCAGACGCCGCACCCGTTCATCGTCATCGCTTTCACGGGCGTACTGGCCTGGGCGCTGAAACGCTCCATCGCCTTCACCGCCTTCGTCGTCCTCTCGCTGTTGCTGATCATCAACCAGGACTACTGGGAGGAGACGACCGAGACCCTGGCGCTGGTGCTGTCGGCGGCACTGGTCTGCATGGCGGCGGGCGTGCCGCTGGGCGTCGCCGCGGCGCACCGCCCCTGGCTCTACAAGGCGATCCGGCCGGTGCTCGACCTGATGCAGACGATCCCGACCTTCGTCTATCTGATTCCGGCGCTGATCCTGTTCGGGCTGGGCATGGTGCCGGGGCTGATCGCTACCGTGATCTTCGCCCTGCCGGCGCCGATCCGGCTGACCCATCTCGGTGTCAGCTCGACGCCGAAGCCGCTGATCGAGGCCGGCGAGGCCTTCGGCGCCACCGGCTGGCAGCTGCTGTGGAAGGTGGAGCTGCCCTACGCCCTGCCGTCGATCCTGGCGGGGCTGACGCAGACCATCATGCTCTCGCTCTCCATGGTGGTCATCGCCGCCCTGGTGGGCGCGGACGGCCTGGGCGTGCCGACGCTGCGTGCGCTCAACACCGTCAACATCGCCAAGGGTTTCGAGGTCGGCCTCGCCATCGTGCTGATCGCCATCATCCTCGACCGGCTCTGCCGCCGCGACGACGGCCCCGCCGGCCGATGAGCGCGCCGGTCGTCCGCTTCCGCGACGTCGACATCGTCTTCGGCGAGAAGCCGGCCCGGGCCCTGCCCATGATCGACCGGGGCATGAGCCGCGCCGAGATCCAGGCCGAGACCGGCAACGTGGTCGGCGTGAAGGGCGCCAGCCTGGACGTCAACGCGGGCGAGATCGTCGTCCTGATGGGGCTGTCGGGCTCGGGCAAGTCGACGCTGCTGCGCTGCGTCAACGGGCTCACCCGCGCCACGCGCGGCGAGGTGACGGTTCATGACGGCGAGCGCGAGGTCGAGGTCACGCGCTGTCCGGCCTCCGAGCTGCGGCGCCTGCGCACCGGCCGGGTCGCCATGGTGTTCCAGCAATTCGCGCTGCTGCCCTGGCGCAGCGTCGCCGAGAACGTCGGCTTCGGACTGGAGCTTTCCGGCGTGCCGGCCCGGGAACGCGCGGAGCGGGTGCGCCGCCAGCTGGATCTGGTGCATCTGGAGGACTGGGGCGAGCGGCGCGTCGACGAGCTCTCCGGCGGCATGCAGCAGCGCGTCGGCCTGGCCCGCGCCTTCGCCACCGACGCCCCCATCCTATTGATGGACGAGCCGTTCTCGGCGCTCGATCCGCTGATCCGTACCCGCCTGCAGGATGAACTGCTGGACCTGCAGACGCGGCTGAAGAAGACCATCATCTTCGTCAGCCACGACCTGGACGAGGCGATCAAGCTGGGCAACCGCATCGCCATCATGGAGGGCGGGGAGATCGTCCAGACGGGCCAGCCGGAGGACATCGTGCTCAATCCGGCCAGCGACTACGTCGCCGATTTCGTCCAGCACATGAACCCGCTGCAGGTGCTGCGCGCCGCGACCATCATGCGCCCCCTCGCGAAGCTGGCGCGGGAGGATGGCGCGGTGCTGCTGGAAGGCGGCTGGCGCATCGACCTGAATGACGCGGGCGGTCCGGCGTCGGCCCGCCGGGACGGCCATGACGTGGCGATCGTCCACCTGCAGGAGGGCGCGGTCGACATGATCCGGCCGGATACGGTCACCGCGGCCGGCCCGGATATCGTGATCCAGACGGCGATCGAACTCTGCGCCGGTTCGCGGGCGCCGGTGCTGGTGGTCGATGACGGCCGGCTGGTCGGCGTGGTCGGCGATCAGGAGATCTACCGCGGCCTGCTGCGCCGCCGCGCCGACTGAGCGGGCGGCAATCCGTACCAATCCGCTCTTGATTTCCGCCAGCGGTCCGATACATAGAGGACCAGAACGGTTCGGTATCGAAGCGGGCATGCCAAGGTCATGATGCGTCTGAGTAAAATGACGGACTACGCGGTGGTGATGATGGGCCATATGGGCCAGTCCACCGGCCGCGTCTTCGCGGCGACGCAGATCGCCGACGAAACGGGTGTGCCTCAGCCGACCGTCTCGAAGCTGTTGAAGGAACTGGCCCGCGGCGGACTGCTGATATCGATCCGCGGCGCGCAGGGCGGCTACAGGCTGGACCGGACGCCCGACGAAATCACGGTCGCCGAGATCGTCCAGGCCCTGGAAGGGCCCATCGCGCTGACCGCCTGCGTCGACGGCGCGGACGACAGCTGCAATGTCGAATCCTTCTGCGGCATGCGCGGTAACTGGAACAAGGTTAACAATGCCATCCGCACGGCGCTGGAGAGCGTCACGCTCGCCGACATGGCCGTGCAGCCGATGGCGTTTCCCCCGGCCGAACCCGTCCGGGAACGGGAAGAGGAGCGTATCTGAATGGCAGCACGGGCCGAAACCGTCGAACAGGTCGAGAGCCTCGCCGAGCGCTACAAGTACGGCTTCTCGACCGAGATCGACATGGATCTCGCGCCGAAGGGCCTCGACGAGGACATCATCCGCCTGATCTCGGCCAAGAAGGGCGAACCCGAATGGCTGCTGGAATGGCGGCTGAAGGCCTATGCGCGCTGGCAGAAGATGCCGGAGCCGGGCTGGGCCTTCGTGGATCACCCGCCGATCGACTATCAGGACGCCTATTACTACGCGGCGCCGAAGAGCCAGGACAAGCCGAAGAGCCTGGACGAGGTCGACCCGAAGCTGCTGGAAACCTACGAGAAGCTGGGCATTCCGCTGCGCGAGCAGGAAGTGCTGGCCGGCGTCGAGGGCGCGCCGAAGGTGGCGGTGGACGCGGTCTTCGACAGCGTCTCCGTCGGCACCACCTATCAGAAGCAGCTCAAGGAAAAGGGCATCATCTTCTGCCCGATCTCGGAGGCCGTGCGCGACCATCCCGAGCTGGTGCGGAAGTATCTGGGTTCGGTGGTGCCGTTTTCCGACAACAAGCATGCCTGCCTGAACTCGGCCGTCTTCACCGACGGCAGCTTCGTCTACATCCCCAAGGGCGTGCGCTGTCCCATGGAGCTGTCGACCTATTTCCGCATCAATCAGGAGAACACCGGCCAGTTCGAGCGCACGCTGATCATCGCCGACGAAGGCTCCTACGTCAGCTATCTGGAGGGCTGCACCGCGCCGATGCGCGACGAGAACCAGCTCCATGCCGCGGTGGTCGAGCTGATCGCGCTGGACGATGCGGAGATCAAGTACTCCACGGTGCAGAACTGGTATCCGGGCGACGAGAACGGCAAGGGCGGCATCTACAATTTCGTCACCAAGCGCGGCGCCTGCCGCGGCCGCAACTCCAAGATTTCCTGGACCCAGGTGGAAACCGGCTCGGCGATCACCTGGAAATATCCGAGCTGCATCCTGCAGGGCGACAATTCGGTGGGCGAGTTCTACTCGGTCGCCATCACCAACAACCGCCAGCAGGCCGACACCGGCACCAAGATGATCCACATCGGCAAGAACACGAAGTCGACGATCATCTCCAAGGGCATTTCGGCCGGCCATGCCAACCAGACCTATCGCGGTCTGGTGCGCATCCAGCCGGGCGCCGAGGGCGCGCGCAACTATACCCAGTGCGACTCGCTGCTGATCGGCGACCAGTGCGGGGCGCACACCGTGCCTTACATCGAATCGAAGAACCCCTCGGCCCGCGTCGAGCACGAGGCGACGACCTCGAAGATCTCCGACGACCAGCTGTTCTATTGCCGTCAGCGCGGCCTCTCCGACGAAGAGGCGGTGGCGCTGATCGTCAACGGCTTCTGCCGCGAGGTGATGCGCGAACTGCCGATGGAATTCGCCGTGGAGGCGACCAAGCTGGTGGGCATCAGCCTGGAGGGGAGCGTCGGGTAAAGTGGCGTTTCAGTTTCGTCATCCCCGTCGCCGCGAGGCGGCGCACGGGGATCGGGCGCCGAAAGGCGTCAAGCGTTCGAACCGATCCCCGCGCGACACAAGGCGCCGGCGGGGATGACATGAAGGAAAGCGAGGGCGGTAGCTCATGCTGAAGATCGAGAACCTGCACGTCGAAGTGGACGGCAAGCCCATCCTGAAGGGCATCGACCTGGAAGTGGCGGCGGGCGAGGTGCACGCCATCATGGGTCCGAACGGCGCCGGCAAGTCGACGCTGGCCTATGCGCTGGCGGGCCGGGAGGGCTACGTCGTCACCGCGGGCAGCGCCACGTTCGCAGGCCGCGACATGCTGGCAATGGAACCGGAGGAGCGCGCCGCCGCAGGGCTGTTCCTGGGGTTCCAGTACCCCGTGGAGATTCCCGGTGTCGCCACGCTCACCTTCCTGAAGACCTCGGTCAACGCGCTGCGCCGCCAGCGCGGCGAGGAAGAGCTGAGCGCGCTCGAGTTCATGAAACTGGTGCGCGAGAAGGCGAAGGACCTCGACATCGCCGAAGCGATGCTGAAGCGCCCGGTCAATGTCGGCTTTTCCGGCGGCGAGAAGAAACGCAACGAGATCCTGCAGATGGCCATGCTGGCGCCGAAGTTCTGCCTGCTCGACGAGACCGACTCCGGTCTTGACATCGACGCGCTGAAGATCGTGGCCGACGGCGTCAACGCGCTGCGCAGCCCGGAACGCGGCATGCTGGTCATCACCCACTATCAGCGGCTGCTGGACCACATCGTGCCCGACCGCGTGCACGTGCTGGCGGACGGGCGGATCGCCAAGTCCGGCGACAAGTCCCTGGCCCTCGAGCTCGAGGAAAAGGGCTACGCGGCCTTCGGTTCGGAAAAGGCGGCTTGAGGCGGCAATGAGCGAAGTTCTCGATATCCTGCTGGCGGGCCATGACCGCGGCGACGCCGTCCGCAAGGCGGCGGCCGAGCGGCTGCGCGACCGTGGCCTGCCGACAACACGGCAGGAGGACTGGAAGTTCACCAGCCTCCGCCCGCTGGAGAAGTTCCTGCAGAGCGGCGGATGCGAAGGCGCGATGCCCGCTGTGCCGGCGCCGCTGGTCGACGGCGCGCTTCAGATCGTCGTCCGCAATGGCCGCGCCGAAGCGCCCGCCGCACATGTTAACGGAATTACGGTTGACGCTCGTCCGGAGCTTGCTGAAGAGCCGCATGACTCGGCGGTGCAGGATATCGTCACCGCACTGGCCAAGGGTGTCGTCGTCATCGAGATCCCGCGCGGCAAGACCCTGACGCAGGCGATCGAGGTGGTCTTTCTCTCCGACGGCGCCGCCGGCGCGGCCGGGCACCATGCCGGCCTGCGCGTGCTGCTGGGCGAGAACGCCGAAGCGACGCTGATCGAACGGCACCTGGGCGATGGCGACTATCTCGCCGGCCATGGCGCCGCGGTGCGGCTGGGCCAGAACGCGCGGCTGCGCCACATCAAGGTGCAGGACGAGGCGCGGGGCGCCTTCCACCTGGCCGATACCTCGGCCGAACTGGGACGCGACGCCCGCTATGAGCGGTTCATTCTCTCGCTGGGCGGACGGCTGGCGCGCGACGAGGTGCACGCGATCCTGATGGGCGAGGGCGCGGAGCTGCGCCTGCTGGGCGCCTATGCCGGCCGGGGCGAGCAGTTGCTGGACCACACGACGCGGATCGACCATGCGGTCCCGCGCACCTCCAGCCACGAGGTCTACAAGGGCGTGCTGGGCGACAGCGCGCGCGGCGTATTCCAGGGCGGCATCCTGGTGCGCAAGGACGCGCAGAAGACCGACGGTCATCAGCTCAACAAGGCGCTGCTGCTGGGTCCGAAGGCCGAGATCGACTCCAAGCCGGCTTTGGAGATCTTCGCCGACGACGTGAAGTGCAGCCACGGCGCCACCGTGGGCGAACTGGACGCCGATCAGCTTTTCTACCTGCGCGCCCGCGGCGTGCCGGAGGCCGAGGCCCGGGCCCTGCTGGTCCAGGCCTTCCTCGAGGAGATCTTCGACGAGATCGCCGACGAGACGCTGCGCGGGCGGCTGCTGGAGCGGCTGCATGCGGCCCTGGGCGAAGGAGACGCGAACCATGGCTGATTCCCGCGCCCCGGTACTGGCCAACAGCACCGCCTACAATGTCGAGGCGGTGCGCCGCGATTTCCCTATCCTGTCGGAGACGGTCTACGGCAAGCCGCTGGTGTTCCTCGATTCCGGCGCCAGCGCCCAGAAGCCGCGGCAGGTCATCGAGGCCATGCGCGACTGCATGGAGCACCAGTACTCCAACGTCCACCGCGGCGCCCACTACATGTCGGCGGCGACGACCGACGCCTTCGAGACGGCGCGCGAGCGGGTGCAGAAGTTCCTGAACGCCGGCAGCCCCGACGAGATCGTCTTCACCGCCAACGTCACCGCGGCGATCAATCTGGTGGCCAATTCCTTCGGCCGGGCGTTCCTGCGGGAAGGCGACGAGGTCATCGTCTCCGAGATGGAGCATCACGCCAACATCGTGCCCTGGCAGATGCTGGCGGAGGCGACCGGCGTGAAGCTGAAGGTCGCGCCGGTGGAGGACGACGGTTCCTTCCGGCTCGAGCGTTTTGCCGAACTGCTGACCGAGCGGACGAAGTTCGTCGCCATCACCCATTGCTCCAACGTGCTGGGTACCCGCGTGCCGGCGAAGGAACTGGTCAGGCTGGCGCATGACGCCGGCGCGAAGGTGCTGCTGGACGGGGCCCAGGCCGCGGTCCACGGACCGGTCGACGTGCGCGATCTGGACGCAGATTTCTACGGCTTCACCGCCCACAAGCTCTACGGTCCCACCGGCCTTGGCGTGCTCTACGGCAAGCTGGACCTGCTCAACGCCATGCCGCCATGGCAGGGCGGCGGCGAGATGATCGAGAAGGTCTCCTTCAAGGGCACCACCTACAAGGAGGCGCCGCATCGCTTCGAGGCGGGCACGCCGGCGATCGTGGAGGCCATCGGCCTCGGCGCGGCCATCGACTATGTCGAGGAATTGGGCCGCGACGCCATCGCCGCGCACGAGCACGGGCTGCTGGCCCATGCCAACGAACGCCTGAGCGCGATCGAGGGCGTGCGCCTGATCGGCACGGCCGCGGACAAGGCGGCGATCGTGTCGTTCCTGGTCGACGGGATTCACCCCTACGACGTGGCTGCGGTGCTGGACCGCCAGGGCGTTGCCTGCCGCGTCGGCCATCATTGCGCGGAGCCGCTGATGGACCGGCTGGGCGTGATCGGCACGGTGCGGGCGAGCTTCGGCCTCTACAACACCCTGGCCGAGGTCGATGCGCTGGCCGAAGGAATCGAGAAGGCGAAGAGGATGCTCGGCTGATGGCGCGCGAGGACTACCAGGAATTCGCGGAGACGCTGGAGGCGCTGGACGACGAGGACATGCGCTTCGAGTACATCCTTGATCTGGCCAAGGCGCAGGACCGCGAGGACTTCCCGGAGGAATGGAAGACCGAGGAAAACCTGATGCACGGCTGCATGTCCCGGGTCTGGATCGTCCATGACCGCGAGAGTGGACGGCACTATTTCAGGGGCGCCTCGGAGGCCGCGATCGTCAAGGGACTGGTCCGCATGATGACGAAGACGTTCTCGGGCCTGACGGACGAGGAAATCCGGGAGTTCAATGTCGACGACGTCAGGCGGCTCAATCTCGGCGCGCTCACCTTCCAGCGCCAGGTGGGCATGATGGCAATGCTGAAACACATGCAGAAACTGGCCGGTCAGCCGGCCGAGACGGAGGCTTGAGGCAATGTCGATGAACGGCGCCCCCGGAATGGATTTCATGATGACCCCGCCCGAGGATGTGGTCGCCTATGCCGGCGAATCCCGCGACGGGCTGTCGGCGGTGGACCCGGAGAAGGTCGTGACGCAGCTGAAGACCGTCTACGACCCGGAGATTCCGGTCGACATCTACGAACTCGGCCTTATCTACCGCCTCGACTGCAAGGACAACGGCGATATCGACGTCGACATGACGCTCACCGCGCCCGCCTGCCCGGTGGCCGAGGAAATCCCGCAATGGGTCGCCGACGCCGTCGTGAAGACCGAAGGCGCGGGCAAGGTAATGGTGCAACTCGTCTTCGAGCCGCCCTGGACCCCCGACCGCATGTCGGACGAGGCGCGTCTCGAACTGGACATGTTTTAGGAAAGGAGACCCCCTGATGTTTGGCGCTCCTGACGGCAAACCGATCATGACCGTGACCGAGCGTGCGGTCGAACAGGTCAAGGCGTTGATCGCGCGCGCGGAGAAGCAGGGCGAGAAGCCCCTCGGCGTCCGCGTCGGCGTCAGGTCCGGCGGTTGCTCGGGCATGACCTACAACGTGGAATACGCCACCGAGCAGAAGAAGTTCGAGGAGACCGTCGACGCCGCCGGCGTGAAGGTCTTCATCGACCCGACCGCGACCATGTTCCTGCTCGGCGCGGAGATGGACTACGAGGAGACCATGTTCCGCTCCGGCTTCACCTTCGCCAACCCGAACGAGGCCGACCGCTGCGGCTGCGGCGAAAGCGTCTCCTTCAAGGTCGGCGAGGACGGCCAGCCGGTTCCGCAGCAATAGGCATCGGCCCCGGCGTCAATCGGGCGCATGGGCCCCTCGGCGCCGCGACCCGATGTGCGCGGTGATGACTTCGACACGCAAATGGCTGGGCCCCGCCGCGATCTTCGGCCTCGGCGCGCTGGCGGTCGCCATCCTCGGCGGGCTGGGCACCGAACTGGGGCCCTGGTACCGGTCCCTCGAGAAATCGGTCGTGCAGCCGCCCGGCTGGGTGTTCGGGCCGGTCTGGACCACACTCTACGTCATCATAGCGGTGGCCGGCGCCTGGAGCTGGATGACGGTGCCGCCGGGCGCGCGCCGCGGACTGGCAGCGCTCTGGATCGCCAACGCCTTGCTCAACGCCGCATGGACGTTCGTGTTCTTCACCCTGCAGCAGCCGCTGGCGGCGGTGGTCGTGATCGCGGCGCTCTGGCTGACGATCGTCCTGCTCATGCGGGCGATCTGGCCCCGTCGCCGCGGCCCGGCGCTGCTTCTCGCACCCTATCTTGTCTGGGTGTCCTTCGCGGCCTGGCTCAACATTGCGATCGTCGCGCTGAACTGAGACCACGCGCGGCCTCAGGCCGCGACATCGTCCAGCCGGTCCAGCACCGGCGTCCGGATCGCGGGGCGTACCCCCATCACCCGGTCGATCTCGGCGTGAAAGCCGTGCAGCGCCGGTTCGTTGCGGCCGAAGGTGAGGTGGCTCGCCGGCCCCTCGGCGTCCAGATTGGCCTGCACGCCGGTCATCATCCACAGGTCCTCGCGCTCGATGACGCCACCGGCGATGTCGAGGATGTGGCTCCAGTCCACATCGCGCTCCAGGCCCACGGGCGAGGAAGCGATCCAGAGCGTCCAGCGCATGCGGTTGGGCTGGCCGGGGACCGGATCGAAGCGGTGGATCTCCGAATGCTGTTCCATGCAGGCGATCACCGTATTCGGGAACAGGCAGTAGACGACGATGGCGTTGCGGTGCAGCGGCGCGGCCATCAGGTCGGCCTCGTCCTCCTTCAGGAACGGCCGCCTGGGCGCGACCAGCCGGGTGTGCCCGCCCAGATCCTCGTACAGGACGAAGTTGCAGGCGAGCGTCCGGCCCACGGTCTGTGCGTGCAGGACATTGACGTGATAGCCCTCCATGAACAGGTCGACGCCGAACTTCCAGTTGGTCGCCTTGTCCTTCGTCTGCGTGTGCTGGACCCGGTAGTCGCCGAAGCCGAAGCATTCGAGCTCGCGCATCGCCGGCTGCAGCCGCCGCCGCGCCGCGGCCTCGTCAAGGCCCGGCGGCAGCACGAACAGAAGTCCCGCCCAGTCGAGCAGGCCGAATGCCTCCAGGCCGTCCCGGCCCTTGGCGACATGCTCGAAGCAGGGGCCCTCGGGAATCGCGGCCAGGTTGCCGTCCAGCCCATAGGTCCAGGCGTGGTAGGGACAGGTGAAGCGCCGCGCCGAGCCCGAACCCTCGGCCACGCGCGCGCCGCGGTGGCGGCAGCGGTTGCGGAAGGCGCGGACCTTGCCGTCCTTGCCGCGGATGGCCAGCACCGCCGCGCCGGGCAGCTCGCGCGTCAGGAAGTCGCCGGGCTCCGGCAGTTCCGCGGAAAGGCCCAGGAACATGGGCTCGCCGCGGAAGATCACGTCCATCTCGCGGTCGAGGAAGGCCGGGTCGACATAGCGGTCGGCCGGCACCTCGATCGATTCCGGGGCCAGCGGCGGCGCCTTGCGCGCCAGCCGGTCGATGGTCTCGCGGACCAGTCTTTCGTGGGTATCGTCGGGCAGATGCATCTCGTTCACCTGTACTCTTGATCGTGTACTGAACGATCGTTCGCACAGGAAAGTGGATGATGTCAACCGGCGGGGTGACGCGGATCGAACTAGCAGCTTTGCTGCGCGACCGCTTCACCTGCGCGGGAGGGTGTCGCGCCATTGTTGTCCAGCCGGGTCAGGAGGCCTACCAGACAGCCCGGCGGCGGTGCGGTGACTTCCCGCGTGCTGACCGGGCTGCGCCGATACTCGAAGACCCGGATATCTTCGCCGAGCGTCAGCACTCGCCAGGCGCCGCCATCGGCGTCCGTGCGCCAGGGCACGGATTGCGACTGGCGTTCATAGGCGTTCAGATAGTCGCCGCGCGGCGGCATCGCTTCGAGGTCGACGAGAAAGGCGGCGCCGAAACCTGTCATGCAGGCCGCGGCGAGCCAGAGATGAATGCACGGCACGATCGGTCCCCCATTTCCCTCGAGCCGAGCCTATCGGAGGCCCTGTGGGGTTTCTGTGGCCAAGCCGTGCCGGCCGGTGACAACGCGCTAGCCCTCGAAGATGGTCGGCGCGCGGCTGGCGAAGGTCTGGCCGAAGCTGATCAGGGCGCGGTTGCGGCGCTGGCGGGCCCGAAGCGCCTCGCTGGCGTTGGACAGCGAGGCCGAGCCGGCCGCCAGGCCAATGCGTCGCCGCGTTTCCCGGTCGGCGGCCAGCGCCTGTCGCATCAGGGAGCCAGATGACGCGCTGACGCCGCGGGCGCCGGCGGTGACCTGTTGCCGAGCCAGACCGCGCGCGAGCTTCTCTTCCTCCTCGCGCCTGGTTTGGGCGAGCTGCAGCCGGGTCCGTGCCCGGCCGAGCTTCTTCCCGGCGTTGGCGGCGCCGATCTGATTGGCGGCGTTCAGGCCCGATAGCCCGACGAGCGCGATACCTTGGGTAACTGGATCAGCCATTACTGCGCGACCTCCGCGGTGATGGAAAGAATGGATGCCGGCTCCGTCGAGCGGCCGGTGACCCGGACCGTGGCGCCCCCGCCCTCGCGGCCACCGCTCCAGCCCAGGAAGCGGACCGTCTTCAGGCCCGCAAAGGATTTCGGCGGCTGGTCGAAGCTCTCCGACTCCAGCCGGCCGCCCTTGACCTCGCGGCCATTCACCGCGAAGCGCGTGGCGCGGCCTGCGCGGACGGTCGCCCGGATCAGCCGGTGGCGGTTGCCCACCAGCGTGCCGTCGGTCAGTTCGGCCTCGATGGGCATGGTCTCCACCGCCCAGTCGAAGACGAGGCCTGCCTCCAGCGTGGAAACGGGCAAAGGTGTCTCGACCGCGCCGCCGGCGACCGTGACCTCGCCCAGGTCCATGCCGTCGCCGACGAGGCGCACCGTCTCGCCCTCGAACAGGTCGAGCCCGGTCCAGTTCACGGCTGGCGGGTTGCCGTCGATCGTGGCCGTGACCGCGCTGTCCAGGCAGCAGGCGGCGTCGAGCCGTTCGACCAGCCGGCGGGTCGTCCCGCCGATCTGCCGTTCGATCAGGCAGTAGAGCTCGCCGCCCACGGTTGCCGCATCGCGGATCTCGCCGCCGCCGGCCGCCGCAATGCGCGTCCAGCCCGCGATCTTCTGGGCGCGGCGCGTGTTCAGCACCGCCATGTCACCGCCGGCGTTGACCACCAGCAGGTGGTTGGCGGCGTCCGTCGAGGTGCCGAGCCGGGCGGCAATGGCCACCGGATCGTCGATCAGGCCACCCGCCAGCAGCCCGAGGTCCTGGGCGACGAAGATCTGGCGGACATCGTCGAAGACAAGTTCGTTGCAGCTCGGGCGCGCGCCCGCCTCGCCGCGGCGGATGAAGGCCAGGGCGCCATCGATCTCGACCGGGCGGAGCGCCGCCGCGGGCAGTTCGCTGTGGCGGCGCAGGAAGAAGTTCGCCGGGGTGACCGGCGTATCGGCATTGGCGAAGATGCCGCCGGAGGTGAAGGCGAAGAAGTCGTTGCCGGCGAAGAGCTGCTCGACCGCTGCGACCTGGTCGTTGTCCAGCGTCATCTCCACGGCCTCGTCCTCGAAGGCGTCGGCGGTGGTCTCGAAGCTGAAGAAGCGGCCGGCGCGGCTGCCCCAGATCGTCTGCGGCCGGCTGGCAGTGCCGGCGAAGTAGAGCCGGCCCTGGAACAGGTGCGCCGCGCGCGGCCAGCCGCGGCCGTCGGACCAGGCGTCCTCCTCCACCGTCCAGTCGCCGGCGTCCGCCTGCGCGGCGCCGTCCAGCTTCTGGATCACGTCGCCGCGCAGGGTGTCCGCATCGGTGCGGGAGGTGAGCTTTACCAGCCCGTCATTGATGCGGATCCAGTAGGCCGGGTCGCCGGGATCGAAGCTCACATGGTCGAAGTCGCTCGAATCCGTGGTCAATATCGCGATGTTCCCGGTGGTCGCCGAGGGCGTCGCCTTGCCCTTCGTACCGGCGCCGAAGTCGAATGTGGGCGTCTCCGTGAGCGGCAGATCTTCCAGCACCCATGCCGCGCCGCCGCCCTGGCGCATCAGCCGCTTCGGTGCGTGATCGGGATGGACCAGGATCATGGTGTCCAGGCTCTGGGTCCAGTTGAGCGCCGCCAGTTCGTCCGCCGTGTAGAACCGGTCCTCGTCGCCGGGCGTCCCGGGGTCCGGCTCGACGGTCGCCGTCAGCGCGTCGCCGGCAAATACCTCGATCTTCCGGTGCGAGAAGACGATCAGATAGGTGGTCTCGAAGGAGAAGGCGAAGCGCGCCAGCCGGATCGCGGTCTCGCCCGGCGGTGTCGCGATCTCGGCGACATGGCGGAAGCCGCCGCGGGTCTCGACCCCGCCCTGGGCCAGCCCCAGCATGTTGGTCAGGTCCCGTGCGCCGGCGTAGTAGGCCTTCACATCCGTGCGGGCCAGCAGGGCCTCGTCCAGCATGCCGTTGGCGAAGCCGAACTGCTGCGATGGGGTGCGCCGCGGCATCTCAGGACCGGGCCTCGATCAGGGCGAAGTTCTCGATTGCCTGCGGCGTCTGCTGCTGGCCGTCGATGGAGCGGGCGCGGGCGAACTCGACCTCCGCCGCGCGGCTGAGCGCTTCCGTGCGGGCCGTGTTCTCGGTCAGCGGCAGGCAGAACTCGGCCGCCAGCCGCGCGATCAGCGCCTGGTCGAAGAAGGGCGGGAAGGCGGTCTCGTCGGGGCGGAAGACATAGGTCAGGTTGAGACTCTCGGCGCTGGCGTGCAGGCGGCGTTCGTGAATGCGGTAGGCGACGCCGCGGCCGCGCGCCGAACCGCCGGCGCCGACGGAGAGGACGCGCAGGAAATCCGCCGGCAGGGCGAAGGCCCGGTCGAAATCCGCGAGCGGCTTCACGGTCAGCGCCGGCAGTGCCTGCTGCGCCGTGGCGAAGGACCAGGGATGACCGGAGATCAGCGCGTCCCGGGTGACGCCGTAGAGCAGCGCGGCGATCTCGGCCTCGGCTGTGCCGTCCTCGAAGCTGGTGACGGGGCTCGCGCCGACCTTGAGCAGCGCGCGCGAGCAGAGCTGGATGCGGTTGAGGGCCATGGGGCGTTCCTGGGCTGAAGGATGGGATTTCTCGTCATCCCTGTTTCCGCGCAGCGGAACACGGGGATCGGGATACGGTCTGGCGCGGAGCATCTCCGGGGGTCGATCCCCGCGCGCCGCGGTGCGGCGGCGGGGATGACACCAGGGAGACGCGCGCCGGGCCGCTACGCGGTGTCGGCGGCGCCGATCTGGGTGGCGTCGGTCAGATCCACCGTGCCCCCGGCATTGGCGTTGACGATGGCCACACCGCTGCCGTCGCCGGCCCGGATGAAGACCCAGTCGTCGACGCGCAGCATGTCGCGCGCCTCGTCGAAATAGCCGGCCGCGGTGACGTCGGCCAGGTCGTCGTCGGTGGTGACGTAGCCCCACATCGCGAAGCCCGCGCCGCCGCCGGCCATGCGTTCCAGTTCCTCGATCTTGAATGCCATGATCAGCTCTCCTTCGGCGGTCAGGATTCGGCGCAGGGGATGGTGACGATGCCGTCGCCGTCGATCAGCACCGTGCCCTGGCTCATCCAGTTGTTGACGAAGTGCGCGGCCCGGTCGCCGTGCCAGGAGATGTCGGCGCGGACGTCGACGCCGATGGCGTGGCCGATGGCGGTCTTGTGGTACCAGTGACAGAGCCGGTTGCCCGAGCCGTCGGCGTTCAGCCCCGAATGCGGGAACCAGAGCGTGCTCAGCCAGCGCTTGGCCTGGGTGCCCTTCCACGGCAGGTCGTCGCCGCCGGCATAGTCGGCATTGGCGAATTCCTGGATGTCGAGCAACTCCGACCACTGCTTCCAGCCGATGACGGCGAAGCGGTCGCCGTCGTCGGGTACGTCGGCCTCGCCCAGCATCTCGAAGGCTTCCAGCACCTTGGCCTTGGTCAGGCCGCCGGCGGTGGTGGGCACGATGTTGGTCGACTTGTCCATCTCGGCCAGGATCAGCTCGTCGGTCTTGCGGCCGAGCGCATAGGCGCCGGCATTGGCCTGGACGTGCATTTCCTCCGAGCCCGACTTGATCTGGTCGAGCTTGTCGACCCAGTCGCCGGCGTAATAGTCCTTCAGGAAGCACTCCACCGACTGGTGGGTGACGTTCATGGTCGGCACCATGCCGTGGCGGGCCTTGGTCGAGGCCGCGCCCTTGCCCACCTTGTGGAAGACGCAGGAGCTGCCCTCCACCTTGTCCTGGTTGCGCACGGTGTTGCGCAGTTTCGTCCCCTGGCGCTGATAGGCGATGTGGACGCTGGTCGCGTATTCGCGACGGAACATCTGATCGACGGTGTCGCTCATCATTCTCTCCGGTGATGTCTCGGGATTGCCGGAGGGGTCCGCAAAGCCGCGGATGGGCCGACCGGTCGGCCGCGCGCCGGGTCCCGGGAGGGGATCGGCCGGCGCCGCGAACATGGCGGCATATTGTGTAATTTTACCGCTATTGTCAAGCGGGCCGGACTTGCCTTCCGTTCATCGCTGCATTAATTTTACCATATAGTTAAATATAGGAGGCGAGGATGACCGAGCCGGACAACGCCCATGCCGCCGCCCGCGCCAAACTGCTGGAAGCCGAGATGGCGCTCCGCGACCAGCGGGAGGCCGTGGCCCGGATGCGCCGCGCGCTGCCCGAGGGGCCGGCGGTGGAGGACTATGTCTTCGAGGAGGCCGCCAGCGGCGCGGTCCGTGAAGTGCGCCTGTCCGAGTTGTTCGGCGCACATGACACCTTGATCGTGATCCATTTCATGTACGGCCGGGCGCAGACCAGGCCCTGCCCGATGTGCTCGATGTGGGCCGATACCTATGACCGCGCCCAGCCGCACGTGGCGCAGCGCGCCGCCATGGTGCTCGCCGCGGCCGCGCCCGCGGCGGAACTCGCCGCGCTGGCCGATGCGCGCGGCTGGACCAATCTCCGGATGCTGTCGTCGGAGAGGACGGGATTCAATCGCGACTTCGGCATGGAGAACCCGGAGGGCGATCAGGAACCGGGTATCAGCGTCTTCACCCGCGGCGCGGACGGGTCGATCCGCCAGCACTACACCGCCGGCGCCGTCATGGCCGAGGGCGAGTATCGCGGGCTCGACCTGCTCTCGCCGGTCTGGAACCTCCTCGACCTGACCCCGGAAGGCCGCGGCGACTGGATGCCAGGCGGGATATAGTCCGTCGCGGCGTTGCGCTTCCGGCGACCGGGCGGGCAGGTTACCCTTCATCGCCGTCAATGCCCGAGGAGCCTGCCGATGACCGCGCCCTTTCCCGACCATCCGCAGCTTTCCGGCAATTACGCGCCGCTCCTCATGGAAGCGGACGCGCCGGACCTGGTGGTGCGCGGCGCGATCCCGCCGGAGCTGGATGGCACCCTGTTCCGCATCGGGCCGAACCCGCAATACCCGCCACGCGACCGCCAGCATCACTGGTTCGCCGGCGATGGCATGGTCCATGCCTTCCGCATCCGCGACGGCCGCGTGGGCTGGTCCAACCGCTGGGTCAGGACGCCGAAGTTCGAGCTGGAGCGCGCCGCGGGCGAGGCGCTGTTCGGCACCTTCGGCAATCCCCTGACCTCGGCGGACGAGGCGCGCGGGAAGGATTCCGGCCTCGCCAACACCAACATCGTCTGGCACGGCGGCCGCCTGCTGGCGCTGGAGGAGGCGCATCCGCCCTTCGAGATGAACCCGGCCGATCTCGCCTCGAAGGGATATTTCGATTTCGACGGCGGCCTGACCGGCGGGCGGATGACCGCGCATCCGAAGATCGATCCGGCAACCGGCGAGATGCTGTTCTTCGGCTATTCCGTCGGTGGCTATTTCACCGACCGGCTGAGCTATCATGTCGTCGACGCTGGCGGAAACGTCACCCAGGCGGCCGCCTTCGATGCGCCCTACGCGGCGATGATCCACGACTTCATCGTCACCGAGGGGCACGTGGTCTTTCCCGTCCTGCCGCTGACCGGCAGCCTGGAGCGCGCCATGGCGGGCAGGCCGCCCTTCGCCTGGGAGCCCGACAAGCCCGGGTGGCTGGGCGTGCTGAAGCGCGGCCAGCACCCGGAGATGACCCACTGGATCGAGATCCCCCCTTGTTACGTCTTCCACCCGATGAACGCCTTCGAACGGGAAGGCCGGATCGTCGCCGACGTCATGAAGTACGATGCCGCGCCGCTGTTCCCCCACGCCGACGGCACGCCGGGCGACCCGGCGACAGCCACGGCGCGGCTGGTGCGCTGGACCATCGATCCCGCCCACGATGAGGTGAAGGAGCAGGTGCTGGACGACCGGCCGGGGGAGTTCCCGCGCTTCGACGAACGCCGCGCCGGCCTCGGCTACCGCCATGGCTGGTTCGCCGCCGTCGAACAGCGCCGCAAGGGCGACCGGGGCAACTGGACCGAGATCGTCCACGCGGACCTGGAGAGCGGCCGCCGCACCGTCTTCTCCGATGGCGAGGCGCATCACGTCTCGGAGCCGGTGTTCGTGCCCCGCGCGCCCGATGCGGCGGAGGGCGACGGCTGGGTGCTGTTCAACGTCTACCGCGCCGAGCAGAACCGCAGCGATCTGGTGATCCTCAACGCCCGGGACGTGGACGGCGAACCGGTGGCGGTGGCCGAGATTCCCTGCCGCGTGCCCCACGGCTTCCACGGCAACTGGGTGCCGGGGGTCTGAGGACCCACCGCGTCCGCCAGACCAGCTCAGGCATGGATCCCCGCTCGGGCCTTCGGCCCGTCCAGGACGCGCAGGAGAGAGCCGATGCCCCAATCCAGGGGCCGGCGCAGCCGGAGCCCGGGATCCATGCCTGAGCGGTTCCGCAAGTTCCGGCTCCCTTCGGAACGGACGCGACCGACCGCCGGCCCGACAACTCAGCAGGCCCGCCGGCCGGCCATCCCCGGCGGGCCATGTGGCGGCGCTTCTTTAGCCCAGCGTCGTCTGCAGGCCCGCGACGGGGGCCGTCTCGGTGAAGGCGAGCAGGGCGCGGCGTCCGCCCCGCCGGGCCCTGAGATTGCGCACGCGCGCGTCGTTCTTCGCCTCCAGCCGCTGTGCCTCCTCTTCCTCGCGTTTCGTCGCCGCTTCGAGCGCGGCCGTGTTCCCGCCGCCGCCGCCGATCTTCGCCATTGCCGTTCTCCTCGCTCGATCCGGGCCGGCCGCGCCGGCCGTCGAAGCGGGAGGATAGGCGGTGGTTCGCTAAGCGTACCCCTCGACCGTCATTCCGCCGCCCGGTCGGGCGTCACGGGCGCGGGCGGGGCGTCCTTGAGATAGCGCTCGCCGCCCTTCAGCGGCTTCAGGCGGCGGTCGACCATGCCGTCGGGCTCGACCAGCTCGAAACGGAAGGCGTCGCCTGACAACGCCAGTTTCAGGAACCCCAGACAGGGCCGGGCGACGCCGACGTCAAGGCCGGAGCGGTAGGCCGTGGCCGGCGCCCAGACGAAGCGCGTCGGTCCCACGGCGACGTCGAGATACTTGTGCAGATGGCCGCTGGCGACGAAGCGGACCCGGTGGCGGCGCAACAGGCTGAACAGCCGCGCCCTGGCCCCCGCCGGCAGGAAGATTTCCGCCGGGCGGTCGCCTTCCAGCCGGCGCGGGAAGAACAGCGGCTTGTGGGTGAAGACGCCGACCGGCCGGCCCGCTGCGGCGTCGAGTTCGCGGCTGAGCCAGGCGTCCTGCTCGCGCTCCCGGCCCAGGCCGGTGCCGATCACCTGCGCATTGATGCCGATCAGCCGCCAACGCCCCGCATCGCGCGCCCACCGGTCCGGTCCCGCGATCGCGCCATAGCGCGCCAACCGGCGTTCGTCCGTCGGCTGGCCGAGCTGCATGAACCCCGGCTCCTCGCCGATGTCGTGGTTGCCGGGCAGGACCAGGACCGGCGCGTCGAAGCGCGCCATCTCGGCCACCGAGAAGGCGATGTCGGCGGCCCGGTCGGCGCCGTTGATCGACAGGTCGCCGGTGTGGATCACCAGGTCCGGCGCCCAGGCGTTCACCGCCTCGGCGACCCGCAGGAAGTTGTCGTGGAAAAAGCCGTGGCGGTCGCTCAGATGGGTGTCGGAAATCTGGGCGATCCGCACCGGCCCGCCGCCTCAGGCGCGGTCGAACATGTCGAATATCGCCGCCAGCCCCGCCGTCTGGCCGCCCTTGGTCGCCGAGGGCACCAGGATCGGCGTCTTGATGCCGGCGTCGTACCAGGCCTCGACGCCTTCCATGACCCGGCTTTCGGGGCCGGAAAGGGTGGTGCTGTCCAGCCATTCGTCAGTCAGCAGCGAGGGCAGCCGGTCCAGATCGCCGCTCTCGATCGCCGCCTCGATGTCGGTCATCTCCTGCTCGAAGCCGGCGGTCTTCCAGTAGGCGCGGTAGTTGGGCAACTGCACGTAGCGCGCCAGCGTCTTGCGGTGCACGGCGCGGGCGGCGGTGACGTCGTCGTCGATCACCGTCGGAATCATGGCCGCGGTGGAGAAGTCGTCCTCGGCCGTACGCGGTCGTTCGGCGAGTTGCTTCCTGACCATCTCGCGTGGGCCGTTGGCCCAGACCGCGCCATCGGCCTTCTCGACCGCGAGATCGAGCATGCGGTTGCGCAGCGTCGCCAGCACGATGGGCGGCAGCGGCCCGACCTCCTGCTCGGCGGCGCGGAGTTCCTCGACATAGCGCCGCATGTCGGTCAGCGGCTTGCCCGAATTGCCGACGCCGTAGCGCTGCAGCGCCGGCGCATGGCTGATGCCGATCCCGAGACGGAACCGGCCGCCGGAGATCTCGTGCATGAAGGCCGCATTGTCGGCCAGCAGCCGCGCGCTCTGGAAGTAGATCGGCTGGATCGAGCTGCCGACGGTAATGCGGCTCGTCTCCTGCAGGACCGCCTGGCAGAAGGGCAGGCAGGCCGACACGCTGGTCACGAAGACGCCGGCGAAGCCGCGGCCTTCCACTTCCTTGGCCCACTCGATCATCCGCTGCCGCCGCCCGGGCAGGGCGGCAATGGCGACCGCCGGTTTCGTCACGCTCATGCTGGTTTCCTCTCCCTCGTCTCGACGGGCGGCACTTTAGAGCAAGGCCCCGGCTTGGGCACCCCTTCGAAAAGCGGATACGGCTTGCGGTTCAGCCGGTAAATTCACCGGCAGATGCCAACAGCCGATGCGGAGCCCGCGATGAGCGACGAACACGTCAAGATCAACGATACCGAACCCCGGATCGCCCATCTGGGAGACGACGCGGCCACGGTCTTCGCCGCGCCGTTTCCGTATCTCGCGGCGGCCGATCTCGCCGTCTGGGCCGGCGGCCTGCTGCAGACAATCGAGGCGGACTACACCGTCGCTGGCGCAGGCGAGAGCGGCGGCGGATCGGTGACTTTCGCCGTCGCGCCGGCGGCCGGCGTCGAGATCGTCATCGCCCGGCGCACCGCCATCGAGCGCGTGAGCGATTTCCTGCCCGGCGGCGCGCTTCGCGCCGATGTGCTGAACACGGAACTGGACCGGCTGACCGCGATCGCGCAGGAACTGCGCGGCCGGCTGGACCGCGCGCTGCGTCTCGCCGATCACGACGCCGCTCCGGCGCTGGCCGCGGCCCCGGCGAAGACGGCGCTGGCCAATCGCCTGCTGGCCTTCGACGGCGACGGCGAGCCCGTGGCCGGACCCCTCAGCGCCAGCCTGCAGCAGGTCGAGAACGCGGCCGCGCTGGAGGCGTCGGCGGCCGCTTCCGCCGCCAGCGCCGAGGCCAGCGCCGCGTCTGCCCAGGAGGACGCGAACGGCGTCGCCGCGCTGGTGCAGAACGTGCCCGCCGCGAGTTCCTTCTCTGGCGACGGGACCGGCACCGATTTCGCCCTCGCCGCCGCACCGGTCAGTCACCTGGCGCTGATCGTGGTCGTCGACGGCGCCGTCATCGACCCGCAGGACTATTCGGTCGACGGTGCGACGCTGAGTTTCGCCGCTGCACCCGCCGACGGGTCGGCCATCCTTGTGCGCGACCTCTCGGCGACGGCCGCCGTCGATGCCGCGGCTGTCGCGGCGCTGGCGCCGCTCGCCGCCGAGATCGAGGCCGTCGGCCAGGCGGTGGGCGCGGTCGCACAGGTCGCCGCCGAACTCGAGGCGGTGGGCGAGGCCGCCCAGGTGGCGGCGCGGGCGGATTTGCTGCGCCGGCATCCGTCGACGCCGCCGCCGGCGCTGGTGCTGGCGCCCTCGATCGGCCACGGGACGGGCCTTCTGACCTGCGAGCGCGATGGCGCGGCCACCACCGCCGGCCCCGCGCGGCGGCTGACGACCGTCGCCGCGGACGCCGCCAGGCTGTGGCACGATCCGCAATCGGGCCGGCCGCTCTACATCCTGAAGGAGGAAGCGGCGACCAATCTCTGTCTGCAGTCGGCCGACCTCGCCGCCGCGCCGTGGATCGACAGCGGCGCGCCCACGACCGGCATCGGCGCCACGGCCCCGGACGGCGGCCCGAGCACGCGCGTCACCGACGCCGAAGCGGGCGTCAGCTCCAGCCGCCGCCAGTTCATCGACCTGAGCGGCTTCCAGGCCGGCGCGGTGCTGACCGTCAGCGCCTGGATCCGTCGCTCCGATCCGGGCGTCTTTCCAGCGCTCCGGGTCTTCGTGTTCGACGATGCCCTGCCGGTCCGCAACAAGCTGTTCGACGCGGCGCTGCTTCCCTTCTCGACGGCGGAACTGACGAACCTGACCGGCGCGTGGGACGACCACGGCTTCGAGCACTGGGCCGATGGCTGGGTGCGCTGCCGCGGCCGGATCGTCCTGCCCGATCCCGGCGCGCAGGCGCTGGACTACATGGACGTCCGGGCCTTCCCTGCCTGGAACGCCCAGGACCTCGGTTCGGCGGACGCCGCGGCAGAAGGCTTCGCCGATTTCTTCGGCTACCAGGTCGAGGCCGGCGGGCGCGCCTCCAGCTACATCCCGACCGTGGCCGCTCAGGTCACCCGGCCCGCGGACGCGCTGCAGGCGGCGCTGCCCCATCCGCCGGTGGCGAGCGAGTTCACCCTGCTCGCCCGATACCGCTATCTGGGGCCCGACGGCGCCGGCGGCGACCACGCCCATCCGCTCAGCCTCGGCGACGCCACGGACGGCGCGGACGCGTATCTGGCCTTCCGCCACGGCCATGCCGGCGGCGCGGCGGCAGAGAAACCGGGCGCGGTGATCGAGACGCCGGGCGGCGGCCTCGATTCGCTGGGCCAGGCCTCGGCGCGCGTGGCGGGGCTTTCGGTCGCCGTGGCGGCGACCGTGGACGGCGCGGGATCGGTCTTCGAGGTCGACGGCGAGGGCGATCCAGCCACGGCCACGCCCGCACAGCCCGATCCGGCGCGCCTCACCCATCTGATCGTCGGCGCGGAGCCGACCCTTGCCTGGGACACCCACCACAATATCGGCCTCGAGGAAGCGGCGCTCTGGCCCGTCCGGCTTTCCGACGCCCAGCTCACGGAGATCACGGCATGACCAGCACCGACCTGTATCTGAAGTTCGCCGACAATGCCGGGATGGAGGCGGCCTTCGCCGCCGCCGGCTGGCCGGCGCCCGTGGCCGCGCAGCCGGTCGTCCGGGCCGGCGCGGCCATGATCGACCTGGTGGGCGAGATCCGCCTGCCGCCCGTCCTCGGTCCCGACGACACGGAACTCGCGCCGGCGGAGACGCAGCCCGGCTGGCACGTCAATCTGCGCCTCCGCCCGGGTGCTGCCCTGCCCGCCGCTCTTGCGCCCTGGGTGCTCGACCCGGCGCCCGCGACGCCGCACCGGCGGTTTCCCTGAGATGCCGGCGGCCATGACGATGACCGGGGAAGGCGCGTCCGCGCGAATGGCGGCCGTTCCGGTGCGGTCCCTGCTGGCGGGCGGGCTGGGTCTGGCCGGCTACCTCGCCGCCGCCATCTGGTGGGGCGCCTCGCTGGACGGGCGGGTCCAGCGGCTGGAGCACGAACTGGTCCGCGCGGCGGAGGTGCGGGAGCGTATCTGGCGGCGTATCGAGGGGCTGGACGCTGGCCTGACGCGCCTCGACCGCGGCGTCGGGCAGGTGGACGAACGCACCCGCGCGATCGGTGTCCAGGTGGAAAGGATTCACGAGATGCTGCTGGCCGAACGCCGCCGCGCCACGGCGGAGGCGGGGCGGTGACGGGCCTGCTGCAGAACCTCTTCGGCGGCGCGGTGCTCTCCGCTGCCGAGGGCGTCGCCGGCATCATCGACCGTTTCGTCGAGACCGACGAGGAGAAGCGCGCCGCCGGCCTGATCAAGGCCCGGCTGATGATGCAGCCGTCTCTGGTGCAGGCGGAACTGAACAAGGTGGAAGCCGGTCACCGCTCCGTCTTCGTCGCCGGCTGGCGGCCGTTCATCGGCTGGGTCTGCGGTCTGGCGCTGTTCTACAACTTCGTCGCCCGCGACCTGCTCGCCTGGGCGATCCTCAACACCGGTCTGCAGGCCTCCATGCCGCCCGATCTCGCCATGGACGAACTGCTGACCGTGCTGCTCGGCATGCTCGGCCTCGGCGCCTTTCGCACGGTGGAGAAATTCGGCGGCAAGGCGAAATAGCCCCCGCCATTGCCGCCCGTCCGGGCGGGTGGCAGACTCCTCACCTGCGTAAACGGGAGGAGACGACGATGAGCGACTGGGATCTGGTGATCCGTAATGCGCGGATCTATGACGGGCTGGGCAACGACCCGGTCGAAGGGGATCTGGCGGTCCGGGATGGCGTTGTCGGTGCGGTCGGCAAGGTCGACGGCCAGGGCGCCGAGGAGATCGATGCGGGCGGCGACGCCATCGCCCCGGGCATCGTCGACGTCCATACCCACTACGACGCGCAGCTGACCTGGGACCCGACGGCCTCGCCCTCGCCGGCGCTGGGAGTGACCACGGTGGTCATCGGCAATTGCGGCTTCGGCATCGCCCCGGCGCCGAAGGCGGCGCGGGACACGATTCTCGCCAATCTCTCCGTCGTCGAGGCCATGTCGCTGGAAAGCCTGCACGCGGGCGTCGACTGGTCGTTCACCAGCTTCGCCGAGTATCTCGACCTGGTGCAGGCCAAGCGGCCCTTCCCGAACGTCGCGGCCCTGGCCTCGCATTCGGTGATGCGCACGGCGGTGATGGGCGATGCGGGCTCCGAGCGCGCCGCCACCGAAGCGGAACTGGCGGAGATGCAGGCGCTGTTCCGTGACGCGCTGGCGGCCGGCGCGCTGGGCATGGGCTCGTCGACCTTCGAGAACCATTTCGGCGCCGGCAACCGGCCCGTGCCGTCGCGCATGGCCGACGACGCCGAGTTCCGCGCCTTCGCCCGGACGCTCGGCGAGGCCGGGGGCGGCGGGATCATGATGGCGACCTGCGGCAATGCCACCTCCATCCCGCTGCTGGGCGAACTGGCCGAGCTGTCTCAGGGGGCGACGATCTATGCGCCGCTGCTGCACTATTCCAACCAGCCCGAGCGCGCCATCGGCCTCGCCCGCGAATGCGCCGCCGAGCGCGAGAAGGGCCGGCCGGTCTTCCCGCAGTGCTCCTGCCAGCCGCTGTCCATGGACTTCACACTGGAGGCCGCCTACCCGATGCTGACCATCGACGGCTGGCCCGGCAGCGACGACGCGGTGGAGCTGAAGCGCGCCTTCGCCGACCCGGCCGTCCGCCAGCGCATCCGCGACGATCTGGCGAAGCCGTCAGGCACCCGCATCTTCAACGGCCACTGGGACCGGGTGGAGATCACCATCGCGCAGAAGCCCGAGAACGCGGACCTCGTCGGCCTGACCCTGGCCGATCTGGGCCAGCGGCAGGGCAAGGATCCGCTGGACGCCTATCTCGACCTGGCGCTGGCGGAGGACCTGAAGACGGTCTTCACCGCCAAGCTGCTGAACGTCGAGGAGGACCGCGTGGCGGAGCTGCTGGCGATGCCGGGCAACCTGGTCAGCCTTTCCGACGCCGGCGCCCATCACACGCTGTTCTGCGATGCGGGCTTCGGCATCCATTTCCTCAGCCACTGGGTGCGCGAGGCGCAGAAGTTCACCCTGGCCCAGGCCATCGCCAAGCTGACCTCGGAGCCGGCGCGGATCTATGGTCTGGAAGGCCGCGGCGAGCTGCGTCCCGGCGCGGCGGCCGACTTCATCCGCTTCGATCCGGCGGCGCTGAAGCTCTCGAAGACTATCAAGCTGGCCGACCTGCCCGCGGGCGGGGAGCGGCTGGTGCGCGAGGCGCCGGGGCTCAAGGGCACCTGGGTCAACGGCGTGCAGGTGCATGACGGCAAGGGCTACAGGGACGTCGCCGGTCCCGGCCTTGTGCTCCGCCGCCGCAGCGCGACGCCGGAACGGGCCGCGGCCGAATAGCGCTCTGAATGGAGGAAATCCCGCTCGTACAGGAACTGGGTCAGTGGATCGGCGAGGTCCTGCCGCTGATCCAGGACCGCGCCTTCTGGACCGAGCGGGTGCTGGAGCGATGGGTGCTGCTGCAGGTGGCGCTGGCGCTGGGGCTGCTGCTCGCCTCGATCTGGCTGCAGCGCCGTTCCGGGCCAATGCTGCTCGGTCTGGTCGGACGGATGGCCGGACAGCGCACGCTGCAGCGCTTCGTCATGCTGTTCGTCAGCCGCCGGCAGCAGATCCTCTACATGATCCTGCTCTGGCTGGCCGTCATCGTGCTGGCCAATGCGCCGCCGGCCAGGACCGAACTGCTCGGCGTGCTCGCCAACCTGGTCACGGCCTGGGTGGTGATCTCCATCATCTCCCGCATCATCCGCAACAAGCCCGTGGCGCGTTCGGTCGCCCTGGTCATCTGGACGGTGGCGGCGCTGAACATTCTCGGCATCCTGCCGGCAACAATCGATGCGCTGGACAATATCGGCCTGAGCATCGGCGACACGCGGATCACGGCGCTTTCGGTGGTCAACGCCATCGGACTCTCGGTCATCCTGATCTGGCTGTCGGTGCTGGCCAGCCGCCTGGTGGAAAGCCGGCTGGAGGCCAGCCAGGACCTGCGGCCGGCCACGCGGGTGCTGCTGGGCAAGCTGTTCCGCATCGTCGTGCTGTCGCTCGCGGTGCTCGTGGCCCTCGACCTGACCGGCATCGACCTGACGGCGCTGGCGGTGTTCGGCGGCGCGCTGGGCCTCGGCCTCGGCTTCGGCCTGCAGAAGGTGATCTCCAACCTGGTGAGCGGCTTCATCCTGCTGATGGACAAGTCGATCAAGCCCGGCGACGTGATCGAGCTGGACGAGACCTTCGGCTGGATCACCAAGCTGCAGGCGCGCTACGTCTCCGTCATCACCCGCGACGGGCGGGAGTATCTGATCCCCAACGAGGATCTGATCACCAACCGGGTGATCAACTGGTCCTACACCGACGCCAATGTCCGCCTGGAGATCGCCTTCGGCGTCGCATATGGCAGCAATCCCCATCAGGTGCGGGAACTCGCCGTGGAGGCGGCGCGCACCGCCGACCGGGTGCTGAAGACGCCGACGCCGGTCTGTCACTTCGTCGAGTTCGGCGACAGTTCGCTGAAGTTCGTGCTGCGCTTCTGGATCCGCGACCCGGCCGACGGCGTGGTCAACATCAAGGGCAAGGTGATGCTGGCGCTCTGGGACACCTTCCAGGAGCACGGCGTCACCATCCCCTTCCCGCACCGCGAGGTCTATTTCCGCAACCCGCTGGAGGTGGTGGAAAGGGGTGGCGACGGCGCGGCGTCCCGGCGGCCGGACGAGGCGGTGGAGCCCCCGAAGGATTAGTGATAGGTGGAAAACGCCTTCATCCACCAATCAACCCAGCCGGAGCGCCCATGTCGGACAAGACCAACCCAGGCAACTTCTTCGAGGATTTCGAGATCGGGCAGGAGCTGGTCCACGCCACGCCGCGGACCATCACCGAGGGCGAGGTGGCGCTCTACACCGCGCTCTATGGCGGGCGCTTCGCGCTGCAGAGCGCCGACATGGCCGCGCAGGCGCTGGGCTATCCCGGCGCGCCGGTCGACGACTGGCTGGTCTTCCACATCGTCTTCGGCAAGACCGTGCCCGACGTCTCGCTCAACGCCGTGGCCAATCTGGGCTACGCCCGGGGCCGCTTCCTGGCGCCGGTCTTTCCCGGCGACACGCTGGCCGCCACCTCGAAGGTGATCGGGCTGAAGGAGAATTCCAACGGCAAGACCGGCACGGTCTACGTCAACTCGACCGGCACCAACCAGGCCGGCGAGACGGTGCTCGACTACTGCCGCTGGGTGATGATCCGCAAGCGCGACGAGAACGCGCCGGCGCCCGCGCCGGTGGTGCCCGACCTGCCGGCCCGGGTCGACCCGGGCGACCTCGCGATCCCCGACATCGAGGCCGCGGGCTACAACGCGGCCTGGGTCGGCCAGCCGCACCGCTTCGGCGACTACCGGGCGGGCGAGCGCATCGACCATGCCGACGGCGTCACCATCGAGGAAGCCGAGCACATGATGGCGACCCGGCTCTATCAGAACACGGCCAGGGTGCACTTCAACCAGCATACCGAAGGCCAGGGCCGGTTCGGGCGGCGGCTGATCTACGGCGGCCACATCATCAGCCTCGCGCGGTCGCTGAGCTACAACGGCCTGGCGCCGGCCATGTGGATCGCGGCGATCAACGGCGGGGCGCACACCGCGCCGACCTTCGCGGGCGACACCATCTACGCCTGGTCGGAGGTGCTGGAGACCGCCGACCTGCCGGGACCGGTTGGCGCGCTGCGGTTGCGCACGGTGGCCTGCAAGGACCGCGCGGCCACCGACTTCCCCGACAAGGCTGAAGACGGCAAGCGCGATCCCGCGGTGGTGCTGGATCTCGACTACTGGGCGCTGATGGTGAAATGAGCGGCGGGGGCCAGGACGCCGCCGCCGAATCGCGGCGGCTGATGCGGAGCGAGCCGACGGCGGTGCTCTCGACGGGGCTGGGCGCCGACGGCTGGCCCTATGGCTCCCTGTTGCTGACGGCGGTCGATCATGCGGCGCGGCCGGTCCTGCTGATCTCGACGCTTGCCGAGCACACGAAGAACCTCGCCCGCGACGACCGGGTCTCGCTGCTGTTCGACGGCACCGGCGGCCATCGCGAGCGTCTGACCGGGCCGCGGGTCACCGTACTGGGCCGGGCGGCGAAGACCGGTGACGAACACGCGAAGGCGCGGTTCCTCGCCCGTCACCCCTCGGCGGCCATGTACGCCGGCTTCGGCGACTTCGCCTTCTGGCGAATCGAGCCCGAGCGCGCCCACATCGTCGCCGGCTTCGGGCGGATCGACTGGGTGGACGCGGACCGCCTGCTGACCGATGTTTCCGGCGCGGCGGCGCTGGCCGGGGCCGAGTCCGGCGTCGTCCGGCACATGAACGAGGACCATTCCGACGCGGTCGGCCTTTACGCGAACGTGCTCTGCGGGCAGGACGGCGTCGGCTGGCGCATGACCGGCGTCGACCCGGAAGGCGCGGATCTGGCGCGCGCCGGCGCGCACTGCCGCGTCGCTTTCGGGAAGCCCGTGACGGACGCCGACGGCGCCCGCGCGGAACTGGTCCGGCTGGTCAGGCAGGCGCGCGGGCGCGGATGAAAACAATCCGAAAGTCTGTTGCGAATCCTTCTCACGGCATGTGACAGTAACGCACGGCATGTGACAGTAAATCCGGTTGAAACGGTCGCCGCCTTGGATATGGTTGCGGCTCTTTCGTGACAGCGCGCGGAATCAGGGTGACGCGGAGAAGGGCGTTACTTCCGCATCTGTTTCTGGCGTCCGACGCCGTGGCGGGACCTATTCCATCGGGAGGAAGCTTTGGAGAACCTGGGACCGACGATCAGCAGCAACGGGCTGGACCGACAGGGGCTGGACGGCGTGGCGACGGCGCACTGGAACTACGGCACCGCCGCGCTCTACACCGCTGCGCTGGCCCGCGGCGAGGGCAAGCTGGGCGTGGGCGGTCCGCTGGTCGCGACGACGGGCGTGCATACCGGCCGCTCGGCCCAGGACAAGTTCATCGTCAAGGAGCCGTCCTCCGAGAACGAGGTCTCGTGGGGCGCGATCAACAAGCCCTTCGACGCCGACCGCTTCGACGCTCTGCTGGCCCGCGTGCAGGGCTATCTGAGCGGCCGGGAGGTCTTCGTGCAGGACTGCTGGGCGGGCGCGTCGCGCGACTACCGGCTGGGCGTTCGGGTGATCACCGAGAAGGCCTGGCACAATCTGTTCGCCCGCAACATGTTCATCCAGCCGACGGCGGATGAGCTGGCCGGGTTCGATCCCGAGTTCACCGTCATCCAGGCGCCGAACTTCCGCGCCTCGCCCGAGCGCGACGGCACCCGCTCCGACTGCTTCATCATCGCCAACTTTGCGAAGAAGGTCGTGATCATCGGCGGCACCCACTATGCCGGCGAGATCAAGAAGTCGGTGTTCTCCATTCTCAATTACCTGCTGCCGGCGCGGCAGGTGATGCCGATGCACTGCTCGATCAATGTGGGCGAGCAGGGCGATTCGGCGATCTTCTTCGGCCTTTCCGGGACCGGCAAGACGACGCTGTCGGCCGATCCGCGCCGGGAACTGATCGGCGATGACGAGCATGGCTGGTCGGACGACGGAGTCTTCAACTTCGAGGGCGGCTGCTACGCCAAGGTGATCAACCTTTCGGCGGACGCCGAGCCGGAGATCTACGCAACGACGCGCATGTTCGGCACGGTGCTGGAGAATGTGGTCATGGACCCGCTGAGCGGCGTCCTCGATCTCGACGACGGCACGCTGACGCAGAACACGCGCGCCTCCTATCCGATCGACTTCATCCCCAACGCCTCGGCGACCGGCGTTGCGGGCCATCCGAAGAACGTGGTCATGCTGACCGCCGACGCCTTCGGCGTGCTGCCGCCCATCGCGAAGCTGACGCCGGAGCAGGCGATGTATCACTTCCTGTCGGGCTACACCGCCAAGGTGGCCGGCACCGAAAAGGGCCTCGGCAGCGAACCGCAGGCGACCTTCTCCACCTGTTTCGGCGCGCCGTTCATGCCGCGCCATCCTTCGGTCTACGCCAAGCTGCTGGGCGAGAAGATCGCCCGTCACGGCGCGGCCTGCTGGCTGGTCAACACGGGCTGGACCGGCGGCGTCTACGGCGTCGGCCGGCGCATGCCCATCGCCTATACCCGCGCGCTGCTGAACGCGGCGCTGGACGGTTCGCTGGACAACGTCCCGACCAAGACCGATCCGAACTTCGGCTTCCAGGTGCCGACCGCCTGTCCGGAGGTGCCCGAGGAGGTTCTCAACCCGCGCGGGACCTGGGACGACGGCGGCGCCTATGACGCCAAGGCCGGCGAGCTGGTGGGCCGCTTCAACGACAACTTCACCCAGTTCGAGGGCTACGTCGAAAGCGAGATCCGCCAGGCCGCGCCGCGCAAGGCGGCGTAATCAGGGGCGCGCCTGCTGACTTCTCTGAAGGACCGGGTGCCCTGGATCAGGCCCGGGGACGCCGGACAACACTTCCCGGAATGACGCCCGGTATTACGTGAACTACGCCCAGTAGCCGGGGCGGGGGGTGTCGGACCGGGCCGCCTTCGCCTGCTTCGCCAGCACGTATTCCAGTTTCTGGATCGCGGCCTGCTTCAGGGCCTTGCGGCCGGCGCTGACCGGGCCGATCAAAATGGCTTCCGTGCCCGTCGCCTCGTCGATGGCGGCGACCCGGACCATGTCGTCCATGACCGTGTATTCCAGATAGACGTCGGACATCGGGCCCGCTCCCGGCTTCTCGCGATCCGGCCATGTTCGCCGGCAGCGGTAAAGATGCCGTTAAGCCTGCCCGCTGCCCGTGCGGCGCGCCGCTCAGCTCCCGGCGACCCGGCGGTCGACGCCTTCCCAGTAGGGCTCGCGCAGCTCCTTGCGGCGGATCTTGCCGACCGGCGACTTGGGCAGCGGCTCCTTGCGGAAGACCACCTGCGAGGGCTTCTTGTAGGAGCCGAGGCGCTCGGTGCAGGTGCGGATCACGTCGTCTTCCGTGACCTCGTGGCTGCCGTCGAGGACGCAGAGCGCCATCGGCGTCTCGCCCCAGCGTTCGTGCGGCACCCCGAAGACCGCGACCTCGACCACGCCGGGCAGGTCGGCGATGACGTTCTCCAGCTCCAGCGGCCAGATGTTGTAGCCGCCGGAGATGATCATGTCGTCGGCGCGGTCGAGGATGTAGAGATAGCCGTTCGCATCCAGGCGCCCGACATCGCCGGTCTTCACCCAGCCGTCGACGATGCGCTCGGCCGTGGCCTCGGGGTTGTTCCAGAACTCGGTCATCTGCCCGTCGGACTTGGCGACGATTTCGCCCGGATCGCCCAGCGGCACGGGATTGTTCGCCTCGTCCCAGATCTGCACCTCGATATAGGGCAGCGGCATGCCGCAGGCGCGCAGCGGCGTCGAGCCTTCGATCTCCGCGAACCACTGGCGCGGTCCCATGATGGCGACGGGCAGCACCTCGGTCTGGCCATAGCCCTGGTACATGGCGTCGCCGAACACCTCGTAAGCCTTCAGCGCGGTGGCGTCGGCGATGGGGGCCGCGGCGGCCAGAATGCACTTCAGCTTCGAGAAGTCGCGGGTCTCGGCGCTCGGATCCTGCAGCATGGTGTTCAGCATGGTCGGCACGAAGAAGGCGTAGGCGACACGCTCCTTCTCCATGATCTCCAGCGTCTCGCCGGGGTGGAAATGGTCCAGCAGCAGGTTGCAGCCGCCGCCCAGGAAGACCGGCAGGAACTGGTAGCCCGAACCGTGGCTGATCGGTCCCACATGCAGGCAGACGTCGCCCGGCTCGACCGGCGGGAACAGGTAGAACCAGTCGCGCCCGGCGGCGAGCCAGGCCCTGTGGGAATAGGCCACACCCTTGGGCCGGCCCGTGGTGCCGCCGGTATGGCGGATGATGAACTTGTCGTCCGGGTCGACCTTGATGTCGGGCGTCTCGGCGGACTGTTTCATCAGCCAGTCCTCGTAGCCGCCATCGCGCACGATTACGCGCTCCAGATCGGGCAGTTCGTCGACGAATCCGTCCATGTCGCCGGCATAGTGCTCGGCGACCAGCACCGCGCGGCAGTTGGTGTGCCCCAGCATGTGCAGGTGCATCTCGCGCCGGTCGCGGGCATAGAGCGGCACGCGGACGATGTTGGCGATCGCCGCGCCGAGGAAGAAGTCGGCGGCCTCGATGGAGTTGTCCTCCAGCACGCCGACCCTGTCGCCCGGCTTAAGCCCCATGCCGAGCAGCGCATTGGCCAGCCGGACGCCGCGGTCCCAGGCCTGCCGGAACGTCAGCCGCCGGTCGCGCCAGACGATGCATTCCCGGTCGGCGTAGAACGTCGCCGAACGTTCCATCAGCGTGCGTACATCCATTTCGTCCCTCCCCAGGTCGACGATCTCAAGCTTCGCTCTTTTCGCCCGGAACCGTCGTGCGGCGCAAGCGCCACCCGCCTTCAGCGGACCACGCGGAAGGTGAGAAAGCGCTGGCCGCGCCGCGCCGTGACCCGGCGGCCCGTCACACTGTAGCCGGCGCGCTCGAAGACGGCGCGGGAGACGGCGCTGGCCCAGGCGCTGCGGTGGCGCACGCCCCGGACGGCGAGCGCTTCGTCGCCGGCGGCGAGCAGAGCCCGGCCGACGCCGCGCCGGGTAAAGGCGGGATCGGTGTAGAGCATGTGCACATGGCCGTCTGGGCGCAGTTCGGCGAAGCCGGCGATCGTGCTTCCGATCTCCGCCACCAGCGTCAGGTTGCGTGTCTGCCGGATCCGCCAGGCCGCGAGCGGCAGGCGGGCCGGCGCCCAGACCCGCCGCTGGGGCAGGGAATAGAGCCCGGCGGCGCCGATCCGGACCGCACGGCGGTAGAGGCGGAGCGTCGCCGGCGCGTCGGCCGGCGTGGCGGAGCGAATCGAGACGGCCATGAGGCTCTTCATACAGAAAACCCCGCCGGCGTCACCGGCGGGGTTTGCTGCCCGGGAAGGCGCAAGGGTCAGGCCGCCTGGCGCGCCGGGGCCACGCAATGGGCTGCGATCGCCTCCACATGGCGGTGGTCCGTGCCGCAGCAGCCGCCGACCACCGCGGTGGCGGGCAGGAGCGACAGCAGTTCGGCATAGTCCCGGCCGAGTTCGGCAGGGTTGCCGTCGTCCAGTTCCTCCGCGGCGTCCAGTTCGGCATGGCTGAGCCGGGAGGCGTTGGCCCGCAATCCCCGGATGCGCCGGATCCAGTCGCCGCCCTGACGCAGCGTTCCGGCGAAGTGGTCCGGGTGGGCGCAGTTGATCATGAAATAGGCGGCGTAGCCGTCGGTCGCGGCGTCGACCGCCCGGATGGCCTGGCCCAGCGTCTCGCCGGTCGGCAGCCGTCCGTCCGTTTCCACCGTGAAGGAGATGGCCGCGGGCATGTCGGCCGCCCGGGCGGCGCGGACGATGCCGATGGCCTCGGGCGTGTTGGTGATGGTCAGGGCGGCGACCATGTCGGCGCCGGCGCTGGCGAAGGTGCCGATCTGGGCGGCGTGGTAGTTGCAGGCCGCCGCCTCGGTCATCACCTCGCCGGGGTCGTAGCCGTCGCCGCGCGGACCGAGATTGCCGGAGATGACGCAGGGCGTCGCCGCCGTTTCCAGGTCGTCGCGTATCGACTTCAGCATGGCGATGGCGTCGCGGTTGACGGCGTCAAGGCCGTGCGCGTCATAGCCCAGCTTCGCGCCCCAGTCCGGATTGGCCCGCCAGGTGGGGGATTCGAGCACGAACCCGCAGCCCCGGTCGCGCGCGATCTTCACGTGCCGGCGGTAGTAATTGTCGATCAACTGGCGGCCGACCCGGTCGCGCAGCAGGTCGAAGGCCGCGAAATGCGGCATTTCCACGCCCATCTGGAAGGCCAGCGTGGTTTCCATGCCGCTGTCGGTCAGGAATACCGCACTGTCAAGCTGGGGGAGGTTGTCGCGGTACTTCGCATTCATCTCTCGCTCTCCTATGACTGAATGGTCCGCCGCGGCTTCTCCCCCCGCGGCAGGCGAGGCGACCATCGCGCGCCCGGGCGCACGGCGATAGAAGATGCGTGGTGCGGAAAGTCCGGTTTCCGTTTTTCGCCGTGGTTTCAATTGCCTGGGGGACCGCGGCCGGCTCTTTGGCGTTGCCAGCGTGACGGCCGTGCGGCAAAACCGTACTCGCGATACGGTTTTCGCCGGAGAAATGCGATGCGCAAGGGCTTCGAGACGCGTGAACGCATCATGGACGTCGCGGAACAGGCGGTCCTGGAGAAGGGCTTCGGCGCCACCTCGATCGACGAGATCATCGCCGCTGCCGAGATCACCAAGAGCGGCTTCATCTACCATTTCCCCGACAAGCCGGCGCTCGCGCGGGCCTTGCTGGAGCGCTACATCGAGCGCGACAACCAGGTGCTGGACGACGTCTTCGGACGCGCCTTCGAACTGACCGACGACCCGCTGCAGGCGATGCTGGTGGGGCTGAAACTGTTCGCCGAACTGATGACCGACCTGCCGGCCGGTCATCCGGGCTGTCTGGTGGCGACCTACTGCTATCAGGAGCGGCTGTTCGACAGCGAGATCCGCGAGATCAACGCGCGCGCGGTGCAGGCCTGGCGGCGGCGCTTCCGCAGCCTCCTCGACGACATCGCGGCAACCTGTCCGCCGCGCGACGAGGTCGATCTCGACGATCTGGCCGACATGTTCTCGACCGTGATCGAGGGCGGCATCGTGATGTCCAAGGCGTTGCGCGATCCGCCGCTGCTGGCGCGGCAGGTCCTGCTGCTCCGGTCCTATGTGAAATTGCTGTTCACGCCGCGCCTGGACTACTGAAGCCGAAGAAAGCCCCGCCGGTGAGGTGTTCGGCGGGGCTTCCCCTTCGCACCGTTGGCTTTCGGCGCCGCCGGTGCGGGTTCCGCGTGCGCGCCGGCATCAGAGGAGGGCGCGTCGCGGCCGCGGAACCTTTCGCGGCGCGGCCCGGGCTGTTTCCGGGCGCCGGAGGATGTGTTCTCCGGCAGTCTGCGGCGGACGGACCGCCGTCTTTCGGTGATGCCGGCTTCATTGGCGGCGCCGGCGGGCCGTATGCGTGGGGTCAGAGCCGAGCCTGCTTGGGCGGCTTCATATTCCTAGCCTCCCGTTCACTGTTGACGCTAGGTAAACTACGCCTCCGCCGGCGGCGTGGTCAACGGGATTCGGCGGCGCCGGGTGGCATTGTCACAGGGGCCGGTCCGTCCTATGGATGCAGACGCATGTTCCGCGTGTCAGGGAGGGCCGCGATGACAGCCACAGACCGGAGCGTGGGCCGTTGAGCGTCGCGCGGCTGATCCTCGCCATGGGCGCCTGGACGCGCCTGCGCCAGGCCGCCGGCGATCTCTCGGCCCGGATCGAGGGGGAACTGAAGGCGCAGGGCCTGCCGCCGGTGATCTGGCACGACGCGCTGCAGGCGCTGAAACGCGCCGGCGATGACGGCCTGCGCATGTACGAACTGCAGGACGAACTCCGTCTGCGCCAGTACAACGCCTCCCGCCTGGTCGAGCGCATGGCCATCGACGGGCTGGTGGCCCGGCGCCGCCCCGAGGCGGACCGCCGCGGCCAGGTGCTGACCATCACCGACAGGGGCCGCCAGCGCCTGGACGAGAGCTGGCCGGTCTACCGCCAGGCGGTCGAGCGCCACGTCATGGCCCGCCTGGACGAGGCCGACGCCGACAAGCTGGCCGAGCTTGTGGAGAAGCTCGCGCGCTAGGGCTTGAACCCTGTCATTGGCGCCGCTATAAGCCGCGGTTCCGGTCTTCCGGCAGGGCATGCCGTGTCGACCGTTCAGCTAGGGGGCAACCGGCCCCCGCACCCTTAAGTTCAAGAGGAAGCAAATGCCCAAGATGAAGACGAAGAGCGGGGCGAAGAAGCGATTCAGCCTCACCGCCACCGGCAAGGTGCGGCGCCAGCAGGCCGGCAAGCAGCACGGCATGATCAAGCGCACCAACAAGCAGATCCGCGACCAGCGCGGCACGACGATCATGGCCGACAGCGACGCCAAGTTCGTCAAGAAATACTTCCTGCCCAACGACTGAACGCTGACCAAGGAGACGTAACTCATGGCACGTGTGAAACGTGGCGTCGCCAGTCGTGCGCGGCGCAAGGAAATCCTGGAACAGGCCAAGGGCTACCGCGGCCGCCAGAAGAACGTCCTCTCCATCGCGCGCCAGCGCGTCGAGAAGGGCCTGCAGTACCAGTACCGCGACCGCAAGGTCCGCAAGCGCAATTTCCGGAGCCTCTGGATTCAGCGCATCAACGCGGGCGTGCGCGAGCACGGCGTGACCTACGCGGTCTTTATCGACGGCCTGCGGTCCGCCGGTATCGAAGTTGACCGCAAGGTGCTGGCCGACATCGCCGTGCGCGATCCCGACGGCTTCAAGGTCCTGGTCGAGAAGGCCAAGGACGCCCACGAAGCGAAATACGCCGGGAACTGAGATCGCCGGCTGACGCTTCGCCCGAACTATCGCGGAAGCGTTTGACATGGACATCCAGAAACTCGAGACCGAGCTGACCGGTCCGATCGAGAGCGCCGCCTCCATGGCGGCGCTCGAGGACGCGCGCATCGCCGCGCTGGGCAAGAAGGGGCGGCTGACCGAGCTGATGCGCTCGCTGGGCGGGATGGACCCGGCGGAGCGTCAGCAGGTCGCCCCGGAGCTCAACCGCCTCAAGAACGAGCTCACCGCCGCCATCGAGACCCGCCGGGCCGAGCTCAAGCGGGCCGAGATGGAGGCGAGGCTCGCCACCGAGGCGGTCGACGTCACCCTGCCGGTCCGGCCCGAGGAGACGGGCCGCATCCATCCCGTCAGCCAGGTGGTGGACGAGATCACCGAGATCTTCGCCGATCTCGGCTTCGCCGTGGCCGAGGGCCCGGATATCGAAGACGACTTCCACAACTTCACGGCGCTGAACTTCCCGCCGGCCCACCCGGCCCGGGAGATGCACGACACCTTCTTCTTCCACCCCGACGAGGCGGGCGAACGCAAGCTGCTGCGCACCCACACCTCCTCGGTGCAGATTCGCTGGATGGAGAACAACCCGCCGCCGCACCGCATCGTGGTGCCGGGGCGGACCTACCGCTCCGACAGCGACATGACCCACACGCCCATGTTCCACCAGATCGAGGGTCTGGTGATCGACCGGAACGTGCACATGGGTCACCTCAAGGGCGTGCTGGAGGCCTTCTGCGAGGCCTTCTTCGAGGTCGACGAGGTGCAGATGCGCTTCCGTCCCAGCTTCTTCCCCTTCACGGAGCCATCGGCCGAGGTCGATATCGGCTGCGCCTTCGACGAGGGCCAGATCCGTATCGGCGAGGGCGACGACTGGCTGGAGATCCTGGGCTGCGGCATGGTGCACCCCAACGTGCTGCGCTTCTGCGGCCTGGACCCCGACGAGTGGCAGGGCTTCGCCTGGGGCATGGGCATCGACCGGATCGCCATGCTGAAATACGGCATTCCCGATCTGCGCGCCTTCTTCGAGGCCGATCTGCGCTGGCTGAAGCACTACGGCTTCATGCCCTTCGACGTGCCGGCGCTGGGCGGAGGGCTCAGCCGATGAAGTTCACGCTGAGCTGGCTGAAGGAGCATCTCGACACCGATGCCACGCTGGACGAGATCACCGCGAAGCTGACGGCCATCGGCCTGGAGGTCGAGGCGGTGGAGGACCGGGCGGCGGAGCTGAAGGATTTCACCGTCTGCCGCGTGGTCGAGGCCGCGCCGCATCCCGACGCCGACCGGCTGCGCGTCTGCACCGTCGATACCGGCACGGAGACCGTGCAGGTGGTCTGCGGCGCACCCAACGCCCGGACGGGCATGAAGGGCGTCTTCGCGCGCTCGGGCCTCACCGTGCCGGGGACGGGTCTGCTGCTGAAGCCGACGAAGATCCGCGGCGTCGATTCCAACGGCATGCTGGTCTCGGAGCGGGAGATGGGTCTCTCCGACGAGCACACCGGCATCATCGAACTGCCCGAAGACGCGGTCGTGGGCCAGCCCTTCGCGCCGGTCATGGGTCTGGACGATCCGATGATCGAGATCGCGATCACCCCGAACCGCCAGGACTGCCTGGGCGTGAACGGCATCGCCCGCGACCTGGCCGCCGCCGGTCTGGGCCGGCTGATGGCGCCGGACCTCACCGGCCCGGAAGGCAAGTACCAGAGCCCCGTCGGCGTGCGCCTCGCCTTCGAGGACCCGGAAACGGCCGACGCCTGCCCGGTGTTCCACGGCTGCCATGTCCGCGGCGTGAAGAATGGCCCCAGCCCGAAATGGCTGCAGGAGCGGCTGCTGGCCATCGGTCTCAGGCCCATCTCCACGCTGGTCGACATCACCAACTTCGTCACCTTCGACCTGGGCCGGCCGCTGCACGTCTTCGACGCCGACAAGGTGAAGGGCGACATCCAGGTCCGCCTGGGCCGGCCGGGCGAGAGCTTCATGGCCCTCGACGGCGAGACCTACGAGATGACCGGCGAGGAATGCGTCATCGCCGATGACGGTGGCGCGCACGGCTTCGGCGGCGTCATGGGCGGCGAGGCGAACGGCGTCACCGCGGAGACCGTCAACGTCTTCATCGAAAGCGCCTGGTTCGATCCCGTGCGCACCGCGCGCACCGGCCGTCGCCACGGCATCGATTCGGACGCGCGCTACCGCTTCGAGCGCGGCGTCGACCCGGAGAGCGTCGCCTGGGGCATCCGGGTCGCGGCGCGTCTGGTCACCGAACTCTGCGGCGGCGAGCCGAGCGAAATCGTCACCGCCGGCGAGATCCCCGACACCGGCCGCACGGTCACGCTCCGCGCCTCACGCGTCGCCAGCCTGGGTGGCGTGGAGGTCGACGAGGCCGAATGCCGCCGCATCCTGGAGGCGCTGGGCTTCGGCGTCTCGGGCTCGGGCGAGGCCATACAGGTGGCGGTGCCGTCATGGCGGCGCGACATCGACGGCGAAACCGACCTGGTCGAGGAGGTCGTGCGCATTCACGGCTATGACCATATCCGCTCGGCGCAGCTGCCGCCCGTCTCCGACGTGGCGCGGCCCTCGCTGACCCCGGGCCAGCGGAACGTGCGCACCGCGCGCCGTGTGCTGGCGGGCCGGGGCATGGTGGAGGCCGTCACCTGGTCCTTCCTGCCGCGCGCCCATGCGGCGCTGTTCGGCGGCGGGCAGGATGCGCTGGTCCTCTCCAACCCGATCTCCGCCGATCTCGACTGCATGCGGCCCTCGTTGCTGGCGAACTTGATCGCCGCCGCCGGGCGCAATGCCGACCGGGGCGCGCCCGACACGGCGCTATTCGAGGTCGGCCCGCAATACCGCGGCGACGGCCCCGACGAGCAGGACACCGTCGCCGGCGGCATCCGCCGCGGCCAGATCGGCGCCCGCCACTGGGCCGGCGGCCCGCGCGCCGCCGACGCCTTCGACGCCAAGGCCGACGCCCTGGCCGCGCTCACGGCGCTGGGCGTGGACGCGGAGAAGGCGCAGATCGCGGCGGAAGCGCCCGACTGGTACCATCCGGGCCGCTCGGGCGTGATCCGGCTGGGACCGAAGCTGGTGCTGGCGCATTTCGGCGAGATCCACCCCGCAGTGCTCGACGCGCTGGACGTGAAGGGGCCGCTGGTCGGCTTCGAGGTTTTCGTGGAGCGCGCGCCGCTGCCCAAGGCCGGGCGCAAGACCACCCGCCCGCCGCTGAAGGTCTCCGACTACCCGGCGGTCAGCCGCGACTTCGCCTTCATCGTCGACCGCTCCGTCGCCGTGGCCGAGATGATCCGCGCCGCCCGCGGGGCCGACCGCAACCTGATCGAGGACGTCCAGGTCTTCGACGTCTACGAGGGCGCCAGTATCGGCGAGGGCAGGAAGTCGATCGCGCTCGGCGTGAAGCTGCAGCCCACGGACCGCACGCTCACCGACGACGAGATCGAGCAGGTGGTCGGAAAGATCGTCGCCAACGTGACGAAGTCCACCGGCGGCGTGCTGCGCGGCTGAAGGCCGGCATCCGGCGCGATTGCCAAAACCGGCCCGTTCCGGGGCTTGACCCCGGAACCCAGTGTGGCGTCGATCCGAACTGGGCCCCGGGATCAAGTCCCGGGGCGGCAATCGTTTCAATCCGGTCTTGGATCGACCGCCTTCAGCCCGGCGGGGTCGCCTCCGGCCCGGCGATTTCCATGGCCTTGCGGTAGGCGGGGCGGGCGGTGATCCGCTCGACATAGGCTTGAGCATTGGGCAGATCGTCGATCTTGCGGCCGCCGAAGATCGGCAGGCTGGTCAGGTTGAAGGCGACCATGATGTCGGCGCAGGTGAAATCGTCCCCGGCGAGATACGGGACTTCGCCCAGCCGCTGCTCCAGATAGCCGTAATAGCCCTCCCGGCGGCGGTTCAGCAGCCCGCGATAGCGTTCCGCGGCCTCCCCCGTCGGGTTGGCGCCCAGCGCGTTGGTGGCGAAGAAGATGCCCTGCACGTTGTTGTTGAAGTGCATCCAGTAGAGATAGTCGGCGTAGTTCGGCTGCGCCGGCCCGACCGTCAGCCGTCCGCCGGCGTGGCGGTGGCAGATATATTCCACGATCACCGCGGATTCGGTCAGCCGCCGACCGTCGTCGTCGATCACCGGCGCCGTCGCCGCCGGATGCAGGGCGATGTAGTCGTCGGGCATCAGCCGGTCGGCCTTGCGGTGATACCATTTCAGCTCGTAGGGCAGGCCGAGTTCCTCCATCAGCCAGACGATACGGTCCGACTGGGAGACGCCGAGATGGTGTATCGTGATCATGGTCGTTTCCTTCCGCCTGCTTTCGCCCAGCATAGACAGCCGCTCGGCGGCCGGGGAAGCGCGGTTTGACTGGCGCGGCCAATAGGCTATGACGCTGTGGCGAAACGGCTGACCGGCGGACTCGAATCGGGGAGGATAGGGTATGTCGAGCAATGCTCCGATGGACATTCTGCAGGCGGTCGTCCTGCCGGAATGGATCGACTACAACGGCCACATGAACGTCGGCTACTACAACGTCGCCTTCGACAAGGCGACGGACGGCCTGTTCGACCATCTCGACATGGGGCTGGACTACGTGAAGCGGGAGAACAAGTCGTTCTTCACGCTGGAGACCCATGTCCACTATGTCCGCGAAGTCCTCGAGGGCACGCCGCTGCGCTACACGGTCCAGCTCCTCGACTTCGACGCCAAGCGCGTCCACGCCTTCTTCCAGATGTTCCACGCGGAGGAGGGCTATCTGTCCGCGACGTCGGAGCAGATGTGCGTCCATGTCGACCTGGCCACCCGCCGCACCGCGGCGATGCCCGACGATCTCTACGCCCGGGTGGAGAAGCTCGGACTGGCGCACCGTGACCTGCCCTGGCCCGAGCAGGCCGGGCGCGGCATGAAGATCCGCCGCCGCGGCGCGGCGGCCTGACGCGCCATGCCGCCCGTGGTCCAGCGCGCCCGCGAATGGATCACGAAGCTGTTCCGCGAAAGCCTGCGCGACTTCCGGCCCTTCCGGGATCTGGCCGCGCGCGAACAGATGACGATGCTGCTGTTCGCGGTGCTGACGGGCCTGACCGTCGGCTACGCGGCCTACGGCTTCCGCCTGTCGCTGTCGGCGGTCCAGTACCTGTTCTACGGCGTCGGCACCGAATATCTGGTGCAGACGATCCTGGTCCTGCCCTGGTGGCACGTCGTGCTGGCCCCGGCGCTGGGCGGCCTGGCGGTGGCGCTGTTCCTGAAGTTCGTGATGCCCGGCCACCGGCCGCAGGGTGTCGCCGAGGTGATCGAGGCCGGCATGTATCACAACGGGCGGATGTCGTTCCGCGCAGGCATGGGCGCGGCGTTCACCAGTGCGCTGTCGATCGGTGCCGGCGCCTCGGTCGGGCGGGAGGGGCCGCTGGTCCATCTCGGCGGCTCCATCGCCAGCATCCTGACCAAACGCCTCAACCTGAGCCGGCTGGACGGCCACACCATGCTGGCCTGCGGCGTGGCCGCGGGCGTCGCGGCGTCGTTCAACGCGCCCATCGCGGGCGTGATCTTCGCCCACGAGGTCGTGCTGGGCCATTACGCGCTGCGCGCCCTGGCGCCGGTGGTGATCTCCGGGGTCTGCGGCACCATCATCACCCGCATCCACATCGGCGACTTCCCGGCCTTCCTGATCCCCGACTACGACATTCTCAGCTTCTGGCAGTTCCCGGCCTTCATGATGCTGGGGCTCGTCTCCGGCCTGATGGCGCTGATCTTCTTCTGGTCGGTGGGCTTCACCAAGGATGTCATCGGGCGGACCCGCATCCCCGACTTCTGGCGGCCGCCCATCGCGGGCCTGGCCGTGGGCGTCATCGCGCTGCTGTTCCCGGAGGTGCTGGGCGTCGGCTACGAAGCCACCGACAACGCCCTGAACCAGGTCTATCCCCTGCACCTGCTGATCCTGCTGGTGGCCGCGAAGATGGCCGCGACCTCGATCTGCGTCGCCGGCGGCTTCGGCGGCGGCGTGTTCTCGCCGGCGCTGTTCATCGGCGCCATGACCGGCGGCGCGTTCGGCCTCGTCGCCGCCAATGTCTTCCCCGAACTGGCCGCCGAGCACGGCCTCTACGCCATTGTCGGCATGGGGGCGGTGGCCTCGGCCGTGCTGGGCGCGCCGATCTCGACCACGCTGATCGTCTTCGAGCTCACCGGCGACTACCGCGTCACCATCGCCCTGATGGTGGCCGTGGTGCTGGCCACCGTGATGGGGCGGCAGTTCCGCTATCCCAGCTTCTTCCACTGGCAGCTCGCCCGCCGCGCGGTGAAGCTCGCCGAGACCGACGAGGTGCTGCTGCACGCCCAGGTCGTCGCCGACGTCATGGTGACCGAGGTGGAGACGATCAGCCCGGAGATGAGCTTCGGCGAACTGCGCGAGGTCTACCGCGACAGCAGCGCCCAGGCCTATTACGTCGTCGACGCCGACGGGCGCATCCAGGGTGCGCTGAACGAGGCCGACGTGAAATACGCCCTGCTGGATCCGATGCTGGACAACCTCGGCCGCGCCGTCGACATCGCCTCCCAGACCGGGCCGCTGCTGACCCCCGACATGCCGCTGGACGAGGCGCTGACCGCCTTCCGGGGTACGGCGCATCGCTTCCTGGCCGTGGTTGACAGTCCCGTGGGCCGCCGGCTGCTCGGCACCGTCGCCTTCCGCACGGTGCTGGAGGCGCACAACCGCGCGCTCAAGGCCGCCCAGGCGGAGACGCGGTAGAGCCGGTCGTTACTTGCGGCGGTTCTTCAGACCGATCGAGCGTCCGGCCTCGGGCGGCGGATCGAGGCGGGCGTGCGCGTCGCGCATCGCCGCCAGCCGGGCCTGGATGTCGGGGTGCATGGGCGCGGCGCGGCGCGTCTCGCGGCTGACATGCAGGCTCATCAGTTCGTTGGTGGCGGCCCGGTAGCCCTGCTCGGCGTGGATCATCTCGTGGATGTAGTGGATGCGCTTCTCGTCGAAGCCGAGCAGCCAGGTCCGGAACAGCAGCGGATCGCCCTCGCGGACCTCCTGCAGGTAGTTGATATGGGCTTCCAGCGAGAAGGTCGTGATCTGTTGCGTCTCGCGGTGATCGGCGGTGAGCCCGCAATCGTCCAGGAAGGCGTCCGTGGCGAAATCGAAAACCACCAGATAGTAGCCCATGTTCATGTGACCGTTGTGGTCGATCCACGCCGGCCGCACCTTGTCCCGATAGCCTTCGAACGGCGCCTTGATCGCCTGCATGCCGCCTCCCATATCTCCGACAGCGGCACTTAACCGCGTTTCGGGCGCGCCGGGCAACCGCCAGCGGGCCCTTGGCGCGACGATCCGATCGTGATATAGACCGCGCTCCAACGGCGGAGTTCGATTCGCCGAACGGATCGTTGTTGCCTGCAATGGCGGGCAACGGATGTGAGAATGTCAAGGTAACGGCGAACAGCGAAAGAGGAACGTCTTGGAAGTCAGCGTTCGTGACAACAATGTCGATCAGGCCCTCAAGGTCCTGAAGAAGAAGATGCAGCGGGAAGGCATCTTCCGCGAAATGAAGCTTCGCAACTACTACGAGAAGCCGTCGCAGCGGCGCGCCAGGGAGAAGGCCGAGGCCGTTCGCCGGGCGCGGAAGCTCGCGCGCAAGCGGGCGCAGCGCGACGGGCTCTGAGCCCCGACGCCACCGTCATTGCTGAACAGTATGTCGGCCGGTCCATCGACCGGCCGATCGCGTTTGTCCGCGCCACCCTGGCGCGGGCCCGGAATCGGAAGGGGCGCGCCGCGGTTGCACCACGGCGCGCCCCTTCGTCGTTTCCCGTGTAGTGCAGGCCGGCCGGCCGGCCGGCGTGTCAGACCAGGAAGATCGCCATCAGCGCCAGCAGGACGATGCAGGCGATCACGCCCCATTTCACCAGCCCGATGAACGAGCCATAGACTGTCCTGTGCTGGGAGATATCCATCGAACCCGGCTCGTGCATGATTTCCGCCCCTTCCCTGTGGCCTCGCAGACCTGAAATCCCGGCGCGAAGATAGGCGAGGCCGCGCCCGCCCGCAAGATGCGCCGGCCCGGTCTCATGCGGCGGCCTTCCGCCGCATGACATGGCCGGCGATCTCGTCGAGCGGCGCGATCCAGACGTCGCCGCGGGCTTCGGCGTGGTCGACCAGCCGCTCCAGGATGTTCATGCGGTGGTGGCGGCCGATGACCGAGGGGTGGCAGGTCAGCGTGAAGACGCCGCCCTCGCCGACGATGCCGTCCAGTTCGTCGCGCCAGATGCGGAAGACCTCCTCGGGTCCGTGCAGCTGCGCCATCAGGTGCGGCGGCATGAACCACATGAAGTAGACCGCGTCGTCCAGGCACCAGTCGATGGGGAACTCCAGCAGGTCCGGCTGATCCGGATAGATGTCAGAGAGCAGGTGCGGCGCCTCGCCCGCGAACAGGCTGGAATCATAGGTGAAGCCGCGCTCCGCCAGCAGCCCCGCGGTGTGCAGGTTCATGTCCCAGGCCGGCGAGCGGTAGCCCGCGGGTCTGACGCCCAGATGCGTCTCGAAGGCCGCGAGCGCGGCGTCGAGCACCGCCGCCTCGGCCTCCGGATCGTCCTTGTAGAGCGAGACGTTCTCGTGCTCGTGGCCATGGGCGCCGATCTCGTGGCCCTGCTCGACGATGGCGCGGAAGGATTCGGGCCAGCGCTCCACATTCGCGCCGGGCACGTAGAAGCCCCCGCGGATCCCGCGCCGCTTCAGGAAATCGAGAATGCGCGGCAGGGCGGTGTGCAGGCCGTACATGCCGCGGCTGTAGCCCTGCAGCCGCTTCGGCTTCTTCTCGAACAGCCGCTCGCCCGTGCGCGGGCCTGCCGGGTCGGGCCGCGCCGGCGCGTAGGCGTAGGTCACGTCGCAGTCGAAGGTCAGCGCCATGGCGCCGCGGCGGCCGTCGGGCCAGGGGCCCCGGAACTCGTTCAGCATGATCGTCTCCCCGTATCGGGTCCGATTATGCACCCGCTGCCGCCGGGACCAAGAGAGGGCAGCGGCCGCGCAACGAAAAAGGCAGCCGTCCGAAGACGACTGCCTCTTCCTGTCGGTTCGTGCGGGGCCGGGGCCGGAGCCCCGGCGCCGGGTCGCCTCTTACTGGCGATCCTGCACGATGATGACCACGCGGCGGTTCAGCGGCTCACGCACGCCGTCGCCCGTCTGCACGGCCGGCAGGCTCTCGCCCAGGGCCGCAGCCTCAATGCGGTCAGCGGCGACGCCCCGCAGCTCGAGCACGTCGGTCACGGCGTCGGCACGACGGTTCGACAGAGCCACGTTGTAGTCTGCCGGACCCGAAGTGTCGGCATGGCCGGTCACGTCGACCTCGGCGTTCGGCCGGGCGCGGAAGTCCGCCATCGCCTGGTCGATCACGTTGAACGCCTCGGATTCGATCTCGGACTTGTCGAACTCGAAGTAGACGGTGTAGGTCCGCGCCGGGACCGCGGCCTCAGGCTTCGGCGCGACGGCGACCGGCGGGTTCTCGATCGCGTTCAGGGCCGCATTGGCCTTGTCGCGGCAGCGCCAGATGTGGAGCAGCTGGTAGCCTTCCTCGACCTGCTCCAGCCAGCAGTCGTAGCCGGACTGGGCCTGCGCCAGCAGACGCGGCGTTTCCGTCGCGGCGCCGCCGTCATAGGCAGCCAGAATGCGCTGGTAGGTGCGCTCGGCATAGGCCGTCTCGGTGCCCGGGATGGAGCGGCTGTTGGGCAGATCCGGCTTCACCACGAAGCCGTCCGCAGCCGTCTGGGCCTTCTTCTGGAAGTGGCGCAGGGAGTCGATATCCTTCTGGATATCCTCCTCGGACGCCAGGTGGGCGTACTCGCCGGCCAGCGCCTGGTTCAGCGCCGTGGCCTCCGACGTCATCATCGCCTCTTTCTCGTGCGCCGCAGCGAACGCCTGCTGAGGCAGCAAGAACATTGCGACAGCAGCGATAGCAGCCGACGACGCAGTTATTCTGGCGAGGTTTTTCATTCTTATTCCCCTATTTCCTATTCGCATCTTCAGGTCGGGTTAATTTGACCGTTGCACATAACGCAGAACGACCAAACGCTACCGAGCGCCGATCTGCCTGGGCCGGAAGCTTGTCCTTGTCACATGTCCGTGCCATGACGGGCGCGTGGCTGTTTCGTGACCTGTATTGCATCGAAACCGCACGCGACCCCTTCACTGACCCGAGCATAACCGGAGGACTTCTTTTGCCTCACGACAACATAAATGGCCATGCTAGAGCCGACTTCAATGAAGTGCGACAGGCTTTCGCATCAAATTTTCACGACTATGGCGAAATTGGGGCGAGTTGCTGCGTCACGCTCGGGGGCGAAACGGTCGTCGACCTGTGGGGCGGCGTTGCGGATCAGGCTACCTCGCGCCCCTGGGAGGAAGACACGGTTTCCGTGGTTTTCTCCGCCACCAAGGGCGCCACGGCGATCTGCGCCCATCACCTGATCGAGCGCGGGGCCTTCACACTCGATACGCCGGTCATCGAATTGTGGCCGGAATTCGGCGCCCGGGGCAAGGACGGCGCCACGGTCCGCATGATGCTCGACCATTCCGCCGGCGTCCCCGTCCTGCGAGAAAAACTGAAAGAAGACGGCATCTATGACTGGGATTACATGTGCGATCGTCTTGCCGCGGAAGAGCCGTTCTGGCGGCCGGGCGAGCGCAACGGCTATCACGGACTGACCTTCGGCTGGACGGTGGGCGAACTGGTGCGCCGGGCCTCGGGCAAGTCGCTGGGAACCTATTTTCGCGAGAACGTGGCCGATCCGCTCGGCATCGACTTCTGGATCGGCCTGCCGGAAGAAATGGAGCCGCGGGTGGCGCCGATGATCTTCCGCCGTCACCAGCCAGGCGACGCGCAGCCGCCCTTTCTGGAGGTGGGGCTGAACCAGCCGGGCTCGATCCCGCATCTGTTCCTGTTCAACTCCGGCGGCTATCTCTCGCGCGGCTGCAATACCCGCGAGGGCCACGCGGCGGAGCTGGGCGGCGCCGGCGGCATCACCAATGCCCGCGGCCTGGCGCTGATGTACCGCCCCTTCGCCAATGGCGGTTCGTGGGACGGCGTGGACATGGTGGGGCCGGACACGCTCGCCGCCATGGGGGAGGTCTCGACCGCGACCAACCTGGACGCCAACCTGCAGATCCCCACACGCTTTGCGCCGGGCTTCATGAAGTCGATGGACAATCGCGGCCTCGGCTTCGAGAGCGCGATCATCGGCGCGGGCGCCTTCGGCCATGTGGGCGCGGGCGGCTCCATCGGTTTCGCCGACCCGGAGCTGGGAATGAGCTTCGGCTACACCATGAACCGGATGGGCGAGGGACTGCTGCTCAACGAGCGCGGCCAGGCGCTGGTGGACGCGGTCTATCGCTGCCTGGGCGGCATGACGGTGCGCGGCGGGGCCTGGCGGCGCGCCTGAGGCACGGCGCCGCCGTTGCATCGCCGCATGCACGCCCTATTCTCCCCCGGTCGAACGCCAAGGGGAGGCCGCGGGACGTGAATCTGACCGATTGGGACAACCGGGAGCGCCGCTACGACCTGAGCCCGGAGGCGGCGGCGCGGGAGCTTGAGCGCCATTACGGTATCGCCGGCGAGACCACCTTCGCCGACCTGGTGGCCCGGGCCGCCGAACAGTTTCCGGCCAAGGTCGCGATCGTCCATCATGGCCGCATTCTGACCTATGCCCAGCTCATGCGGAAGGTGGCGGCCGTGCGCCGTTTCGTGGCGGACCGCGCGAAGCCGGGCCAGCGGGTCGCGCTGCTGGTCGACAACTCCGACCACTATCCGATCTGGTATTTCGGCATCCTGGCGGCCGGGGCCGTCGCGGTGCCGATCAACCCCAAGCTTGTGGCCCGCGAACTGGGCTACATGGTCGGCGACGCGGAACCCGTGCTGTTCGTCGAGGAGACCCGCTTCGAGAAGCTGATCGACGACGCCCTGGCGATGGCGGGACGCGACGTGCCGCGCTTCGTGGTCGACCGCGACCCGCCGCCGCCCTATGCCGGCGAGTGGCAGCCGACGCGGGGCATCGACGTCCACAGCCCGGCGGCGATCTACTACACTTCCGGGACCACGGGCGCGCCCAAGGGCGTGATCCACACCCATTACAGCCTGATGGCCGGCGCCGTCCTTTGTCCGGAAGCCTGGGAGCACACCGGGCCGGAGACGCGCTTTCTGGCCTGCACGCCGATGTTCCATATCGCCAGCCACGTCTTCTTCCTGGTGATCCTGGCGCTGGGCGCGACGCTGGTGGTCGACAGCTATCAGACCGAGCGCACCATGCGCCAGATCGCGGATCACGGCATCGACGCCTTCTTCGCGGTGCCCTCGCAGCTTCTGATGATGGAGCAGCACCCGCTGAAGGACGAACTCGATTTCTCCCACGTGAAGATGGTCTGTTTCGGCGCCGCGCCGATGGCCATGGACCGGCTACAGGCGGTCCAGGACATGTTCCCCAATGCCGGCCTGGTTCACGCCATGGGACAGACCGAAAGCTGCGGCATGATCGTCACCCTGTCGTCGAAACGGGCCTTCGAGAAGATCGGCTCGGTCGGCGTGCCCGTGCCGGGTAACGTCATCCGCGTGGTCGACGCGGACGACAACGACGTGCCCCGGGGCGAGATCGGTGAACTGGTCAGCCGCGGCCCGCAGAACATGATCGGCTATCTCAACCGCCCGGACGCGACGGCGGAGACCCTACGCGGCGGCTGGCTGCACACCGGCGATCTCGGCTATCAGGACGCGGACGGCTATCTCTACCTGGTCGACCGTTCCAAGGACATGATCATCCGCGGCGGCGAGAACATCTACTCCACCGAGGTCGAGGATGTCGTCTACATGCTGGACGCGGTCTCGCTCTGCGCGGTGATCGGCGTGCCCGACAAGCTGTTCGGCGAGGAAGTCGGCGTGTTCATCCAGACCCGGAAGGGCAGGGCGCTCGCGGCCGAGGACGTGCAGAAGCACTGCCGCGAACATCTGGCCGCCTACAAGGTGCCCCGCGTCGTGGAGTTCGTCGACGACTTCGCTATGACCGCGACCGGCAAGATCCAGAAGGGCGAACTCCGCAAGCGCTACCAGGGCTGAACCGGGGGCGGGGATCCGTTCCGCTGAGAACACGGCCGTCACCCAGCGGCGCCATGCCCGCCTCCCCCGACCGGGTCAGGGGCCCGCAAGGCGTTCGACCGGAGGCCGGACGGCCTCAGCGTCCGTAGGCGCGCTGACCCTCGACGATCGTCCATTCGACGATGTCGCGCAGTACTGTGCCCATGGCCTCGTCCCAGGCGCGGATGGAATCTTCCATGCTCTCGGTCGGCGGATCGTCGACGGCCGCCTCGAAGCTGGCGGAGCGGACGATGATCTGGCGCGGCTGGCGGATCAGCTTGGCGTTGATCCGCACGCGGATCTTGCCGCCGCCGAAGTCCTCCACCTGGAATTCGCGGATCTCGGTCTTCAGGCTGAAGTCGGCGCGCAGACCGATGGCCTGACGGCCGACCGCGACGATGGTGCCACTGTTCTCGAAACTCTCCACCAGCAGGGTCTGGACCATCTTCGGGGCGCGCTCGGTCCAGCGGATATCGCCGAAATAGCCGAGCTCGAGCGGCGAGGGTCTGACGGCGATCCGCGCCGTGTCCAGGCCGCCGGCGGCGACGGGTTCCTCGATCACGAGTTGCCATTCGACCCGGGGCAGACCGGGATCGAAATTGCTCTTGGGCGACAGGTTGTAGAGATTGCTGGGCGCTTTCGGCACCGGCAGGATGCCGCCGCAGGCGGTCAGCAGCAGCACCGCCGCGGCCAGCGCGAGCGGCCGACCGGCCCGGAACCGGCGCCTCACTGATTGCGCTCCACGACCGCGCCGCCGCTGCCGAACAGCGACTGGGCCCCGCCGGCCTCCAGCCGCTCGGTCAGGCGCGAGAGCGAGGCGATCAGCAGCCGCGCCTCGGTGATGAAGCGCTGGAATTCGCCCAGCCCGTCATTGGCGAAGCTGCTCAGATACTCCTCGTTGTTCTGCAGCAATCCGTTCAGCGTCGACATCATTTCTCCCAGATCCCGGTTGGTCTGGCGCAGCTCACCGATCAGCGCCCTGGCGTCCTTGGTAACCACCTGGTCGACGCCGGTCATGGCGCCACGGGCCACCGCCAGCGTTTCCTCCGCGTCGTCGATCACGCCCGACGAACGGTCGACCAGTTGGCGCGCGCTCTTCATCGTCGCGGCGATGTCCGCGGCGCTGCTGTCGAGCGAGCGCAGCACGCTGTCGATGCGCATGTCCTGGCCGGCCAGGGTGCCGGTGACGGTCTTCAGGTCCGACAGGATGCCGCCGATCGATTCCTGATTCTCCGAACCCAGCAGATCGGCCAGCCGTTCGGTGACCACAATGGCCCGGCTGAGCAGTTCCGGCGCGCCGGAGAACAGCTTCTCGATATCCGACGGCGCCGAGGGGATGATCGGCCTGGGCGCCAGCGGCGGCGTGGTCAGGGGCGGACTCTTGGCGGCCGCGCCCTCGATGTTGACATAGGCGACGCCGGTGATGCCCTGCAGCTTCAGCGTGGCGATGTCGCCCTCGCGGATCGGCACGTCTTCGTCGATCTCGACCACCGTGCGGACCTGGGTGGGGTCGTCGGGATCGATGCGGATATCGGTGACGGAGCCGACCTTGATGCCGCGGTAGCGGACATCGCCGCCGACCGAGAGGCCGGCCACCGAACCGCGGATGAAGATATCGTAGACCCGCTTGGCCTCGTCCAGCCCGGCCTGGGAAATCCAGATCGCGAAGCCGAAGAAGGCGAGGGTGAAGATCAGCACGACGCTGCCGATCAGCAGATGGCTGGCCCGGGTCTCCACAGCCTACTCCGCTTCGCTGTCCCGCGCGGCGCGGGCGCGGGGTCCGTGGAAATATTCGCGGATCCAGGGATGGTCGTGCCGTTCCAGCTCCCTGACGGGTGCTACCGAAAGAACCTTGTGATCCGCGAGAACCGCGACACGGTCGCAGATCGCATAGAGGCTGTCCAGATCGTGGGTGACCATGACCACGGTCAGCCCCAGCGCGCGGGACAGCTCACCGATCAGCTCGTCGAACTGCGCCGCGCCGATGGGATCCAGGCCTGCGGTCGGTTCGTCGAGAAAGACGATCTCCGGATCCAGGGCCAGCGCCCGCGCCAGGCCTGCGCGCTTGCGCATGCCGCCCGACAGCTCCGATGGGTATTTCGGCGCGGCGTCCGCGGGCAGGCCGACCATGGCGATCTTCAGCCCCGCCAGTTCGTTCATCAGCCCCTGCGGCAGGTCGGTATGCTCGCGCATCGGCGCTTCCACGTTCTCGGCGACGGACAGGGAGCTGAACAGGGCGCCGTTCTGGAACAGCACGCCCCAGCGCCGTTCCAGCAGGCGGCGGCGGTCGGGATCGAGCGCGCCGAGGTGCTCGCCGAAGACCTCGATGCGTCCCGCGCTCGGCCGGAGCAGGCCGATTATGGCGCGCAGCAGCACCGACTTGCCGGTGCCCGAGCCGCCGACCACGCCCAGCACCTCGCCCTGGCGCACTTCCAGGTCGACGCCGTCGTGCACGGTCTGGGGCCCGAAGCGTGTGACGAGGCCGGAGACGCGGATGATCGGGTCGGCCATCGCTCACACCCCGATCAGGTTGAAGAAGACCGAGAACATGGCGTCGGCGACGATGACGATGAAGATGCCCTCGACGACGGCGCGCGTGGTCTGCTGGCCGAGCGATTCCGCGCTGCCGGCGGTGCGCAGTCCCTCGTAGCAGCCGACCATGGCGATCAGCGCCCCGAAGACCGGCGCCTTGACCAGGCCCACCAGCAGGGTCGACAGCTTGACCGCCGACATCAGCCGTTCCGCGAACAGCGAGGGCGGGATGTCCAGCGCCACCCAGGCCATCAGTCCGCCGCCGATCAGGCCGCTGATGTCGGCCAGCAGCGCCAGCGGCCCCATCATCAGGCAGAGTGCCAGCACCCGGGGCAGCACCAGGACCTCCATCGGGTCGAGGCCCAGCGCCCGCATGGCGTCGACTTCCTCGTTGACCTTCATGGAACCGATCTGGGCGGCGAACGCGCTGCCCGAGCGGCCGGCGACGACGATCGCGGTCAGCAGGATGCCGATCTCGCGCAGCACGGAAATGCCGATCAGGTTGACGGTGAAGATCTGCGCGCCGAAGCGTTCGAGCTGCGCCGCCCCCTGAAAGGCGAGCACGACGCCGACCAGAAAGGAGATCAGGGCGACGATGGGAAACGCCTTCACGCCGGCCTGCTCCATATGGTGGACCGTGGCGGTCAGGCGCAGGCGGCCGGGACGGAGGGCGGTACGCGCCGCGCACTCGATCGTCGCCCCCAGGAAGCCGACCATGGAGGCGGCGCGGGCGCCGGCGGCCAGCGCGCCTTCGCCAAGGGCGGCGACCAGACGGACCACCGGGTTGCCATCGTCGGGCATTACCACGGGCCGGGCATGGAGGTCGGCTACCCGTTCGATCAGCTGGCGCTGGACCTCGCTCGCGCCGTCGATGCGGGCGCCGGTTCGGTCGGCCAGCCGGACCAGCAGATAGGCGCCGGAGGTGTCCAGCCAGGTGACGCCGGAGATATCGAGTGCGGTCAGGTCCGCCGGCGCGGCGGCGGCCTGCCGGTCCAGCGAACGGGCGTGGGCGACCGACCAGGCGCCATGGGCGTGCGCCACGCCGCCGGCGACTTCCAGCCGCGGGGCCACGGAGCGGTCGGCCCCGCCGCGTTTCTGTTCGGAATTGTCGTCGGCGATGGTAGTCAAGTCTCGACGCGGCCCGCGTTCCGTTTGTGAGGGAAGGGAATCTGCATCATGCCCCGCTTCAGCGCCAACATCGACATGCTGTTTACCGAACTGCCCTTCCTGGAGCGGTTCGAGGCCGCCGCCGCGCACGGCTTCACCGAAGTCGAGATCCTCAACCCCCACATCCATGACCGCGAGGCTATGCGCGCCGAACGGGACCGCCACGGCCTCGGCATAACGCTGATCAACATGCCGATCCCGCGCATGGCCGACGGCGACAGGGGTGCGGCGGTCGACCCGGCGGCGACGGAGCGTTTCCTGGACGAGGCGGAGCGGACGCTCGACCTCGCCCGCTTCCTGGAGGCGCCGCGCGTCCACGTACTGGCCGGTCGCGCCGAGCCCGGCGACGCCACCGCCGAGGCCGCCTTCGTCGAGCATGTCCAGCGCGCCGCCGCGATGGCGGCGGAAGCGGGAGTCCGGCTGATGCTGGAGCCGATCAACACCCGCGACATTCCGGGTTACTTCCTGCGCACGGTCGACCAGGCCCTGCGCATCCTCGACCGGGTCGGGCGCGACAACGTGTTCCTGCAGTTCGACGCCTATCATGTGCAGGTGATGAGCGGCGACATCGTGCACCGCTTCCGCGCCGCCTTCGACCGCATCGGCCATGTGCAGATCGCCAATCCGCCGGACCGCCACGAACCGGGCCGCGGCGAGATCGACTTCGCCTTCTTCTTCGAACAGGTCGACGCGCTGGGCTATGACGGCCGGGTCAGCCTGGAGTACCGTCCCGCCACGACGACGTCCGAGAGTCTGGCCTGGGGCGCGCCCTGGGGGCTGGGCGCCGGGGCGGGCTGAGGCGTGACGGCGCGCATTGTCCACGTCTGCGCGCTGGGCCAGACCGGACGGGCACGAGACCACGCACGAACGGAACGGTGAGACGACATGCGACTGATCCTGGCCGCCTGCCTGGCCACGCTCCTTTCATTGCCCGCCGCCGCCGGCGAGGGCGACGCCGCCAGCGGCGAAGAGATCTTCATGCGCTTCTGCAAGCAGTGCCACATCCCGATTCCCGGCGATCCGCTGACCGCGCCGGATCTGTCGGGCGTGGTGGGGCGGCCCGTGGGCGCCGAGGAAGGCTACCGCTATTCCGACGCCTTCCTGGCCCGCCGCGAGGAGGGGATGATCTGGACCGAGGAGAATCTGGACGCGTTCCTGCGCCACCCGCGGGACTTCATTCCCGGCTCCATCATGGTCTTCAAGGGCGTGCGCCGCGGCTCCCACCGCGACGACCTGATCGCCTTCCTGAAGGCGCTGGAACCGAGGAGTGGGAGCGGAACAACTTCCGATTGAATTGCCCGGGATTGGCGCCCTCGGATCCGGGTCCGTCCCCCCGAACGGGATCATGCCCGCTTTGTGCGGGCATCCGGTTATCCACATGACTCGCGGCGAAGCCGCTCCGGACCCCCGCACAGGGCGGGGGTGACAGGAAAAGACCGCCGCTTCCGGGAAGGGGGCAGGGTGGGGGATGCCCCTGGCTGACGCGGAGGACCTCAGCCGTCCTCGAGCTGTTTCCACATCTCCCGGTCGCGTTCGGCGGTCCAGATGCGCGGATGCTCGATGCCCGCGGCCTCGTCATAGGCGCGGGAGATGTCGAAGGGCATGCAGTGGTCGAAGATCGACCAGTGGCCGTACTTCTCCTCCAGGCGCGGCACCACGCTGTCGTAGACCTGTTTCAGCGACTGGTCCTGGCCGACGCCCTGGCTCGCGCCCTCGTAGAGCGCGCGGATGAAGCTTTCGGTGCCGGCCATCGCCGCCTCGCAATCCTCCGGCGTCGTCATCGCCGGGCCGCGCCCCGGCACCAGGTAGAGCGGCTGCAGCGCGCGCAGCTTCTCCAGCGTCTGCGGCCAGTCGCGCAGATAGGCGTCGCCGGTATAGGGCGTGGCCCCGTTCTCGACCAGGTCGCCGGAGAACAGCACCCGCTGTTCGGGCAGCCAGACCACCGTGTCGCCCTTGGTGTGGCCGCGGCCGGGATGGATGATCTGGACCTCCAGACCGCCCATCATCACCGTCATGCGCTCCCTGAAGGTGAGGGTCGGCCAGGTCAGTCCCGGAATGCTCTCGATGCCGCGGAACAGACGCGGGAAGCGTCCGGCTTCCGAATCGTAGTCCTGCTGGCCGCGCTCCCGGATCAGGTCGTGCGTCGGCTCCGAACAGATCACGTGCTCCGCCCCGTAGGCGGCGGCGCCCAGCACCCGGACGGCGTGATAGTGGGTCAGCACGACGTACTTGAACGGTTTGTCGGTGACCGCGGCGACGCGGCGTTTCAGGTCTTCGGCGGCGATGGGCGTGGCGCGGGTGTCGATCACCATCACTCCGTCATCGCCGATCACCACGCCGGACGTGGGATCGCCTTCCTCCACATAGACCCAAGCGTTTTCGGTGAGCTGCTCGAAGGAGATCTCCTTCTCCTCGTTGACGTCGGTCGATGCGAACGAGCGCGCCATTGATGTCTCTCCCCGGTTCGTTCCTCGAACATCACTTAAGACCGCCGCCGCGCCGCCTTCAAGCGCCCGGTCGTTGAAAGCCCCCGCGAACAGGTTAATCTCGGCGCCCATGCCCGAAGCGACCGCCGCACCCCTGCCCGACATCGCCGGCCGACTGATCGAGCGGATCGCCATCCGCGCGCCGTCGCTGATCGTGACCGTCTGGGGCGACACCATCGCCGCCCACGGCGAGGCCGTGTGGCTGGGCAGCCTGATCCGGCTTATGGGCGATTTCGGCCTCAACGAGCGGGTGGTCCGGACCTCGGTCTTCCGCCTGCAGAAGGACAACTGGCTGGCCCGGGAGCAGATCGGCCGGCGCAGCCTCTACGATCTGACGTCCTCGGCGCGGCGCATTTCGGCCGCCGGCGACAGCCGCATCTACCGGCCGTCGCCGCCCGAATGGCGCGGCGAATGGCTGGTGCTGATCCTGGGGCCGTCGACGGCGGAGGTGCGGGAGAAGCTGCGCCGGGAACTGCTGCTGCAGGGCTTCGGCAGCCCGTCGCCCGGCGTCTTCGTCCGCCCCGACGGCGATTTCGCCTCGGCCCGCGACCTGCTGGAGGAGGCCGGCGCCGCCGAGGATGTCGTGGCCTTCCACTCGGACGGCGCCCTGACGGAGGGGCTCGGCCCCGTGCGGCGCCTGGTGGCGCATGCCTGGGATCATGCGGCGCTGGAGCAGGGCTACCGCGAATTCATCCAGCTTTTCCGCCCGGTGCTGGCGGAGGCCGCCGGGCTGGACGACCGCGCCCGTTTCGTGGTCCGTACCCTGTTGATCCACGAATTCCGCCGGGTCACCCTGCGCGACCCGATGCTGCCGGCCGAGCTGCTGCCAGCGGACTGGCCGGGCCAGCGGGCGCGCGACCTGTGCGCGGCCATCTACCGCGCCATCCATGCCGGCGCGGCGCGCCATGCCATGGCGGTGCTGGAAACGCGCGCCGGACGTCTACCCAAGCCGCGCGCGGCCTACTACGATCGCTTCGGGGGAATTGACTGGGAGAACGGGGGCCGGCAACAGGCCGCCGCAAGGGGAGGAACCGATAGATGAGTTTGAAGGTGGCCATTGTCGGCGCGGGGCCGGCGGGGTTCTACGCGGCCGAGGCGCTGGCCTCGGCGGACGAGACGGTGCACGTGGATCTGATCGACCGGCTGCCGACGCCGCACGGGCTGATCCGCTCCGGCGTCGCGCCCGATCATCAGAAGACCAAGAACGTCACCCGGAAATACGACCAGACCGCCAGCCGTGACAATGTCCGCTATGTGGGCAATGTCATGCTGGGCCGCGACGTCAGCGTCGCCGAGCTGAGGGAGATCTACGACGCCGTCATCATCGCCTTCGGCGCCGAGGGCGACCGGCCGCTGGGCGTGCCCGGCGAGGAAAAGGAGGGCGTCTACGGCTCCTTCGCCTTCGTCGGCTGGTACAACGGTCATCCCGATTTCGTCGACCTCGACCCGGACCTGAACACCGAATCGGCGGTCGTCGTCGGCAATGGCAACGTGGCGCTGGACTGCGCCCGGCTGCTGGCGCGGACCGCGAACGAGATGAAGGCCTCCGACGTTTTCGAGGACGCCGGCGAGGCGATGTACAACAGCCCGATCCGCGACATCTACATCCTCGGCCGGCGCGGCCCCGTCGAGGCCAGCTTCTCGATCGCGGAGATGCGGGAGATGGGCGAACTGGAGCAAGGCGTCTCCGTCGTGCACGACGACCAGATTCCCGAGGAACTGCCCGGGGACATGGAAGCCAGGGAGGCGCGCAGCCGCAAGCCGGTGCTGGAGGTGCTGAAGGGCTTCCGCCAGAACCGCTCCGGCACCAAGCCGAAGACGGTGCATTTCGAGTTCTTCCTCCGGCCCGTCGAAGTGCTGGGCGACGACAGGGTCACCGGCATCCGGGTCGAACGCACGCGCCTGGAGAACGGCCGCGCCATCGGCACCGGCGAGATCTTCGACATCCCCTGCGGCATCGTCATCACCTGCATCGGTTATGTCAGCCGGGAGGTCGAAGGACTGCCCATGGAGTGGGGGAAGATCGTCAACGAGGATGGCCGCGTCGGCCCCGGCGTCTACTGCGTCGGCTGGGCCAAGCGCGGGCCGACCGGCACGATCGGCACCAACCGCCCGGACGCGCAGGACGTCGCCCGGCTGGTGATCGAGGATCTGGGCCAGGGCGCCGGCAAGCCCGGCGGGGCGGGGCTGGACACGCTGCTGCAGGGCCGCGGGCTGCGCCACACCGACTATGAGGACTGGATGAAGATCGACGAGGCCGAGCAGGCCAACGCGCCGGAGGCGGCGCCGCGTCGGAAGTTCGTCACCATCCCCGACATGCTGGCGATCGTCGACGAGGCCTGAACGGGATCCCTGACCCATGTCCATGATCGTCCAGATCAGCGATCTGCACGTCTCCGATCCGGACAGTCCGTCGGACCGGATCGTCCGCCAGGCGGACCGGCTGGCCCGGGCCGTGGCCTGGATCAACCGTCTGCAGCCGCAGCCGGACTTGGTGCTGGCGAGCGGTGATCTGGTCGACCAGTGCCGGCGGAGCGAGTACGAGCGGTTGAAGGCGGTGCTGGCGGACCTGGAGGCGCCGATCCGGCTGATGGTCGGCAATCACGACGACCGCGACCACCTGCGCGCGGTCTTCGACGATCACGGCTACCTGCCGGACGGTCCTTTCGTGCACTACACGGTCGACCATCTGGACGTGCGGGTGATCGCCCTCGATTCCCAGATTCCGGGCGAGATCGGCGGCGAACTCTGCGCCCGGCGGCTGGCCTGGCTGGAGGCGCGTCTGGCCGAGGAAACCTCCAAGCCGACCATTGTCGCGTTGCACCACCCGCCCTTTCCGGGCGGCATCGAAAAGATGGACGCCCACAGTCTGATCCGCGGGGGGGCGGCGCTGGAATCACTGCTGGCGCGCTCCGGCCAGGTGGTCCGTGTCGTGGCCGGCCATGTGCACCGGCCCTTCACCGCCATGTTCGGGGGACGGCTGGCCATGACCTGCCCCAGCACCTCGCATCAGATTGCCTTCGACATCGAGCGGCAGGACGGCGTGGCGATCATGGACGAGCCGGCGCAGGCGCTGTTGCACCTCTATCGTCCGGCAAGCGGCCTCGTGACCCACCTGCTGCCCATCGGCGATCATCCGGTCATCGTCGACGTCAGGCTCGACTGAGCGCGGGACGAGCCCGAAGCCGGCCGGTCTGGCCACGACCCTTCACCGCCGCTGGATGAATCCGAGCGACGAATAGTCCCCGTCATCGTCGCGGCAGCGCGAACACAGCCGGTTGTGCGGTCCGTGGCTGGTGAACCCCGTGCCGCAGCAGAGGCAGTCGCGCCGGCGGCGCGTTTCCGTGCGTCCGATGATGATGCGGGGCCGCCCCCGGCGCTTTCCCGGCATGTCGATGCTCCTCGTTGGCCGATGCTGTGCTTCCGAGGATAGCGCCACCTGACATGGGCGCAAGCAAAAATACCGAATACGCCGAAGTAATGATTGCAAATATACCGTCTTCGGCGGTATAAGGATCGCGTTCGCCGGCCGCTGCGCCGGCGGCGTGATGCGAGAGGAGGCCCGTTTGACGCCCATGACCGAATTGCCGCTCTGGCTGCCGCTATGCGGCTTCGTCGCCGGATTCCTTTTCGGCGTTCACGTGGCGCAGGCGCTGGGCGGCGACGATGGCCGGCCCTGAACTGGACCGCATCTTCGCCCGCTGTTTCCGCGGCGCGGACGGCGACGCGGCGCTGGCTCATCTGCGCGGTCTGACCGTCGAGATCGCTGCCGGCCCGGAGATCGAGGACCACCGGCTGCGTCACCTGGAAGGTCAGCGTTTCATCGTTCGGACAATCATCAACATGGTCGAGAGAGGACGCAAATGAACACCAGCATGATCGACTACGCCGGCGGCGGCGATTCAGGCCGGAAAATGCACCGGTTCACGTACCGGGATACGGCCTACGAAGTGCCGGATCAGTTCTGGGACCGGGAGGCCGGCGACATCGACCTCGCCGCCCTGCTGAAGAGCCAGGCGGACCTGCGCCGCCAGGTTTCCGGCCGGATGAAGGCGCCGGAGAGCTATGACCTCAGGGTGCCCGAGGATATCGCCGACCGCGTCGCCATCGATCCGGCGGACCCGGCGGCGGCCGCGGCCATGGCCTGGGCGAAGAAGCATGGTCTTTCGCAGGAAGCCTTCGGCGAACTGGTCGAGGGTTTCGCCCGCGCCGAAGCCGATGCCCGCGATCCGGAAGCCTTCCACACGGCCCAGATGGCGCAGTTGAAGGAGGCCTATGGCCACCGCTGCGACGAGGTCTGCCAGGAGGTCGGCCACTGGTTCGGCGCGCTGCTGCAGCGCGACTTCGCGGACCGGCCCGAACTGCTGGAGGCGGCGGAGGAACTGGCCTCCGATGCTCGCGGCGTGATGCTGCTGAAGGCACTGCGCGACCGCCTGACCGAGCGCGGCGTGCCGGGCCACCGCGACCAGCCGGCCGCCGGCATGGACGAGGCCGCGCTCAGGCGCCTGCAGGCCTCCGATGCCTATCTCAACGCCCGCCATCCCGACCATGACGCCGTGGTGCGCAAGGTCCGCGATGGCTGGCAGCGGCTGGTGGGATAGGCGATCGGCGTGCGAGGGATGGTCTGGCTGGCTCGCGTGCCTGCTGAATTGTGGAGACGGCGGGCCGGCCGGCCATGCCATCCCCGGCCCGCCTGCGCCTAGCCCTTCACTTCCGCCTTCACCGCATCGGTGAAGCCGACCAGAACGCGGGGTCCGTTCTCGAACACGGGCCGCTTCACCAGCGCCGGTTGCGCGGCGACCAGCCCCGGCGCGCCCTCCCCGCCCAGGGCCGCCGCGCGATCCTGCTCCGAAAGCCCCCGCCAGGTGGCGCCGCGGCGGTTGATCAGGCTCTCCCAGCCTACCGCCGCGGCCCACCGCCCTATGTCGGCCGCCTCGACGCCGTCGGCGCGGACATCGATGAAGTCATGGGCGACGCCTTCGGCCGCCAGCCATTTCCGCGCCTTGCGGCAGGTGTCGCAGTTCTTCAGTCCGTAGACCTTCCATGCCGTCATCGCCGCTTGCCTCTCGCCCGGTCTGTCCCATCATCTGACGGCAGGACCTACCGGGGAGGAGCCGACATGTCCATCGAAGACAAATCCGTCGCCGTCGTGCTGGGTGTCGGCGCCAGCCGGGGGGTCGGCGCCGCGGTTGCGCGCCGTTTCGCCGGCGAGGGCTTCCACGTGGTGCTGGCCGGCCGGACCGAAGGCGGACTGGACGCGATCCGCGACGAGATCCGCGACGCCGGCGTGACCGCCGAGAGCTTCGTCACCGACGCGACGAACGCCGGCGACGTGGAGCGCCTGATGGCCCACGCCGATTCGCTGGGCAACGGCCTGCGCGTCGCCGTCTACAATGTCGGCAACAACCGCCGCGGCACGCTGGACGACCTGGACATGGCGGTCTTCGAGAAGGCCTGGCGGGAGAACGCCTTCGGCGGCGCGCTGTTCGCGAAGGCGGTCGCCTGGCACATGCGCGCGCGCGGGCAGGGCACCATGATCTTCACCGGGGCCACGGCCTCGCTCCGCGCCCGGCCGCCCTTTCTGCCCTTCGCTTCGGCCAAGGCGGCGCTGCGCGCGGTCGCCCAGGCGGCGGCGCGGGAACTGGGCCCCGACGGCATTCATGTGGGCCATGTCGTCGTGGACGGGGGTATCGCCGGCGACAAGCTGCTCAGGGCCTTCCCCGACCGGGCGAAGCGCGCCGGCGAGGACGGGCTGCTGGATCCGGACGCCATCGCCGACGCCTACTGGGCGCTGCACTGCCAGCACCGCAGCGCCTGGACCTTCGAGCTTGACCTGCGGCCGTTCGGAGAGACCTGGTAGCGGCTCAGAGCCCCATCTGGCGGGCGGCGAGATCGCGCATGATCTCCTCGGCCCCGCCGCCGATGGCGTTGACCCGGACCTCCCGGTAGATGCGTTCCACCTTCTGGCCTTTCAGATAGCCGGCGCCGCCGAAGGTCTGCACCGCTTCCCGGGCGCAGTACTCCATGGTCAGGGTGGCCTGGTTCTTCAGCATGCAGATCTCGGCCACCGGGCTTTCGCCCCGGTCGATGCGCCAGGCGAGATTCTCCAGCCAGGCCTGGGTCGCGTTGATCTTCATCGCCATGTCGACCAGCTTGTGACGCACCGCCTGGTGGTCGATCAGGCGCTTGCCGAAGGTGTTGCGTTCGCGGGCATAGGCCACGGTCTCGTCGAAGCAGATCTGCGAGAAGCCGTTGCAGCCGGCGGCCATCATCAGCCGCTCGAAGTTGAAGTTCTGCATGACGATCCTGAAACCCTGGTTCTCCTCGCCGATCAGGTTCTCCGCCGGCACGCGGACGTCGTCGAAATAGAGCGTCGCCGTGTCGGAGGCGTGCCAGCCCATCTTCTTCAGCGGCGTCCGGTTGAAGCCCGGCATGTCCGCCTCGATCAGCAGCATGGAGACGCCGCCCATGCCGGGGCCGCCGGTGCGCACGGCGGTCGAGATGTAGTCGGCCTGCATGCCTGAGGTGATGAAGGTCTTCTGGCCATTGACGACGTAATGGTCACCCTCGCGCCGGGCCGTGGTCTCCAGATTGGCGACGTCGGAGCCGCCCGAGGGCTCCGTGATGGCCAGCGCCGCGATCTTCTCCCCCGACAGCACCGCCGGCACGACACGCCGTTTCACCGCTTCGGTGGCGGCGCGCGTGATCGGCGGCAGGCCGATGGCGTGGCTGTTGAGGCTGGCCGAGACGCCGCCCGCGCCGGCGCGGGCCACCTCCTGACCGGCGATGATCATGTAGAACAGGTCTTCCATGATGCCGCCTGCCTCGGGGCGGTGATGGGCGCCGATCAGGCCGAGCTCGCCGGCCTTCCGGAACAGCTCGCGGGGCATCCGTTCGGCCTCTTCCCATTCGTCGACGAAGGGCTCGATTTCCTTCTCCACGAAGCGGCGCACCGTGTCGCGCCAGGCCTCGTGGGCGGCGGTGTAGTAGGGGCTCTCGGGCTGGTTCGGAATCATGACGGGCCTCCCCTCCCGGTCATTCTCTGCTCTCCGGCCGGATCATGGACCGCCCGCGTGCGGCGCGCCAGCCGTGTCAGCCGGGCCGCTTCGCGTCGTCGCGGCCCGCCATGCACATCACCGTCACCAGCGCCTGGGCGACCAGCGTCTCCTCACCATTGTCCAGGGCGTAGACCTTGGCCTCGGCGGGGACCAGCGTCCGGCCGGCCTTCAGCACCTGCCCGCGGGCGATCAGCGCTTCGCCGCGTCCCGGCGCCAGCCAGTTGAGCTTCATCTCCACCGTCAGCGGCGCGGAGCCCGGCGGCATCATCGAGAACGCGGCGTAGGAGGCGGCGTTGTCGGCGATCGTCGCGATGGCGCCGCCATGGGCGAAGCCGTGCTGCTGGGTGACCTCGTCGCGGAGCGGCAGACGGAATTCCGCGAAACCGGGCTCGAGCCGCTCCAGGTGAAAGCCCACCAGATGCGCGAAGGGTTGCCGCGCGAAGCTCGCGCGCACCTTGGCGTCCCAGTCCGGATCGCGGGGCTGAAGGGTCGTCACAACAGGAACAGCGCCCCCAGGCCGAGGAAGGCGAAGAAGCCGACGATATCGGTGACCGTGGTCAGGAACACCGCGCTGGAGACCGCCGGGTCGACGCCGGCCTTGTCCAGGCCGAGCGGGATCAGGATGCCGGCCAGCCCGGCGACGATCATGTTAAGCACCATGGCCGCGGCGATCACGCCGCCGAGGACCGGGTCGGAGAACCAGACATAGGTCGCCAGACCGATCAGGATCGCGAAGGCGATGCCGTTGAGAACGCCGACCAGCAGCTCCTTGCTCACCTGGCGCATGGCGTTGGCCGCCGTCAGGTCCTTGGTGCCGAGCGCGCGCACGGCGATGGCGAGGGTCTGGGTTCCGGCATTGCCGCCCATGGAGGCGACGATGGGCATCAGCACGGCCAGCGCCACCACCTGTTCGATGGTGGCTTCGAAGAAGCCGATGACGACCGAGGCGACGATGGCGGTCACCAGATTGATGATCAGCCAGGAAAAGCGGGTGCGCGTGGTGCGGAAGACCGAGCGGTTGAGGTCGTCCTCCTTGACGCCGGAGATCTGGAACAGATCCTCCTCGGCCTCCTCCTCGACCACGTCGAGGATGTCGTCGACCATGATGACGCCGATCATGCGGCCGGATTCGTCGACCACCGGCGCCGAGGTCAGGTCGTACTGGCGCACCTCGTAGGCCACGTCCTCGACGTCCATCTCCGGCCGGAAGACCACCGGATCGGCTTCCATGATGTCGCCGATGCGGATGGGCCGCTTGGTGCGCATGGCCCGATCCAGCGGCACCCAGCCGATCGGCCGGAAGGCCGGGTCGATGACGTAGATCGAGTAGAATTCGTCGGGCAGATCCTCGGCGGAGCGCAGGTAGTCGATCACCTGGCCCATGGACCAGTAGGCCGGGACGGCGACGAAGTCGCGCTGCATCAGCCGCCCGGCGGTGTCCTCGCCGAAGGCCAGGCCTTCCTCGAGGGGGCGGCGGATGTCCTCGGCCACCGCCGCCAGCACGGCCTTCTGCTGGTCCTCGGAAAGCGCGTCGAGGACGTAGACCGCGTCGTCCTCGTTCAGTTCGGCGACGGCCTCCGCCACCCGCTTCGGCCCCAACATCTCCACCAGGGCGTCGCGGACCGGCCTTTCCAGCTCGGCCAGCGCCTCCGGATCCAGCCGCGCGCCGATCGCTTCCAGGAGCGTCTGGCGCCGGTCCCGGTCGAACAGTTCGAACAGGTCGGCCTGGTCGGCCGCGTGCAGCCCGGCGAACTGCTCGCGGACCTCGCCGAACCGCTCGTCGTCGAGTGCAACGCGGATTTCGCGGACAATGTCCGGTGTCAGGCCGCGGCCTTCCGCACCCTCTTCCTCGTCATCTTCCTCTGCGACGCCGTCCCGCTCATTCATGAATCACCCATATAGGCGACGACGGGCTCAGGTCATCTGCGACAAGGGGCCGGCCGGGATCGCCCCGGACTCGTGATCCTGCGCGGCGACCACCGCGACGGCCGTCATGTTGACGATGCCGCGGGTGGTGATCGCCGGGGTGATCACGTGCGCCGACTTCGCCATGCCGATCAGGATGGGGCCGACCGACATGCCTTCATTGGTTTCCTTGACCAGGTTGTAGGCGATGTTGGCGGCGTCCATGTTCGGGCAGACCAGCACGTTGGCGTTGTCGGTCAACGTGGAATCCGGGTTCACGCGGTCGCGGACGGACTTGTTCAGCGCCGTGTCGCCCTTCATCTCGCCGTCGATCTCCAGATCCGGCGCAATCTTGCGGATGATCCCGTAGGCCTCCCGCATCTTCCGCGAGGACGGATCGTCGTTGTCGCCGAAGTTGGAATGCGCCAGCAGGGCGACGCGCGGCTCGATGCCGAAGCGGTTGACGACTTCCGCCGCCATCACCGCCATTTCGGCCACTTCCTCGGCGTCCGGGTCGTCGGTGACATGGGTGTCGCAGATGGCGATGGTGCCGCGGTCCATGACGATCAGCTCCAGGCCCGACGGCTCGCGCACGCCGCGCCGCAGGCCGATGATGTCGCGCACCCAGGCGATGTGGCGGTCATAACGCCCCACCAGGCCGCAGAGCATGCCGTCGACCTCGCCGCGATGGGCCAGCAGCGAGGCGATGACGGTCGGGTTGGTGCGGACCTGATAGCGCGCGTCCTCCGGGGTCACGCCGCGGCGGCCCATGATCTGGCGCAGCGTGTCGGCCAGCGAGTCGACGGACTCGGCGGAGGTGACGTCGAAGACATCGACGTCCTGACCCACCTTGATGCGCAGCCCGAAGCGGTTGATGCGCCGCTCGATCACTTCGCGCCGGCCGATCAGCACCGGCCGCGCCAGCCCGTCGTCGACGATCACCTGGGCGGCGCGCAGGATTCGTTCCTGCTCGCCGTCGGCATAGGCGATCTTCTTCGGATCCTGCTTGGCGCGGTCGAAGACGGGCTTCATGGCGAAGCCGGTCTTGTACATGTACTGGGCCAGCTTCTGGCGGTAGGCCGCCATGTCCTCGATCGGACGCTGGGCCACGCCGGAGTCCATCGCCGCCTGGGCGACGGCGGCCGAGACCTCGACGATCAGGCGCGGGTCGAAGGGCTTCGGAATGATGTACTCGCGGCCGAAGGACAGGCTCTCGACGCCATAGGCCTTGGCCACCACTTCGGAGACTTCCTGCATGGTCAGGTCGGCGATGGCCTTGGTGGCCGCGACCTTCATCTCCTCGTTGATCGTGGTCGCGCCGCAATCCAGCGCCCCGCGAAACAGGAAGGGGAAGCAGAGCACGTTGTTGACCTGGTTGGGAAAGTCCGACCGGCCGGTGGCGATGATGGCGTCGGGCCGGGCGGCCTTCGCTTCCTCGGGCATGATCTCCGGCGTCGGGTTGGCGAGCGCCATGATGATCGGGTTGTCGGCCATGGTCTTGACCATCTCGCCGGTCAGCGTGCCGGGGCCGGAGACGCCCACGAAGACGTCGGCGTCCTTGACCGCTTCCATGATGGAGCGCGCATCCGTCTCGACGGCCCAGTACTCCTTGTACTTGTCCATCTTCTCCGTCCGGCCCTTGTAGATCGGCCCGGAGCGGTCGCAGACGATGATGTTCTCCTTGGTCACGCCCATCGAGACGATCAGCGCCATGCAGGCCTGGGCCGCGGCGCCGGCGCCGGAGCAGACCACCTTGACCTTGTCGATGTCCTTCTCGACCAGCCTGAGCGCGTTGTAGATCGCCGCGCCGACGCAGATGGCGGTGCCGTGCTGGTCGTCATGGAAGACCGGAATGCCCATGCGCTCACGGCACTTCCGCTCGATCTCGAAGCACGCCGGCGCGCCGATGTCCTCCAGGTTGATGCCGCCGAAGGTCGGCTCCAGCGCGACGACGATATCGACGACCTTGTCGATGTCGGTGGCGTCGATCTCGATGTCGAAGACGTCGATGCCGGCGAACTTCTTGAACAGGACGCCCTTGCCCTCCATCACGGGCTTGGAGGCCAGCGCGCCGATATTGCCGAGGCCCAGCACCGCGGTGCCGTTGGAGATCACGGCGACCAGGTTGCCGCGCGCGGTCATGTTCGCGGCCTCCAGCGGATCGGCGACGATCGCGTTGCAGGCCGCGGCGACGCCGGGGCTGTAGGCCAGCGACAGATCGCGCTGGTTCGCGAGCTTGGTCGTGGGCTGGACGGAAATCTTGCCGGGCGTCGGATACCGGTGGTAGTCCAGCGCCATCTTGTCGAGTTCGTCGCTCATTTTAGCCCCCTCAGGCGATCAGGATCCCTCTGCCGCCCACTATCGCCCCGGCATGCGAAAAATCAACTGTCACGGGTTGGAATGCGGCGGCGGTCACGCTGCGGAAGGATAGCGCGAATTTTCACCTCTTGTCCGGGTATTCAAATATTTACTTGCGAATTCAAATATTTGAATTTGTAACGAATCCGATAGTATTCGCGCTGGAAGGGCGTGCAGGGAGGTATAAAAGCGCACCGCGCTCAAGGGGCGAGGGGCTCTTTTCGTGGCGGATGAAAGTCGAATTCACGACGCTCTACAGCGAACAGAAGGATCTTGCGGATCTGGGAGATACGGAGCTGCCGGAGAGCGTGCGCGATTTCGCCGGGATCTGGCGCCGTTTGAAGGGCGAAAGACCCGCGCCGGCGAAGGCGGACATAGAGCCGACCGTCATCCCGCCGAAACTGCTCCCGAACATCATGCTCTGGGATGTGCTGGACGACGACTATCGCGTGCGCCTCGCGGGCACCGGCTACCGGCGGCGGGCCTTGCAGGAACTGAGCGGCCAGCATCTCAGCGAGGTCTACGGCGCCAACAGCGAGATGCGCGAAGAGTTTGATGCGGTCGCGAAGCGGGGGCGATACTCCTTCATCGAACAGCGCGTACAGTGGGCCGGTGCGGAGCCGGCAATCCGAACCCGCCTGCTGCTGCCGCTGTCTATGGAAGACGGCGTGGCCCGGCATCTGGTCGGCTTCATTGGTCCCGGCTTCCGTTTTGAACTGGGCTCGGACGGCGACGCTCGCCGCAGGATCTGCTAGCTGGCCGCCGGGTCGCGCTCCTGGATGCGCCGGCTGTACATGGCGATCAGCCCGCGGTCGGCGATCCAGTCGGGTACGGCATCGGCGGCCGCGCTGGCTCCGAAACGTTGGCCGGCGGCCTGCAGGTCCCGGTCCAGCGCCGCGAAGCGGGCCGGGTCGTGACGGCCTTCGGCACAATAGGCGGCCAGGCCGTCCACCGGCGTTTGCGCCGCGCCCGCCGAACGGGCCTCTAGGAAGGCCGCACAGGCCAGCATGACGTAGAGCCGCTCGGCGCGGGCGAAGTCGCGGCCGTGCTCTCCCGGCATAAGCTCGCCGGGCGCCACGGCGACGCGTTCGAAGCGGCCGAAACCCTGGCTCAGGCCGCGCAGGAAGCCGGGACCCTCCCTGTGCGTGATCGTGACACCGGCCCGGTCGCGCGGCAGCCGCGCGATCCGGACCTCGCCGTCCAGCTTCGCAGTGACCAGCAGGTGGCGGACATGGCGCGACTGCCCGATCCACGACTTGCAGCCGTCGAGGCGGAAGCCGGCGCCGTCCGCCGTCAGAACCGTGCCGGGGAAGCGCTCGGGATCCTTGCGGTCCTCGGCGGCGGCCAGCGCCGCCCAGCCCGCCGCCGGCAGGTCGGGAAAGACCTTGCGCAGCGACGCCTGGTAGCCGGCGATGAAGACCTGCGGCAGCGACAGCGCCGCCCGGCCGCCCTCCACCGCCATGTCGACGGGATCCAGGCGGCCGAATTCCGCCTCGCGCCAGAAGTCGTGGAAGTCCGCCTCGCCGGGGCCGGCGGGGACGCGGCCGCTCATGCCGCGTCCTCCGCGCAGTCGCGGCAGAGTCCGTGCAGTTCGACCGTGGCGTGATCCAGCGTGAAGCGCCGGCTTTCGGCCTGTTCCGCCAGGCGGTCGCGCACCTGCTCGTCCTGGAACTCGGAGACCTCGCCGCAGTCGTCGCAGATGGCGAAGACGGCGATGCCGCCGGGACGGTGGCGGTGGCTGCAGGCGACATAGGCGTTCAGCGATTCGAGGCGGTGGGCCAGCCCGAACTCGAGCAGCTTCTCCAGCGCGCGGTAGACCTGCAGCGGCGCGCGCAGGCCTTCGCCGCGGAGCTGATCGAGAATGGCATAGGCCGAGAGCGGGCCGCCCGCGCGGTCGAGCACGTCGTGGACCAGGCCCTGGTTGCGGGTGAGCTTGCGTGTCCGTTCCGCCATCATGCCGTCCTGCGCCGCATTGCGGCATAGCTTATCAGAAAGCCGAGCAGCGCCGCGACCACGATGGAGGGCCCCGAGGGCGTGTCCCAGAACCAGGAGCCGCTGAGACCGGCGGCCACGGCGGCGACGCCGATCAGGGAGGCCAGCGCCGCCATCGCCTCCGGCGTGGCGGCGAAGCGCCGGGCCGCCGCCGCGGGAATGATCAGCAGCGAGGTGATCAGCAGGATGCCGACGATCTTCATGGCGATGGCGATGGTCAGCGCCATGGCCAGCATGAACAGCAGGCGCGCGCGCTGGGGCTTCAGGCCTTCCGCCTCGGCCAGTTCCTCGCTCACCGTGGCGGCCAGCAGCGGCCGCCAGATCCAGGCGAGGAGGGCAAGGACCACCGCGCCGCCGATCCAGATCAGCCAGAGATCGCGTGCGCCGACGGCCAGGATGTCGCCGAACAGATAGCTCAGCAGGTCGACGCGCACCCCCTCCATCAGCGCCACGATCACCAGTCCGATGGCCAGCGTCGAATGCGCCAGGATGCCCAGCAGCGCGTCGGTGGGCAGGGCGCGGCGGCGCTCCAGCACCAGCAGCAGCACGGAGGTCAGCGCCGCGGCGACGAACACGCCCAGCGTCAGGTCGATCTCCATCAGCAGCGACAGCGCCACGCCCAGCAGCGCCGCGTGGGCGATGGTGTCGCCGAAATAGGCCATGCGCCGCCAGACAACGAAGGCGCCGAGCGGGCCGGCGATCAGGGCGACGCCGGCGCCGGCGGCAAGCGCCCTGAGCAGGAAGTCATCCACCAATGCCATGCCCTCCCGGATCCGGCCGGTGGGCGTGATCGTCGTCATGGCCCTCGGTGATGGTGCCATCGGGGTGCTGGATGCGGCCGTCCGGCAGGTGGCTGTGATCGTGCTGGTGGCGGTAGACCGCCAGCGTGCCGGCGGCGCGGTCGCCAAACAGCTTCAGGTATTCGGGATCGTTCGCCACGGATCGCGGCGCCCCGGCGCAGCAGACATGGCCGTTGAGACAGAGCACGGTATCGGTGGAGGCCATGACGATGTGCAGGTCGTGGGAGATCAGCAGCACGCCGCAGCCGGTCTCGTCGCGGATCTGCCCGATCAGGTCGTAGATCGCCACCTGCCCGGAGAAGTCGACGCCCTGCACCGGCTCGTCGAGCACCAGCAGGTCGGGCTCGCCGACGATGGCCCGGGCCAGCAGCGCGCGCTGGAATTCGCCACCCGACAGGTTCTGAACCTCGGCGCGGCGCAGATGGCCGATGCCGGTCCGTTCCAGCGCCCGGTTGACGGCGGCGGCCTCGCGCCGGGACGTCAGACGCATCAGCCGCTCGACCGTGAGCGGCAGCGTGCGGTCGATGCTCAGCTTCTGCGGCACATAGCCGATGGTTAGGCCGGCGGCGCGGCGTACGCGGCCCTCGTCGGGACGCCAGACCCCGGTCGCCAGCCGCGCCGTGGTGCTCTTGCCCGAACCGTTGGGCCCGATCAGCGTGACGATCTCGCCGCGGTGGATCTCCAGGTCCACATGGCGGATCAGCCAGCGGCCGCCCCGCTCGATGCCGAGATCCTCGCCTTTCACCAGCATGTCGCCGCTTGCAGGCACTTCTTCCTCCACGCCGTTCCGGTGGCCAGATGTAGCGTTATACCATTACACAGGCAAGCCGCCGCGCCGCCCCGTCTGTACGCGCCCGGCCGAAGCTGTGCTAGGAAGCGGGGCGAATGTTGCATCCCGTCGGAGGAAGGCCTGCGCAATGCCGGCGAGACCCGAAATCATCGGTCTGACGGGCGAACCCGGGCCGCTTTGCAGGGCGCTGCTCGACTACTGGATGGAGCGGCGGGGCGAGCGGCCGATGCCGGCGCGGGCCGACCTCGATCCCATCGACATCCCGAAACTTCTGCCGCACATCATGCTGATGGACGTTCTGCCCGGAACCGGCCGGATGCGCTTCCGCCTGGTGGGCACGCGGGTCGTCGTGATGTTCGGCGCCGACAATACCGGGCGCTATCTCGACGAGGTCGATTTCGGCGAACAGCGGCCCGCGATCCTGGAATCCTACGGCCTGGCGCTGGCCCATGCGTCGCCGCATCACCGGCGCATGGGGTTCATCAACAAGGATGGCGTGAAATTCGACATGGAGCGGCTGATTCTGCCCCTCTCCTCCGATGGCGGAAGGCATGTCGACATGCTGATCAGCCTGCTCGACATCAAGGAAAACATCGCTGGGTAAACCGGCGGATTCCGTCCTAGGATGCCTCAAAACAAGAGCAAGGGGGTTTGGGGACATGGCGGACCGGGACGACATGCTGGCGCGCGTATATGCGGCGGACGGCGATCCGGAAAAGCTCATCGAAAGCTACGACAGCTGGGCCTCCAGCTATGACCGCGACCTCTTCGCCATGGGCTACCGCCATCCCGTCGTCGTCGCCGGCACACTGGCCCGCTTCGCGTCGAACCTGGACATCACCGTGCTCGACGCCGGCTGCGGCAGTGGCCTGCTGGGGGAGGCGCTGAGCCTGCTCGGCTACGCCGAGATCGTCGGCATCGACCTCTCGGAGGGGATGCTGGAACAGGCCGCCGCCAAGGCCTGCTATGCCGACCTTCAGCAGGTGATGCTGGGGGAGGATCTGGAATATGCGGACGGCACCTTCGACGCCGTCGTCAGCGCCGGCGTGATGACCGTCGGCCACGCGCCGCCCGAGGCGCTGGTGGAGCTGGCGCGGGTGACGAAGCCCGGCGGCCACCTGGTGGTCGCGATCGTGCGGGAAGCGTGGGAGTCCGGCTTCCGCGACGTCGCCGAGCGCCTCGCCGCCGACCACAAGATCACCCCCCTGTACCGCACGAACCATTATGTCGGCCTGCCCGGCGCGCCCGAGGCCGAGCGCGTCGAGGCCCGCGTGCACGTCATGCGCCGGGTCTGAGGCCGGCCGCCGGTTCACCCGCGCCGCCCGGTACCGCCGCGTCCTGCAGATGCGCGGCGGGAAAGCCGGCGCGCTTCAGGTAGTGGCGCAGATAGCCGGCGCGGTCGACCACCTGGCCGATCATGTCCGGGAACGCCTGGGCGGCGCGGAGATAGGCCGACTGCGCCTCGGCCGCCTCGGCGATGTCCTGCAGGCGGATCAGCGGCGAGGTCGGCTTCGGCCTGACCGCCTCGCCGCCGGCCGAGAAGGGCTCCACATGGAAGGGCGAACCGACCATGGCGGGGCCGGAGAGGATCGCCAGCACGCGCCGCGCCAGCGGGTAGTCCAGCTCGGTCAGCAGCCTGAGCGACATGGGCAGCTCCACCGCGGCGAACTCCTGCTGGCGGACGTCGATCTCGAAGGCCGTGCGCTGGCCCGCCTCCGCGGGCGGCAGGGTCGGGCCCATGATGCCGCGGCGGATGGTCTCCTGCAGGCGTTCCAGCACGATCTGGCTGACGTCGAAGCGCCCCGGCGCGTCGAGCGGCGTCAGCCCCGCCGAGCCCACGGCCTTGGGGATGATCGCCCCCGGCACCAGGCGGATGTTGGCCGGGTTGAGCACGCCGTCGTCCTCGGCCTGCCAGATGCCGGTGACGGCGATCGAGGCGTTCTTCAGGATAAGCTCCACCACCTTGTTGGCGGTCTTGATGTCCGCCAGCACGCTCAGCACAGGTCCGCGGCCCATCCACTCGCCCGGCGCCTTGTCCATGCGGAAGGCGATCACCGGAGAGGCGGCGTAGGCGCGCTTCAGCAGCAGGTTCTCGCCGTCGGCGCCGGGCTGGTCGACGCACCACAGCTCGTAGTCCGCCGGGCCGCCGGGATGGTCGGCCATCACCGCCTCGATCAGCTCGATCTCGGTATCCGGTTTCTCCGCGGCGAGCTTCGCGAGGTCGGGCGGCAGATCGGCGTCGGGCCACTTCTCGGCGATACGCCGCGCCGTCAGGCGCATCTGGCGGAAGACCGTGGCCAGCATGCCGTCGGGCCCTTCCTCCGGCACCAGTTCCCGCGCCGGGACGGCCTCGAAGCGGAGCGGGCGGGCGAAGCTGCCTTCGTGGACCATCAGCGCGCCGGTCGAGATCAGCGCGTCGCCGATGGCCGGGTCGACCTCGATATGAAAGTTCGACGCCTCGATCGCCGCGTGGAAGCGGGCGCGGACATCGTCCAGCCAGGTCTCGTAGCCGCGCCGCAGATCGTCCTCGAAGCCGAAACTCTCCGGCGCCTCGAAGTCCATCCATTCGCGGAACGGCGGGAAGAGCTGTCCGTGCAGCCGCGAGCGCCGCCACTGCACCGCCTGCACCGCGGTGTTGTCGAAGATTTCCCGGTCGCGCCGCCCGCCGGCCTGGCCCGCGGCCGCGGCGTCATGATGGGGCAGGGCGAAGGCGTAGGCGTCGTCCAGCAGGGCGTCCCAGGCGCGGCGGCGGCGCTCGGCGCGGTGAAAGCGCTGCAGGGTGCGGGATTCGGGGCTGGCGGCGGATCGGTCGGTCATCTTGCGCCTCGGGAGAACGTGGGTGACCGGCTCCAATCTAGGGGCGGGATCGCTAAGCGTTTCCCGGTTTTTCGTTGCGCCCCGCCGGGTCCGGTCCCAGCATGGCGGCCTGCGCGGGGGCGATCCGCCCCGAACGGCGCGCGTCCGCTGGCGCAACATGTCGAGACAACCATGGGGAGCGGCCATGAGCCTGATCGATGAGCTGAAACGCATCCAGCCGGAGATGACGGAATGGCGGCGCGACATCCACCGTCATCCCGAGACCGCCTTCGAGGAGGACCGCACCGCCGACAAGGTGGCCGGCCTGCTGGAGGAATTCGGCCTGCAGGTGCACCGGGGCCTGGCGAAGACCGGCGTCGTCGGCACGCTGAAGGCCGGCACGGGCAACCGCGCCATCGGGCTGCGCGCCGACATGGACGCGCTGGATCTGCAGGAACTCAACGAATTCGACCACCGCTCGGTCAACGACGGCAAGATGCACGCCTGCGGCCATGACGGGCACACGGCCATGCTGCTGGGCGCGGCGCGGCACCTGTCGGCCAATCCCGATTTCGACGGCACGGTGCATTTCATCTTCCAGCCGGCCGAGGAGAACCTGGCCGGCGGCCGGGTCATGGTCCAGGACGGGCTGTTCGAGCGCTTCCCCGTCGAAGCCGTCTACGGCATGCACAACTGGCCCGGCCTGCCGGTGGGCAAGTTCGCCGCCTGCGTCGGGCCGATGATGGCCTCGGCCGATTTCTTCGAGCTGAAGCTGACCGGCCGGGGCGGCCACGGCGCCTTCCCGCATCTGTCGCGCGATCCTGTGCTGGCTGCGGCCCACATCATCACCGCCTGGCAGAGCATCGTCAGCCGCAATACCGATCCCATGAAGGCCGCCGTGATCAGCGCGACGCAGATCGAATCGGGCTTCACCGGCAATGTCATCCCCGAGACCGCAGTGATCCGCGGCACCACGCGGACCTTCGATGCCGGCGTCCAGGACATGGTCGAGGAGCGCATGGGCGCGCTGGCGCGCAGCCTGGCGGAGGGTTTCGGCATGCGCGCCGACTTCCGTTACGACCGGCGCTACGCGCCCACGGTGAACTCGCCCGAGGAGTTCGGTCACGCCATGGCCGCGGCCCGGGCGCTGGTGGGTGAGGCCAACGTCAACGACCACCTGACGCCGGTGATGGGCGCGGAGGACTTCGGCTGGATGCTCCGGGAACGGCCGGGCTGCTACGTCTTCGTCGGCAACGGCGAAGGCCAGCAGGGCGGCTGCGAGGTGCACAATCCGAACTACGACTTCAACGACGATACCCTGCCCGTTGGCGCCGCCTACTGGTCCCAGCTCGTCCGGATGCAGCTTCCCGCCGACCGCGCCGCCGGGTGACGGGTATCCGGCGGCCACATCGTGGCCCCGAACTTGCTTGACCCTTGGTCAATGTGACAGGCGTCATGGGAATGCGAACAATAAGAGGCTTCGTGGTGTTGAGCCGATATCGAATTGTGACACAACGTGGTTGACGTCCGGCGCCGGATCGGCCGGACAGTGAAGGAAGGCTGAATTGAGTTTCAAGGTCAAGTTCTGGGGCGTCCGCGGCTCGATCGCCACGCCCGGCCCGCGTTACGTTTCCTTCGGCGGCAATACCAGCTGCATCGAGGTCGCCTGCGGTGGGCGGCGCATCATCTTCGACGCCGGTACGGGCATCCGGAACCTGGGCCACTGGCTGACCAAGAAGAACGTCAAGCATGCGCACATGCTGCTCAGCCACACCCACTGGGATCACATCAACGGCTTTCCCTTCTTCTCGCCCGCCTTCAAGAAGGATCAGCACTTCACCATCATGGCCGGCCATCTTTCCGATCAGGGATCCGGTATCCGGGAGGTGCTGGCCAGCCAGATGACCCAGCCGACCTTCCCCGTGCCGATCGAGATCATGCAGGCGAAGATGGACTTCGAGGATTTCAGCGCCGGCGACACCTTCACCATCGACAACGACATCACGATCCGCACCACGGCGCTCAATCATCCCGACGGCGCCACCGCCTACCGCGTCGACTATCAGGGCAACTCCATGTGCTACGTCACCGACACCGAGCACGTGCCGGGCAAGCCCGACGAGAACATCCTCGCCCTGATCGAGGGCGCGGACGTCGTGATCTACGACTGCACCTATTCCGACAAGGAATTCGAGAGCAAGGTCGGCTGGGGCCATTCCACGTGGCAGGAGGGCATGCGCCTCTGCCAGGCTGCGAACGTCCGTCAGCACATCATCTTCCACCACGATCCCGACCACGAGGACATGTACATGGAGCGCCTCGAGGAAGAGGCGCGCTTCCAGTGGATCGGCAACACCGTGGCGCGGGAGAACATGCGTCTGCGCGTCGGCTGACCGCTCAGCCTGCGGGCGTCTCCGGGCAGAAGCGGATCAGCGAGGCGACCAGCAGCGCGATACCGCCATATTGCAGCAGCACGAACAGTGAGCGGGCGGCGTGAACGGCCGCCGATGACGGCGCGGACATGCCCGGCCAGAGCAGCTTCAGCCGCGGCAGCAGCAGGACCGGCAGCAACAGCACCCCGGCGACGGCGATCCGGATGGCGGTGGTCTCGCCCGAGGCCGCGACGCCGCCGCCGATGAAGATGGCGAAGACGGCGAGGCTGGCGGCCACCCCCACCCAGCCGGCGGCGAGCAGGAACAGCAATTTCAGGTCGTCGCTGACGAAGCCCAGCCAGAACGCGCTGGCGCCCAGCCAGACCGCCAGAGCGGGGATCCAGAGCGGGTAGGCCGGCGGGCCGCAATAGTCGGCCGAAGCCCAGGCCCAGGCGCCGGCCAGCGCCAGGGCCAGGACCAGGGCGTGACTGAGCGTCGACAGTCGTTTCGGCCGGATCTCTGACATCGCCGCAATCTGTCCCGCGCGCTCCGGTTCCGCGCCGTGACCGATGGCCGCGTTCGCGGCCACCTTGCGGTCCTTGGCGAAGGGGTAGGGACGGGGAGAGGGGTCGGCCCGGCCTAGCCGCCGAGGCAGTCCCGGAAGGCGGCCGCGGCGCGGCGCATCAGCGTCTCGTAGTGACCGGGGCCGGGCGGAATGTCCGCGCCCAGCGGATCGGCGACGCCGACGCGCACCTCCGACCCGTCCGCGATGGTGGCGACCAGCCGGCTGTCGAACTGCGGTTCGGCGAAGACGCAGACTGCCCCCAGTTCGCCGACGCGGGATTTCAGGCGGCTGATGCGCCGGGCGCCGGGCTGGACCTCGGGGCTGATGGTGATCGAACCGACGGCGCGCAGGTGGAACTGCGTCTCGAAGTGCGCCCAGGCGTCGTGGAAGACGACGAAGGGCCGGTCCTCGACCGGCTCCAGCATCTCGTGCAATTCCTCGCCCAGCGCCGCGAGCCGCGCACTCAGCGCTTCGGCATTGGCGTGGTAGCGGGCCGCGTTGCCGGGATCGGCCCGGGCGAGGTGTTCGGCCATCGCCCGCGCCATGGCGGTGGCGTTGCCGGTCTCCAGCCAGACATGCGCTTCCGGGTGCTCGGGGGCCTCGCCCCCGACGTGCGCATCGCCCTCGTGCTTGTCGTCCTTGTGCGCGTGACCCTCGTCCTTGTGACCGTGGTCGTCGTGTCCGTGGCCCTCGCCATGATCATGGGCATGGGCCTCGAACTCGCCGCCCTCGCGCACGGGCAGAAGGCGCAGACCCGGCGCGTCCATCAGCGTGACGATTTCGGCATCGCCCGCCAGCTCCTCGAGGGGTTTGCGCAGGAAAGTCGAGATCGCGGGGCCGATCCAGAAAACGACATCCGCTTCGGACAGGGCCCGGGCATCGGAGGGCTTCAGCGCATGGCTGTGCGGCGAGGCGCCCGGCGGCACCAGCAGATAGGGCTCGCCGACACTTTCCATCACCGACGCCGCCAGCGAGTGGACCGGCTGGATCGAGGCCACGACCTTCGGCGCTGCCGTTGCCTGGCACGCCGCGCCCATCGCAATCGCAACCGCTGCCAGCAGGCCCGTTTTCAATCCCCGCGCCATCTTTCCCTCCTGTTACAATATTACATGTTATGTAATTACGTAACACCATCCCCGATATGGCGCAAGCGTCCCGGCTCTGGCATAGGATGCGGAGCGAGAACGACGAAACGGGGAGGCGTCACGAATGTCCGGAATGAAGAACGTCGCGGACGTGCTGCGCGGCCACGCGAAGACCCGCGGAGACAAGGTCGCGCTGGTCTATCGCGGGCGCGAGACGGATTTCGCCGCCCTCGACCGGCGCGCCAGCCAGGTCGCCAACGGGCTGATCGCCGCCGGCGTCAGGCCGCAGCAGCGCGTGGCCCTGCTGACCAAGAACTGCGACCAGTTCATGGAGCTCTATTACGGTTGCGCCAAGGCCAACGCCGTGATCGTGCCGGTGAACTTCCGCCTGGCGGGGCCGGAGATCGCCTACATCGTCAACGACGCCGGGGCGGAGGTTTTCTTCGTCGGCGAGGGCTTTGCCGACCTCGCCGCGGAGAACATGGCGGAGATGCCGAAGGTCCGGCAGGTCATCTCGCTCGAGGGCGAGGGCGGCTACGAGGACTACGCCACCTGGCGCGACCGGCAGTCCGACGCCGACCCGATGGTCGACAACGACCCCGACGATATCGCCTCCCAGCTCTATTCCAGCGGCACGACCGGCCACCCGAAGGGGGTGCAGCTCAGCCACCAGAGCGGCCTCAATCTCTGGCCGCTGCTCGCTGACCCCAACGAGCCCGCTTATGGCCGCTGGTCGGAGAAGGACGTCAACCTGGTCTGCATGCCGCTCTATCACGTGGGCGGGCTGAACAATGCGCTGGCCGGCCTCTATGTGGGGGCACGGACGGTGATCATGGCCGAGGCGCTGCCGGCCGAGATCCTGAAGCTCATCCCCGAGCAGAGGGTCACCAAGAGCTTCCTGGTGCCCGCGCTGATCCTGTTCCTGCTGCAGACGCCGGGCTGCCGCGACACCGACTTCTCCTCTCTGGACGAGATCTGGTACGGCGCGGCGCCGATCCCGGTCGAACTGCTGAAGCAGGCGCTGGAGGTCTTCGGCCCCGTCTTCGGGCAGGCCTATGGCATGACCGAATCCAACGGCGGCGGCGTCTACATGCCGAAGGCCGATCACGACCTGTCGAAGCCGGAGCGGCTGAAATCCTGCGGCAAGCCGGCGCCGGGCTACGAGGTGAAGGTGGTCGACGAGGACGGCCGGGAGGTCCCGGTTGGCGAGGTCGGCGAGATCATCCTGAAGTCGAACACGCTGATGGCCGGCTACTGGAACCTGCCCGAGGCGACGGCGAAGACGCTGCGCGACGGCTGGCTCTGGTCGGGCGACGCCGGCTATTTCGACGCGGAGGGCTTCCTCTACATCTACGACCGGGTGAAGGACATGATCATCTCCGGCGGCGAGAACATCTATCCCGCTGAGATCGAGAGCGCCCTGTTCGGCCATCCGGCGATCGCCGACGTCGCCATCATCGGCGTGCCCGACGAGCGCTGGGGCGAGGCGGTGAAGGCCGTCGTCGTGAAGAAGCCCGATGCAGCGCTCTCCGAAGCGGAGGTCATCGACTATGCGCGCCAGCGCATCGCGCACTACAAGTGCCCGAAATCGGTCGACTTCGTCGACGAACTGCCGCGCAATCCCACGGGCAAGATCCTCAAGCGCGAACTGCGCAAACCCTACTGGGAAGAGATCGGCCGGCAGGTGAGCTAGCGCAAAGGCGAGGGGGAAGCTCCCGATGACCAGAACAACCTTCCCCGACCACGGAACAGATGCCGACGACCTTCTCGACGCCATGGAGGCGATGAAGACCGGCGACATCGACTGGCGGGCGGGGCGGACCCCGCTCTACGTCTTCCGGGCGACGGACAGCGCCGCCGAGATCGGTCAGGCAGCCTTCAACCGCTTCTTCACCGAGAACGCGCTGGGCGGCAAGCGCGCCTTCCTCTCCGTCGGCCGCATGGAGCGGGAGGTGATCGACATGGCGCTCGATCTCTTCCATGCGCCCGGGGACGCGGACGGCCACATGACCACGGGCGGCTCGGAGAGCATCTTCATGGCGGTGAAGGCCGCCCGGGACGCCCACCGCGCCGCCGGATCGAAGGTCGGCCAGCAGCTCAACATCGTCATGCCGGAAAGCGCCCATCCCGCCTTCGACAAGGCCGCGCAGGCGATGGAGATCGAGATGCGGCGCGTCGGGCTGGCGCAGAGCCGCCGCGCCGATCCGGCGGCGATGGCCGAAGCCGCGGACGCGCGCACGATGATGATGGTCGCCTCCGCGCCCTGTTTTCCCTTCGGCGTCATCGATCCGGTCGCGGAGGTGGCGGCGGCGGCGCGCGAGCGCGGGATCTGGCTGCATGTCGACGCCTGTGTCGGCGGCTATCTGATCCCCTTCGCGAAGGCCAATGGCGAGGACCTGCCGGACTTCGACTTCGCAGTGGACGGCGTGCGCTCGATCTCGGCGGACCTGCACAAGTTCGGCTTCTGCCCCAAGCCGGCCTCGACCGTCTTCTTCCGCGACGCCGACGACATGGCGCGCAGCGCCTTCGATTTCGACGTCTGGGCCAATGGCCGCTTCGTCACCTACACCATCGCCGGCACGCGGCCGGCGGGCGCGGTCGCCGGGGCCTGGGCGGTGCTGAACCATCTGGGCCGGGACGGCTATTGCGACGTCGCCCGCGACCTGCTGGAGATGGCGCGCGCCTACCGCGCCGGCATCGAGGCGATCGGGGGATTGCACATGCTGGCCGAGCCGGACCTGACGATCCTGAATTTCGGCGCCGACGGACTCGACATCTTCGCCGCCGCCGACCGCATGGCCGCGAAGGGCTGGCTGCCCGGGCGGACCCAGGACCCGCGCGGGCTGCACCTGATGCTGTCGATGCTGCATGCGCCGGCCCGCGAAGCCTATGTGGCTGACCTCGCCGAGGCGGTGGACGCCGTCCGCCGCGAGGGCGGGGCATCGGCGGCGAAGGCGGTCTACTGAGCGAAACCCGGCACGCTTAAGCGCCGTCCGCCTAGGCTGAAGGTCCGTTCCGACCGCCAGCCATGGGTGCCGCCTTGACCGCCAGTTCCGCCGCCGACAACGCCATCGACCAGCGTCTCGCCAAGTTCCGCCACGACCCGGTCGGCTTTGTCCGCTGGGCCTTCCCGTGGGGCGTTGCCGGCACGCCGCTGCACCGCGCCCGCGGACCGGAACGCTGGCAGAGCGCGGTGCTCGACGCCATCGGCCAGCGGCTGCGCCGCCGGGGGCGCGAGGCAGGCGAGCCCGTGCTGGTCGCGGTCGCCAGCGGCCACGGTGTCGGCAAGTCGGCGCTGGTCGCCTGGCTGGTGATCTGGGCCATGGCGACCGGCCGCGACACGCGCGGCGTGGTCACCGCCAATACCGAAATCCAGCTCAAGACCAAGACCTGGGCGGAGCTCGCCAAGTGGTTCAGGCTTTCCCGCGCGCGCCACCTCTTCCGCCTCGCGGCCACCGCCATCCAGGCGAAGGAGGCGGAGGCGGCGAAGACCTGGCGCGTCGACATGGTGCCCTGGTCGCTGAACCAGACGGAGAGTTTCGCCGGGCTGCACAACAACGGCCGGCGCATCGTCATCGTCTTCGACGAGGCCAGCGCCATCCCCGATCCGGTCTGGGAGGTGACGGAGGGCGCGCTGACCGACCGGGAAACGGAAATCGTCTGGGCCGTCTTCGGCAACCCGACCCAGACCACGGGACGTTTCCGCGAATGCTTCGGCCGCCGTCGCCATCGCTGGATCACCCGCCACGTGGATTCGCGGGAGACCCGGCTGACCAACCGCGGCCAGATCGAGCGCTGGATAACCGATTACGGCGCGGACAGCGATTTCGTCCGCGTCCGCGTCAAGGGCGAGTTCCCGCGCTCCTCGTCACGGCAGTTCATCGCCCAGGCGCTGGTCGATGGCGCACGGGCGCGGCAGGCCGCGCCGGACCCGGAAGCGCCCAGGATCATGGGCGTGGACGTGGCGCGCTTCGGCGACGACCAGTCGGTGATCCTGCTCCGCCAGGGCGAAGCGCTGGCTGGCCCGATCCACCGCCACCGGGGGCTCGACCTGATGCAGTTCGCCGCCCTCGTCGCCGAGCGGATCGCCGCCGACAGACCGGACGCTGTCTTCGTCGACGGGGCGGGGGTCGGCGGCGGCGTGGTCGACCGGCTGCGCCAGCTGGGTCACCGGGTGCATGACGTCAATGGCGGCGAGGCCGCGCGGCGGGGGCGGGAATATCTCAACCGCCGCGCCGAGATGTGGGACCGCATGCGGCAATGGCTGAAGACCGCCGCCCTGCCCGACGACCGGGGGCTGGCCGCCGATCTCGCCGGGCCGGAATACGGCTTCGACGCCAGAGGGCGCATCCGGCTGGAGCGCAAGGAGGACATGAAGCGCCGCGGCCTGGCCTCGCCGGACGCCGCGGACGCGCTGGCGCTGACCTTCGCGGACTTCGTGGCGCACCGGCCCGAGCACCGACGGCTTTCGGCGGCGACCGACTTCCGGGTGCTGTGAGGGGGAAAGGACGATGGCCCGCACCGGGACTTGATCCCGGTGCCCAGTCCTTCGGCGGTTCCCGGCTGGATCCCGGGGTCAAGCCCCGGGACGGGGCAGTGTCTACCGCCCCGGCGGGCCGCCGCCGCGCAGCCCCCGAGCCGGGGTGTAGGCCCACATGGCCAGACCGCCGGCGGCGAGCAGCGCGATCAGCGTGAAGCCCAGCGCTGCCCCGTCCACCTCCACGTGCAGGGCGCCGCGCAGCAGGTCGACGGCATGGGTGAAGGGGTTGATCCGGGCCAGCCAGTAGAGCGCCTCGCTGCTCGCCCGCATGCCGTCCAGTGGATAGAGCGCGGGCGAGAGGAAGAACATCGGGAAGATGACGAAGTTCATGATGCCGGCGAAGTTCTCGAGCTGGCGGATGCGGGCGGCCAGCAGCAGGCCCAGACTGCCCAGCATCAGCCCCGTCAGCACCAGCGCCGGCAGCACCGCGATCAGCCCGACCCAGGGGATCGCCACGCCGAACAGCAGCGCCACGATCAGGAACGCGTAGACCTGCAGGATCGAGACGACGGTCCCGGCCAGCAGCCGGCAGAAGATCAGGTACCAGCGCGGCAGAGGCGTGGTCAGCAGCATGCGCATGGAGCCCATCTCCCGGTCGTAGACCAGCGAGAGCGAACTCTGCATGCCGTTGAACAGCTGCACCATCGCGCAGAGTCCCGGCGCGATGTAGAGCTCGTAGGGGATCGGCTGTCCGTCCGGGCCGGCGAGGTTCCCGCCCATGGCCGCGCGCAGGCCGGCGGCGAAGATCACCAGCCAGATCACGGGCCGGACCAGGGCGGCGAAGAACCGCTCCCGCTGCTGCAGGAAACGCAGCGCCTCCCGGATCAGGATGCCCTGCAGGGGCAGGAGCCAGCGGCCCGTCACGGCGCGGCCTCCCGGCGGCTGACGCCGCGCATGGGCGCCTGGCGCTCCAGGCCCGTCAGGTCGTCGAACAGCGCCGAGATGTCGTCGGCGTCATGTTCGTCGAGCAGGGCCATGATCTCTCCGCTCGCCCTGACACGGCCTTCGTGCAGCACGATCACGCGGTCGCCGGCGCGGACCTCGTCGATCAGGTGCGTGGCCCAGAGCACCGTGACGCCCTTGTCGGCGGCCAGCGCGTGGACGTCGTCGACGATCCGCCGGCGTGTGGGGATGTCGAGCCCGACCGTCGGCTCGTCGAGCAGCAGGACGTCCGGTTCGTGCAGCAGGGCGCGGGCGATCTCCAGACGGCGGCGGTGGCCGCCGTTGAGCTGGCGAACCTTTTCCGTCCGCCGTTCGGCCAGGCCCAGACGCTCCAGCTCCGCATCGATGCGGACGCGGGCGGTCCGCGCCGGCAGGCCGCGCAGCCGGGCGAAGTAGGCCAGGTTCTGCTGCACGCTGAGATCGAGGTCGAGGGTCGGCGACTGGAAGACCACCCCCATCCGCGCCAGGGCGGCAAGCGGGGCCGCCCCGATCCCGTGGCCGGCGACCTCGATGCGGCCGGTCTGCAGGGGCAGCAGCCGCGTCAGCAGTGCGTAGAGCGTGGATTTGCCGGCGCCGTTGGGGCCCAGCAGCACCGCGAAGGCGCCGGCGGGCACGTCGAAGCCGACTTCTTCCAGCGCCGTCCTGCGGCCATATGCGTGGCTGACCTCCCGGACGCTCAGCATGATTCCGTCCGATCGGGCCGCCGGGCCATCTCAGATCAGCCGCACGATGCGGGGGTGTTCGACGGCCAGGCCGAAGCGGCCCAGCGCTTCGTTGGCCCGGCTCCGGTGTTCCAGATCGGCGAGGTTGCGGCCGACGAATTCGTGCAGTTCGCCCGCGTGGGCGGCGAGGCGGGCGGCGTGGGCCTGCGCCTCGTGCTGGCTGACCGAGTGCAGCGGCAGGGCGCGGCCGTCCGGAGCGAAGGCGCCGTGCAGTGCGATATAGGCGAAGGCGCTTTCCGGGCGGCCGTGAGGGCCGAGGTCGAGCTCGAAGCCGTCGAGACGGCAATAGGCGTAGCCGCGGCCCACGGATTCGGTCTCGTGCATGATCTCGAGCTGGTTCTCGGTCAGCCAGGTCACGTGGACGCCGGCGCGTTCGCCTTCCAGCACGGCCAGCGTCGCCGGCACCGAGCCGTAGGACGTGATCCGCGCCGCGAAGACCGGCACCAGGTCCCGGATCGTGCCGAAGCTGACCGGGATCTCGCCGGCGTCGCCGTATTTCTCCCGCAGCCGCAACGGCGAACCGTTGGAACCGGAGGCGACCACCGGCACCCGGCCCTCGGCCTCGAAGCCTTCGATCTCCTCCATCCGTCCGTCGCGGAACAGATAGCTGCGGCCCGGCGGATCGAAGGGATATCTGAGCGCATGGTCGATGCGCGCCTTCAGGGCCGGATCGGTCATGGCACGAACTGCTCGTTGAGGATGCGCTCCTCCAGGCTGTGTTCGCTGTCAAACAGCAGCCGCATGGTCACGTCCTTGGCCTCGCTGACGGTCACGCGCTTGACGTGGCGCACCTCGAAGGTGTCGGCGACGGCGCTGACGGGGCGCTTGTAGATTTCGCGCACGTCGAAGACGACATCCGCATCCTTCGGCAGCAGGGCGCCACGCCAGCGGCGGGGCCGGAAGGCGCTGATCGGCGTCAGCGCCAGCACGCCGGCGGTCAGCGGCAGGATGGGGCCGTGAGCGGAGAGGTTGTAGGCGGTGCTGCCGGCCGGCGTGGCCAGCAGGATGCCGTCGCAGATCAGTTCCTCCATGCGCACGCGGCCGTCGATCCGGATTCTCAGTTTCGCCGCCTGCCGGGTCTGGCGCAGCAGCGAGACCTCGTTGATCGCCAGCGCCTCCTGGCTGCCGCCCGATTCGGGTTCGGCGACCATGCGCAGGGGGTGGATCCCGGCCAGGGTGGAAGCGTTGATCCGCTCCAGCAGGCCGTCTTCCTGGAACTCGTTCATCAGGAAGCCGATCGTGCCCTTGTTCATGCCGTAGATCGGGATGTCGCGATGCATGTAGTCGTGCAGGGTCTGCAGCATGAAGCCGTCGCCGCCCAGCGCGACGATGACGTCGGCCTCGTTCGCCGGGCAGTCGCCATAGCGCTCGATGAGCTGCTCGGCGGCGTTCTCGGCCGCCGGCGTCGGCGCCCATTTGAACGAGATGCGTTCCAACGCCATTTCCTGACTTCCCCTCTGCCGCTGCCGGTCCCCCGCCCGGCGCGCCGACACTATAACCGGGGGCGCGGCGAGCGCCAGCCGCTGCTCCCCGCTTGCGCCCGCACCGCAGAGGCGCGATCATCCGGCGCATGATCCAGCGCCTGCTCGCCATCGCCATCCTGCTCGCCGTTCCGACCGCCGTCTCGGCGGACGATCGCCACGAGGGCTACTACTATCCCGGTCCGGTGACGGAGGAAGTCTATGGCAGCCGGGCGGAGATGATGCCCGACGCCGACCGCGGCGTGCGGCTGAGTTTCATCACAGGGTTCACGCAGGAGCAGTTCGGCCGCGCCTATACGCCGCCCTACGCCCTGTTCGCGAAAGGCGCCGATTCGGAGAAGCTGCTGCTGGTCGCTACCGGACCGGGCGGATTCCGCACGATCCATCAGGCGCGCGCCGTGCTGGCGCAGCTGACGGCGATCTCGCGGGGTACGCCGCTGTTCCGCGATCTCAAGGTGGAGGAAATCTTCACCTTTCTCGATCTAGTGAAGATGATGGGCTTTACCCAGGTCACGATCTCGGATGGCAGCAATTTTGCACACCGGATCGTCATCGAATGAGGGTCTGAGGACAGCCGGCAACGGCAGGAGGGGACAGATGGGCAAGATCGTCAGGAGGCTGTGGAAGTTCGCCTCGGTCCGGTGGCTGGCGTTCGTCGTGCTGGGCGGCATCGTCGCCATCCGCATCGCCGATCCGTCGGCGACCAAGATCCTGCGCGAGAACATCTGGTTCGACCAGTTCCAGAAGGTCGACAACTACGTCCCGCCGGAGCGCCACACCGTCATCGTCGACATCGACGAGGAAAGCCTGCAGGAGCTCGGCCAGTGGCCCTGGTCGCGCTACGATCTCGCCGTCATGGTCCAGGTCCTGGGCCAGCTCGGCGCGCGCGTGGTCGGCTTCGACATCACCTTCCCCGAGAAGGACAAGCTCTCGCCCGCCGAGTGGGCGACCACGAACAAGAACCTCTCCCCGGAAATGGTCGCCCAGCTGAAGGGGATGCCGAGCAATGACCAGATCTTCGCCTCGGTGATCGGCCAGAGCCCGGTGGTCCTCGGCGGCGCCGCGTTCTACCGGGAGATCGAGAACCGCGAGCAGCCGCTGCCCGCGGAGCCCCGGCTTGGCTACCGCAACGGCAACGGCAAGGTGTGGCTGCCGCTCTACCGCGACCTCGTCTACAACACCGAAGTGCTGCAGCAGGCCACGCCCGGCTTCGGCGTCTTCTCCATCGACCCGAGTTCCGACGGCGTGGTGCGCCGCGTGCCCGCCCTGATCCGCGTCGGCCCGCCCGGCGAATACAATGACCAGAAGGTCTACCCGGCGCTGACGCTGGAGATGCTGCGGATCGGCCATGGCGAGAAGGGCTTCATCATCGAGAAGGCCAACGAGGCCTCCGGCATCAGCCAGATCAAGATGCGCTCCAAGGTCAATGAATCCGGCGAGGTGGTGATCCCGACCGACGAACACGGCATCCTTTGGGTGCGCTTCTCCGAGCACGAGCCCGACATATTCATCTCCGCCAAGGACATCATCAAGGCGGGTGAACTGCCGCCCGAGCGCCAGCAGGAGCTGTTCCGGAAGATCCAGGGCAAGTATGTCATGATCGGCACCTCGGCGGAGGGCCTCAAGGATATCCGGGCGACCCCGCTGGAAGGCGCCATGCCCGGGGTGGAGGTTCACTCCCAGGTGCTGGACATGGTGGAGAACCAGGCCTTCCTGATCCGGCCATCGATCGCCAACGCCATCGAGCTGGCGATCATCCTGTTCGCCGGCATCGTGCTGATCAGCTTCGTACCCAGGCTCTCGGCCATGACCACGGCGCTGTTCTTCGTGCCCTTCTGCCTGATCCTGATGGGCGCCAGCTATTATCTGTTCATCGAGGAATCGATCCTGATCGACGGGCTGACGCCGGTCGCGGCGCTGTTCATCCTGTTCGTGCTGCTGGTCTATCAGAAGTACGCCCGCGAGCAGGAGCAGAAGAAGCAGGTGCGCGGCGCCTTCAGCCAGTACCTTTCGCCGGCCCTGGTCGAGCAGCTTGCCGAAGATCCCAGCAAGCTGACCCTCGGCGGCGAGACCAGGTCGATGTCCTTCCTGTTCTGCGACATCCGCGGCTTCACGCCGATATCGGAGAGCTTCAAGGGCGATCCGCAGGGCCTGACCCGGCTGATCAACAAGTTCCTGACGCCCATGACCGACATCATCATGGGCAATCACGGCACCATCGACAAATACATGGGCGACTGCATCATGGCGTTCTGGAACGCGCCGCTGGACGATCCGGATCACGCCCGCCACGCGTGCGAAAGCTGCCTGATGATGCAGGCCGACCTGATCGAGCTGAACAAGCGGCTCGAAGTCGACGCGAAGGAGGACGGCCGACCCTTCATTCCCATCAAGATCGGCATCGGCGTCAACACCGGCGAATGCGTGGTCGGCAACATGGGATCCGAACAGCGCTTCGACTATTCGGTGCTGGGCGATGCGGTGAACCTGGGCGCGCGCATCGAAGGCCAGTCCAAGTCCTATGGCGTCCAGAACGTGATCGGCGAACTGACGGCGAACGAGGTGCGGGACTACGCCATCCTGGAACTCGACCTGATCGCGGTGAAGGGCAAGGACGAGGCGGTCCGTATCTTCACCATGCTGGGCGGCCCGGAAATGGCGCAGGATCCCGCCTATCAGGCGCTCTACAAGGAAACCGACGAGATGATCCGGGCCTATCGCGAGCGGCGCTTCGAGGACAGCCAGCGTCACCTCGATACGTGCCGCGAGATGCGCCCGGACATGAACGTGCTCTGGGACGACATCTACCAGGCGCGTCTCGACGAGTACAAGGAGAACCCCCCGCCCGAGGAGTGGGACGGCGTCTACCGGGCAACCTCCAAGTAGCAGTAGCGGAAGCGTTTTCATGAAGATCGCGATCATGGGTTGCGGCGCCACCGGCTCCGTCTATGCCGGGCTTTTCGCCTCCGCCGGCCACGAGGTCTGGGCCATCGACCGCTGGGCCGAGCATGTCGAGGCGATGGGCCGCAAGGGCCTGACCCTGACCGGCGCCTCGGGCGAACGCACCGTGCCGGTCAACGCCACCACCAACCCCGGCGACGCGCCGGAATGCGACCTCGTCATCATCGCCACGAAGGCCATGGATGTGGCCGAGGCGGTGGCGGCGGCGCGGCCGCTGATCGGGGCGAAGACCATCGTCATGCCCATCCAGAACGGCCTCGGCAGCGCCGAGCAGGCGGTGCGCATTCTCGGCCGCGAGCGCGTCAAGATCGGCGTCATCGGCGGTTTCGGCGCTTCCGTGCCGGAGCCCGGCCATGCCCACCACAATGGCTGGGATCTGGTCAGGCTGGGCGAAGTCAGCGGGCCGGCTTCCGATGACCTGAAGGCGCTGGAGGCGGTCTGGACCGACGCCGGCTTCAAGGCGCAGTGCTTCGACGACCTGGACGGCATGATCTGGGAAAAGCTGATCTGCAACGTCGCCTTCTCCGGTCCCTGCGCGCTGACGGGGCTGACGATCGGGGAGGCCATGGCCAGCCCGGAGGCCAGCGTGGTCTCCCTGTGGTGCGCGCAGGAGGCGTTCAACGTCGCCACGGCGCTGGCCATCGACACCGGGGTAAAGGACCCGGCCCGCCATATCCGGGCGTTCGCGCGCAAGATTCCGGACGCCAGGCCCTCGCTGCTGCTGGACCACCAGGCCGGCCGGCGCTCCGAGATCGACGTCATCAACGGCGCCATCCCGCGCGCTGGCCTCAGGGTCGGCGTGCCGGCGCCGGTCAACGAATCCGTCACCGCCCTGGTGAAGGAGCGCGAGAAGGCGTTCGGGGGGTAGCACAAGTGGCGCGCCCTGGACGCGGCAGCGCCGCGAACCGGGGCCCATGCCTGAGCCTTTCCGGAAACAGAATGGTCGGCGGTGGTGCTCAGGCATGGATCCCGGGCTCCGGCTCATGCCGGCCCCGGGAATCGCCGCTCCTGAGATCTACCCCGCGCGCTTGATGGCGAAGCCGACCCGCGGGAAGTGGACCACCACCTCGCCGCAGCGGTCGTCGGTGCGGCGCACGGCGATTTCCCCGCCATTGTAGGTCACCAGTTCGCCCTGCACGGGATCGCGGGCATAGTCGGTCGGTGCGATCGCCACGCGGTCGCCGGCCCGCCAGCCTTCGGCGTTGTCGTCGACGCCGGCGGGGCTCTCCGGGCTGGCCGCCATTGCCGCCGCCAGCGCGTCTTCGGCGCTCATTTCCGTCTTCTCGCCATGACCGATGGCGGCGACGCGCTCCATGAACGCGCCGAGCGCCGGATGCGGCTCCAGCAACGCCCGGCCCACGCGGCCACCGCCCTTCAGGAACCAGAGCACGTGGTAGAGGGTCAGGTCCGCCAGTCCCGCGCCGTCGCCGGCCAGGAACTTGCGGCCGTCGGCGAACAGGTCCGCCGCCCAGGCGAGCTGCGGCTTGAGCTGTTCCTCGTGCATCCCGACCGCCGCCTTCAGCTTCTCGACATTGGCGCCCGGCGCGCCGCGCATGCGGGCGCGGTCCTCGTGGAACTCGGCGGGCATGCGGTCGGCGTTGGAGCCGATGACGAAGCCGGCCACGGTCCAGAACATCTGTCCCTCCGCGAAGGCCGAGAGCGCATGGGCCAGGCCGATGCCGCCGCTCATCAGGCCGGGATCGGGATGGCGGCGCTCCAGTTCCTCGGCGATCAGACCGGTATCGCAGTAGATATCGGCGCCGATCTGCAGCACGGGCGTCTTGCGGTAGCCGCCGGTCAGCGGCGTGAGATCCGGCTTCGGCATGATTATCGGAATATCCACGCCGCGCCAGGCCAGGCCCTTCAGCCCCAACATCAGCCGCGCCTTCTCCGCGAAGGGCGACATGTCGTAGTGGTGCAGGATGAGATCGGTCATTTCACGCGCCTCCCCGGTGCAGATACTCGCCTGGAGCATAGGGGCTCGGCAGGGCCTGTCCAACGGGGGAAGGGCGCATTATCCTGCGGCCGTCATTTCAGGGGAGGGAATGCATGGGACGCGTTGAAGGACGTGTCGCGATCGTCACCGGCGGGGCGTCGGGCCTCGGTGCGGCGACCGCGAAACTGCTCTCGGACGAGGGCGCGAAGGTGCTGGTCACCGACATTCAGGAAGACCTGGGCCGGGAGGTCGCGAAAGCCTGCGGCGGCGTCTTCCTCCGCCACGACACCGCCGACGAGGATCAGTGGATCGCCGCCTTCGGGAAGGCCGCCGCCGACCTCGGGACGGTCTCCATCCTGTTCAACAATGCCGGGGTCAGGCCGAAGACCGCGCCGCTGGAAGACATTGCGCTGGACGAATGGAAGGCGCACATGGCCGTCAACATCGACGGCGTCTTCCTGGGCATCAAGCACGGCATCCGCGCGATGAAGACCGAAGGCGGTTCGATCGTCTCGACCTCGTCGATCTACGGCATCGTCGGTGCGTCGATGATCGGCGCCTATTCGGCCTCCAAGGGCGGGGTGCGGACGCTGACCAAGGCCGCGGCGATGGAATGCGCGCATCTGGGCTATCCCATCCGCGTCAATTCCATTCATCCGGGTTTCATCGAGACCGGCATGCTGGATTCGGTGAAAGCGGAGTTCGGCGCCGGCATGATCGAGAAGCGGATGATCGGCGACACGCCGATGAAGCGCATCGGCGAGGCCCGCGACATCGCAGAAGGCGTGCTCTATCTGGTCGCCGATTCCGGCAAGTTCGTCACCGGCATCGAACTGCCGATAGATGGCGGGTATCTGGCGAAATGACCACGGCCTCCAGGGAAACGGCGGAAGCGTTCAACCTCTACGCGCTGACGCCCGAGTACCTGGAGGATCCGTTTCCGGTCTACCACGCGCTGCGCGAACACAGCCCCGTCCACCGCCTGCCGGACGGGTCCGTCTTCCTCAGCCGTTACGAAGACGTCATCGCCTGCTACCGCGACCGGACGATGTCATCGGACAAGCGCCGCGAGTTCGGGCCGAAGTTCGGCGAGGGGCCGCTGCTGGTCCATCACACCACCAGCCTGGTGTTCAACGACCCGCCCCTGCACACCCGGGTGCGCAAGCTGCTCGCCCAGGCCTTCACGCCGCGCGCCATGCGCTCGATGGAGCCGGGAATCGTGGCGCTGGTCGACGGCTTTCTGGATCGCGCCGAGGAACGCGGCGAGATGGATCTGATCGGCGATTTCGCCTTCGCCCTGCCGGTCGGCGTGATCTGCGACATGCTGGGCGTGCCGGCGGCGGACCGGGAGCGGCTGCGCGACTGGGCGATGCTGATCCTGGGCGCGCTGGAGCCGACCATTTCCGACGAACAGCTGCGCCGCGGCAACGAGGCCGTGGCGGCCTTCTCGGCCTATCTCAAGGACCTGATCGACGAACGCCGCCGCAATCCCAGCGAAGGCGACATCCTCTCCATCCTGATCGCCGGCGAGGTGGACGGGGAGCGGTTGAGCGAGGAGGAGCTGATCCAGAACTGCATCTTCCTGCTCAACGCCGGCCACGAGACCACGACCAACCTGATCGGCAACGGCGTCGCCGGCCTGCTGGCTTTTCCCGGCGAGTTGGCGCGGCTCCGGGCCGATCCGGCGCTGATGGACAGCGCCATCGAGGAGTTCCTGCGCTTCGAAAGCTCCAACCAGCTCGGCACGCGGCGGGCGACGCGGCGGGTCGAGTTCGACGGCGGCGCGGTGGAGGCCGACACCGTGATCCATCTCGGCATCGGCGCGGCCAACCGCGATCCGGCGGTCTTCCCCGATCCGGACCGCCTCGACATCACGCGTGAGCCGAACCGCCACCTGGCCTTCGGCTGGGGCGCGCATATCTGCCTCGGCAACTCGCTGGCGCGGATGGAAGGGAAGATCGCCATCGGCCGGCTGCTGGCACGCTTTCGCCATATCGAGCGCAATGGCAATTTCGTCCGCGGCGGCCGGGCGCGGTTCCGGGGCTATCGCAGCTTTCCGGTCAAGCTGAGATAGCCGCCACTTCCGCGAAGCGGATTTCGACCGATATGGAAGCGGATGAAGTATCCCGGCCCATTGGTCCTGGCGGCCCTCGCCATGTTATGGTCAGCGGCGCCCGCGCCGCCCGCCACCGCGCAACTGCGCGAGGATCCGGTCGCCGATGTGCGCGAGCGGATCGAGCGGCTGAAGCAGCGCCGCCTGCCGCCGGAGGAGCGCTTCAGGGACCGGAACCTCGATCGCGGCCAGAACTTCAGGGATCGCCAAAGCCAGCGCGAAGCCTATTCGGCGGAGCGGGAAGGGCGGCTGCTGGACCGGTTGAACGAACGCCGGGACGTGTTGCAGGGCGATCCGAACGATCTCGATGCCAGGCGTGACGACCGCCGCGAGGACCGGGTCGACCGGCGTCTCAGAGAGCGGCTCAGGGATGCCTACCGCAGCGATGCCCCGCCGCCTCTGCCGCCGCCTGCCCCGCGATGACCACGCCGTGAGTCAGAAGGCGCGCGAGCCAGCCATGCCATCCCTCGCGCGCCAACCGGTCACCTCTCCCGGAACGCCTCGCTCTGCAGGCGCAGGACGGGCCGGAGCAGGAAGGAGGCGACCGAGCGGGAGCCGGTGTGGATGTCGACGGTGGCTTCCATGCCCGGCCCGATGGGCAGACGGCCCGGCTCGTCGCCCAGATAGCTCTTCGCCGTCTCCACCACGACCTTGAAATAGGGCCGGCCCTGATCGTCGATGTTGGAATCGGGGGAGATGCGGACGACCCGGCCCTCCAGCCCGCCGAAGCGGATGAAGTCGTAGGTCGAGATCTTCACGGTCGCGTCCTGGCCGACGTCGACGAAGCCCCGGTCGGCGGGCCGGAGCCGTGCCTCGACCACCAGGTTGCCGCCCACCGGCACGATCTCCAGGATCGGCTGGCCGGGACCGACGATGCCGCCGATGGTCGTCACCTTCATCTCGCCGACGATCCCGTCGATGGGGCTGCGCACAACGGTGCGGCTGCGCTGGTCGTCGGCGCCGGTCAGCCGGTCCGTGACGGTGGCGATATCGACCTCGACTTCGGAGAGTTCCGCCTGGGCCTCCCGGCGAAAGGCGCGCGAGGCCTCCTCGCGGCGTTCGACGGCTTCCCGACGGGCCGCGTTGGCGCGGTTGATGGCGGCGTTCAGGCTTTCCATCTCGCCCCTGAGACGCGCCAGTTCGCCCTGCTTCTGGTTGACCTCCAGGCGGGAGGCGAGGTTGTCCTTCGCCAGATCCTCCAGCGTCGCCAGCGCCTGCTCGGCGAGCGCGATCTCCTCGCGCCGGGCGTCGCGGGCGGCGGCGAACTCGCGCGCCTCCTCCTCGCTCTGTCGCGCCTGCTCGCCCAGCACGGCGATGGTGCTTTCGAACTCCGAGCGGCTGGCCTGGAAGGCGCGGCGCTCGGCGCGGACCAGATCCGGCCGCCGCGCCTCGATCTCGGCGGAAAAGGCGGGCTCCGTGCCCGCGGCCTCGGCCAGCAGGCGTTCGCGCTTCAGCAGCAGGCCGTCCAGGCGCACGCGCAGCCCCTCGGGGCTCTGCGCGTCGGTGCCGAGGGCGAGGCGGAGCAGCGGCTCGCCCGCCGTGACGCGGTCGCCCTCCGACACCAGCATCTCCTCGACGATTCCCCCCTCCAGATGCTGGACGGTCTTTACGTCGCCCTGGGGCACCACCAGGCCCTCGGCCACCGCCACTTCGTCCAGTTCGGCGACCAGCGCCCAAGCGGCCAGCGCCAGGATCAGCAGGGCCGCGGCCCGGGCCAGGATCACCCCGCCGCGGGGGCGATGGCGGGCCGCCATGTCGTCCAGCGCGCTCAACGCTCCACCTCCTTCAGCCGCCGGGCCGCCTCCATGCGCTCGCGCACCTGGCCGGCGGGGCCGGCGGCGACGATGCGGCCGCCGTCGAGCGCGATGATGTTGTGGCAGACCTCCAGCAGCACGGGGCTGTGGGTGACGACGACGATGGTGCGGTCCTCGGCCAGCGCCTCCAGGTTCCGCGCCAGGGTCTTCGCGGCCTCGGTGTCCAGATTGCCCGACGGCTCGTCGAGCAGCAGCACCGGCGGATTGCCGATCAGCGCCCGGGCGATGGCGATGCGCTGGCGCACGCCGCCGGGCAGGTCCATGCCGCCCTCGCCGATGCGGGCGCCATAGCCGTCGGCCATTTCCGAAATCGCCGAATGGGCCCCGGCAAGGTGCGCGGCATCCACGATCAGCCCGTCATCGGCGGCAGGGTCGCCGATGGCGATGTTCTCCCGGATCGTGCCGGCGAAAAGGAAGGTGTGCTGGGGCACATAGCCGATGGCGCGGGCCAGATCCTCGCGGCCGAACTGGGCGATGTCGGCCTCGTCCAGCATCACCCGGCCGTGGCTGGGGCGGTAAAGCCCCTGCATCAGCTTCAGCAGCGTGGTCTTGCCCGAACCGTTGGGTCCGACCAGCGCATGCAGGCCGTTGCCGATCTTCAGCCTGACGTTCCGCACCGCCGGCGGGCGGTCCGCCGCGTAGCCGAAAGAGACGTCGTCCAGCATCAGGACGCCGTCCCGCACGTTCGGACGGACGGCGCCGCGGGCGGGCTCCTCGGGTATGGCGAAGGCTTCGCCGAGCCGCTTGAGCGACTGCCGCGTGGCCATGTAGGTGCGCCAGTTGCCGATCAGTTGCTGGAAGGGCTGGACGATCCGCCCGCCCAGCATGTTGGCCGCGACCAGCGCGCCGATGGACAGCTCCTGGTTGAGGATCGCCACCGCGCCGACGGCGGTGACCGCGACGGTGGTCAGAACCGTCAGCCCCAGCCCCATGTGCACGAAGCGGTCGGACTGCCGTCCGCGCCGGACCGATTCGTCGACGGCGCGGACATGGCGCGCCTCCCAGCCCTCGGTCATCGGGCCTTTCAGCGCCAGCGCCTTGATCGTGGTCCGGCCGCCGATCAGTTCGGCGGTGACGGCGTCGCGGTCGAAGCTGGCCTCGCGTTCCTCGCGGTTGGCGTCCTGCATCACCCGCCCCGACCACCAGGCCAGGCCGATGAAGAGCGGGAAGGCGACCAGCAGCACCCAGGCCACCGGCGGGGCGATGATGAAGATCACGACGGCGAAGAAGAGCGCGAAGGGCAGGTCGGCGATCAGCACCGCCGACAGGCCGGAGAAGGCGTTGCGCACCACCTCGGCGTCGCGGAACAGCGCCTGCCAGTAGGCGGCGGGGCGGCTCTCCAGCACCGGCAGCGGCGCGGCGGTGATGCGGCCGTAGAGCGCGCGGGCCAGTCCGACGTCCATGTCGACGGCCGCCGAGCGCAGCAGGCGGGCGCGGCCCTGGCGCAGCACGAAGTCGAAGGCGATGGCCGCGAACATGCCGATCACCAGGCCCTGCAGGGTCGACAGCCCGCCGTGGAAGACGACCCGGTCGTAGACCTGGAGGACGAAGATCGGCGCGGCGATGGCCAGCAGGTTGACGATGAAGGAATAGGCGATGACCTCGCCGATGCGCCGGCGCACCGGGGCCAGCACGTCCCTCAGCCATTCCCGACCTTCAGCCATGGGCCCTTCTGCGTCCTTCGGTTGCATCGTTTCGGGTCATGCGAGTTCGATGCCAATTGGCCTCAAGTCACGCGTCGTGCTAAATAGACCGGATAAGCGGCGGCGGCGACAGCGGATTTCCTGACGGTTTCCGGGGCGGACCGCCGGCAGGGGATAGGGTTGCGGATTGTACCGTCATCTCGCAATAGGCGCCGCCGTGGCGCTGGCGCTGACCACGACGGCGGAGGCCGCGCCGTTGCAGGAGGAGCTGGAGATCGTGCTCCAGGCTCATCCGGATGTGCGCGCGGCCGAGCGCCGGTTCGAGCAGTCGCAGCTGGCCGTCACCGAAGCGCGTGCGCCCTACCTGCCGCAACTGCGCATCAGCGGCGAGTACGGGTATGAGAACGTCGACAGCCCCGTGGCCCGCGCCGCCGGCCAGCCGGCCGTCGAACAGAGCCGGGAGATCGGCCGCTTCACGGTCACCCAGAAGGTTTTCGACGGCTTCCGCACCGACGGACAGCTGAAAGGCGCCATCGCCCGGGAGTCCAAGTCCGGCTACGCGCTGGAGCGTGCGCATCAGCAGATCCTGCTGCGTGGCACGGCGGCCTATCTCGACGTGCTGAAGCAGACCGAACTGGTCGACATCGCGCTGGAGACGGAAATGACCATCCGCCGCCAGCTCGCGCTGGAGGACGAGCGCGTGCGCCGGGGCTCCGGTCTCTCGGTCGACGTGCTGCAGTCGAAATCGCGGCTGCAGGCAGCCAAGGAAACCCGGGTGCGGCTGGAAGGCAGACTCAGGGAGGCGATCGCCGAGTACTACGCGGTTTTCAACCACGCGCCGGAGATCGGCTCGATGGCGCCGCCCGAAGCGCCTGACGACCTGCTGCCGCCCGACCTTCAGGCCGCCATCAACATCGCGCTGGCCGAGAACCCGCTGATGAAGCAGAGCGAGGAGACCATCGGGGAGGCCCGCCAGCAGCGCAAGGTGGCGATGTCCGACTTCTTCCCGCAGATCAACGTGGTCGCAGAAGGCGCGATGGAGAACGACGCCGAGGGCATTCCCGGCAACCGCAAGGAAGTCTTTGTCGGCGTGCGCGCCGAATGGGAGCTGTTCGACGGCTTCGCCACCGCCGCCGCGACCGAACGTTCGGGCCGGCGCATCGCCGAGACCATGGAGAACCATGCCGCGCTGAGCCTGGAAATCGCCAAGCGCGTCGAAGTGGCCTGGGAGCAGCTCATCACGCTGCGCGAACGCTCGGAGCTGGCCGGCAACGCCGCCGCCATCGCCTCCGAGCTGTTCACCGCGCGGCGCAAGCTGCGCACCGCAGGCCGGGAGTCGGTGGTCAACGTGCTCGACGCCGAGGCCGAGCTCAACGCCGCGCGCAGCCGGGCCACGGCGGCGCGCTACGACGCGCTGGTGCAGGTCTTCCGGGTGCTGTTCGAGACCGGCCGGCTCGACCTCGCCGCCTACTGATCCGCGGGCCTACTGGATCTCGAAATCGCTGGCCTGAAGCGTGCCGTTGGAGACGGTCACGCTGGCGATCTCGAAGCTCGCCTGGGCGCCGTCGCCGTCGGGGTCGAAGTGCAGCGTGTTGTTCGAATCGAAGACGAAGGTCGCCTGTCCGGTGCCGAGTTCGGTGTCGCCGTCGATCAGGGCTTCGGCCACGCGCACGAAGCTCTCGCCGTCGGTGAGCGTGCCACTGCCTCCGTCGTTGATCCCGAAGGCGTCTCGGTCGATCAGGAAGCGGTCCTCGCCCGATGTGAAGTCGGTGATGACGTCCTGGTGTTCGATCGCCTGGTCGTACTGGAAGGCGTCGGCTCCGCCGCCGCCGGTCAGTGTGTCGGCCCCTTCACCGCCCCGCAGGGTGTCCAGGTTGTCCGCGCCGGTGATCGAATCGTTGCCCGCGCCGCCATCCATCAGGTTCTGGCCGGAGGTCTCGGTCAGGGTATCGTCGCCCAGTCCGCCGAACAGGCTGTCGGACCCGGCCCCGCCCTCGATGGCGTCGTTGCCGTCGTCGCCCAGGACGCTGTCATCGCCGCTGCCGGCGAAGATCTGGTCGTTGCCCGCGCCGCCGGAGACCGTGTCGTCGTCCTGGTCGGCCTGGATCAGATCGTCGCCGTCGCCGCCGTCGATGGTGTCGTTGCCGAAATCGCCGCGCAGCGTATCGGCGCCCGCACCGCCTTCGACCACGTCGTCACCCTCATCGCCGAAGATGTCGTCGTCGCCGTCGAGCCCGGAAATGCTGTCGTCGCCCAGCCGGCCCTGCAGCAGGTTGTTGCTGGCATTGCCGGACAGGGTATCGCCCTGATCGGTGCCGACGGCCGCTTCGAAGTTGGTGACGACATCAGTGCCGGCATCCGCACCGATTGCCGTTCCCGCGGCCAGGTCGATATCTACGCCGGTGCCGAGACCGAAATAGCTGATGACGTCGCCGATGCTGTCGACTGCGACGCCTAGATCGTCCGCGCCCCCGTCGATCGTGTCGTCGCCGATCCCGCCGAATATGAAGTCGTCGCCATTTCCACCTTCGACGCTGTCATTTCCGGCATCGCCGAACATCACGTCGGCTCCATCGCCGCCGATCAGGGTGTCGTTGCCGTCACCGCCGCCGAGGCGGTTGATCCCGGCATTGCCGGTGATCGAATCGTTGCCCGTGCCGCCGATGAATCCATCGATGGAGAACAGCGTGTCGGTGCCGAGGTCGTTGGTGGTCACGGTGGTGCTAATGTCCGTGACAGCTCCCAGCGCCAGCGTGAGATCCTCGGTGGCGTCGGAATAGTCGGCGACATCCACTTCCGCGTCGGAGCCGTTCAGGACGTCGTCGCCCGCGCCGCCGCGCAGCGTGTCGCGTTCGCCGCCGCCGTTCAGCGTGTCGTTACCCGCGCCGCCGAGAAGGAAATTGCGCTCGGCGTCGCCGGAGATGAAGTCCGCGCCCGCCCCGCCGATGACGGTAGTGAAGTTGGCAAAGCCGTCGGAGCCGGTCTCCGCGCCGGCTGCGGTGCCCGCCGTCATGTCGACGATCAGGTCGGCGGAAGCGGTGGCGAAACTCAGTGTGTTGCTGCCCGCGCCCCCGTCCAGGCTATCGTTCCCGCCCTCGCCGATGATCAGGTCGTCGCCCTCGCCGCCGACGATGGTGTCGGCGTCGGCGCTGCCGCGGATCGAGTCGTCGCCGGCCCCGCCGGTGACGCCGTTGAAGCCGGTGACCGTGTCGGTGCCTGTCGCCGTGCTGGCGGCCAGGCCGCCGATCAGGTCGACGGCGACGCCTTCGGTGGCGTCGGAGAAGTCGAGCGTGTCGTTGCCGGCGCCGCCGTCGAGACTGTCATTGCCTGCGCCGCCATTGATCGAATCATTGCCGTCGCCGCCGGCGATGGTGTCGTTGCCCGCGCCGCCGAGCAGGGTATCCGCGCCGCCGCCGCCGTTGATCGAATCCGCGCCCTGGCCGCCTTCGAGGCGATTGTTGTCTGCATCGCCGGTCATGGTGTCGTCGCCGGCGGTGCCGATGATCGTCTCCAGACCAAGTACGGTATAGCTGTTCGCATCCAGCGTGGCGCTGTTGCCCGTAAGGTCGATCTGGAACGCGCCGGTCAGATTGGAGAAGTCGGCGGTGTCGTTGCCGGCCGCGCCGTTCAGCGTGTCGTTGCCCAGGCTGGCGATCAGCAGGTCGTCGCCGCCGCGGCCGACGAAGTTGTCGTTGCCGTCGCTGCCGGTGAAGGTGTCGTTGCCGGCGGAACCGAAGACCCGCTCGATCGACGTCAGGGTGTCCGCGCCTTCGCCGGTCACTGTGCCCGAACCGCCGCCGGCGGACATGTCGACGTTCACCGGCGTGGCGCTGTCGCGGTAGTCGGCCGAATCGAAGCCGATGCCGCCGTCGAAGGAATCGTCGCCCAGGCCGCCGAACAGCGTGTCGCCGCCGGCGTCACCGGAAAGGCTGTCATTGCCCGCGCCGCCGGTGATCGAATCGCCGCCGACGCCGCCTTCGATGGCGTTGGCCTGGGCGTCCCCGGTCAGCGTGTCGGCCTGCGCGCCTCCGACGATGTTCTCGATCCCGCTCAGCGTGTCCGTGCCGTCGCCGCTCGCCGTGCCCGCGTTCAGGTCGACATTGACCGCGCCGCCGGCGTCCGAGAAGTCGGCGGTGTCGAGCCCGTCGCCGCCGATCAGCGAGTCGTCTCCATCGGACCCCTGCAGCGTGTCGTTGCCGGTCCCGCCAGCCAGCGTGTCGTTGCCGACGCCGCCGGCCAGAAGGTCGTCGCCGGCCTCGCCGGTGATGCTGTCCTGTCCGGCCAGACCAACGATGAAGTCCCGTCCTGCGGTGCCCGACAGCGTGTCGCCTGCAGCGGTGCCGCCCTGGATCGAGAAGACCTCACCGGCGAAGTCGAACTGCTCGACATCGTTGGAAACGGTGTCGGAGCCTTCGGATCCGGACTGGTCGGCGACGAAGACGAAGGCGCCGTCGTCGGAGAAACCGAGGTTGAAATCGCCGATGGCACCGGCATAGGCGGCGACGTCGTCGCCCGAACCGCCGAACAGGATGTCGTTGCCGCCATTGCCGGTCAGCGTGTCGTCGCCGGCCAGACCCGCCGCGATGTCGTTGTCCGCGCCGAGGTCGAGCGCTTCGCCCGCGGCGGTGCCGCCCGTGACGTCGAACAGCACATCGTCGCCGGCCCCGTCGACGCTGAAGGCCAGGATCTCGACGTCCAGCGCCACCGCGTCGGCGCCTTCCGCGCCCACCGTGTCGGTGACCTGCAGGCGTGCGGCGGCTTCGTCCACCGCGAAGGCGAAGCCCGTGTTCTCGCCGGTGTAGTTCACCCGGTCGGTGCCCGCGCCGCCCGAGAGCAGGTCGTCGCCCGCACCGCCGGTCAGGGTGTCGTCGCCCGCATCGCCGAACAGGCTGTCGCCGCCCGCGCCACCGACGAGGGAATCCGCGCCGCCGCCGCCGGAGACGATGTCGATACCGTCGCCGCCGTCCACGGTGTCGGCGCCCCCGCCGGCGCCGATGAGGTTGTTGCCGGCGTCGCCTGTCAGGTTCTGCGCCGTGGCGTCGCCAAGGGTGACATCGACGGTGATATCGGCGAAGTCGATGGTTTCGATGTCGCTGCCGAGGATGTCGGCGCCCTCGCCGCCGACGCTGTCGGCCAGGGTGAGCCGGCTGCCCTCGTCATCGCCGGTCGCCACGAAGTTTCCCGCATTGCCGGCATAGACGGCCCGGTCGGCGCCATCGCCGCCGAACAGCCTGTCGTCGCCTGCGCCACCGGTCATCGTGTCGTCGCCGGCCTCGCCGCCAATCAGGTCGTCGCCGGCGTCGCCCGAGAGCTGATCTCCGCCGCTGCCGCCGGCCAGCACGTCGGCTCCGCCGCCGCCGGCCACGGTGTCGTTCCCGGCCAGGGCGGCCAGGAATTCGTCGTTCCCGCCGCCTGTCAGGCTGTCGCCAGCGGCCGTGCCGAAGACCACGTCGAGCAGCCGCGCGTCGCCCTGGAACTCCAACGTTTCGATGTCGTTGGCGAGGGTGTCGGTCCCTTCCGCGCCGGTGGTGTCCTCCAGCACGATGGTGCTGCCATCGTCTGCCGCGGAGACATTGAAGTCGGCGGAACCGCTGGCATAGACCGCGCGGTCGCTTCCGGCGCCGCCGATGAGCGAATCGTCGCCTGTGCCGCCGAAGAGGATGTCGTCGCCGTCGCCGCCGTCGAGTGTGTCGTCGCCGGCATTGCCCGTCAGGCTGTCGTCTCCCGCGCCGCCGTCCAGAGAATCGTTCAGCGCGCCGGCGACCACAGTGTCGTTGCCGGTCCCGGCGGTCACCTCGAGCGTCTTGCCGATATCGGCCGCGGCCACCGAGTCGTCCCCGCCGCCGAGATCGAGGATCACCGTGTTGTCGGAAATGTCGGTTCCGCCCAGATTGCCGATGGCGATCTCGTCGCTCGCCGCGCCCAGATTGACCGCGAGGGTCTCGACCTCGTCGATGTTGACCTGCGCGCCGTTGCCGAAGGCGAGCACCGCGCGTCCGCCGACCTCGTCCAGGGTGACGGTATTCGCGTTCACCTGATCGGCGGCGACCGTCAGCGTGTCGTCGCCCGCGCCGCCGGTGACATTGAAGACACCGCCATTGGCGACATCGACTTCCTCGGCGCCGTCGAAGGCGACATCGATTTCATTGTCGTCGTCGCCGTCGTTGTTGCCGATCTCGTCCTCGTCATTGCGGTCCTGCAGATCGTCCTCGCCGGTGTCGCCCACGACCTCCGTGTCCGAGCCGCCGTCACCGACCGCCTCGCCGCCTTCGATGATCGGGTCGGCCTGGGCCTCGGTGATCCCGAAGACGTCGCCCAGCCGGCTGAAGAAGCCGTCCGTGTCGGTGCGCGCGATCTCGAAATCGCCGGCGATGTCGGAATAGGCCAGCACGCCGTCGCCGAACTCCGCGGTGAGCAGCTGCGCATCGACCTCGGGGATGCGGGTCGGTTCGCGGAACAACGAGAGCACCTGCAGGCCCTGCAGCGGCTGATCGAGCGTCACCACTGCGCCGGCGGTGGCGACGGCCAGCGCGCCGGCCGCGCCGCCCGCATTGGGCAGCAGCACGAAGGTGTTGGCCTGGGCCTCCGGCGCGGCCTTGCCGATCATCCGCGCGCCCTTGACGGTCACGGAGGCGACCGGCGTGCGCACCAGAAGCTCGCTCGCCGGCCCCTCCGTCGAATCGCGGTTGTCGACGGAGAACTCGCCCTGGATGACGAAGAACTGAGGCTTGGCCGCGGCTTCTGCCGGCTCCTCGATCAGGACCCGGCTCTCGCTGTCGAAGAACAGCCTGGTGCCATCGGTCAGGGTAATCTCCAGCGCGCCGTCGCCCTGGGTCATGACCACGTCGCCGGGGCTGAGCTTCTGACCCGGCGCGGCCTGGAACTGGCGGCCGTCGACGCCGATGATCAGAACCTCGCCGCGCACGTTCTCCACGCTGATCGGTCCTTCGCCGCCGGCCGTGGCCTGGGCCTGAACCAGCGGTGTCGGCGCTTCGGGGGCCGTCGAGGCCGCGAGGCCGGGCACGACGAAGGCGGAACCGGCCGTCTCGCTTTCGCTGAAGACGGCTTCGGCCTCGATCGTACGTGCGTTGTCCGGGCGCTGTTCCATCACGGCTTTCCTTGGCTCGCCTCGATCATAGGCGCTGGGCGGATCGTTTTCATCATCCGTCGACGTCTCATGAAGCAAGCTTCGCGCCATGCAATCACGACGGGCGCGGGCCCCGTTCAGGCGGCCCGCTGCTCGATCATCCGGCCCATCTCCGCCAGCGTTCGCTCCGCGATGGTGCGGATTTCCTCTATCGCCTGGCGGGCATCTTCCAGCGGCCCGTCGTCACACAATCGTTCAATTTTTGCGGCTGCCTCGGAAAGTGACACGGCGCCGACGGTGCCGGCGCTGCTCTTCAGGCTGTGGGCCTCCCGCCCCAGCCGGTCGGCGCTGGCATCGTCCAGGGGCTCGGACAGCCGTTCCAGCCGATCCTGGGTATCCAGCATGAAATCGCGCAGCAGTTCGGGCAGGTAGTCCTGACCGACATCCTCGCCGAACTGGTCGAGGATCGCGCGGTCGATCATCGATCCTTCCGCCTCGCCGGCCGGTTCCGGCGCCGCGCCGGCGGGAACCGGCCCGGCATCGGCGATCGGCGCGCCCGCCACCGTTCCCGTGTTCGGCGGGCCGCCGGTACCGGCCGCGCCGATCAGCGCCCACTTGGCGACGAGCTGCAGCAACTCGATCTTGTCGAAGGGTTTGGCGATGAAGTCGTCCATGCCCTTCGACAGGCATTCCTCGCGGTGTTCGGGCATGGCGTTGGCCGTCACCGCGACCACCGGCGTCGCGGCCCTGGCGCCGTCCAGGGCGCGGATCGCGGTGGTGACCTCGAATCCGTCCATGTCCGGCATCTGCACGTCCATCAGCACCACCTCGAAGTCGTTCTCGCCGATGGCGGCCAGAGCGCCGGCGCCGTCCTCGACCGCGGTGACCGCGTAGCCCGCCTTCTCCAGCATCACCCTGGCCACCTGCAGGTTGATGCGGTTGTCGTCGGCCACCAGCACCCGCGCACCCAGCGCAGCCTCGTCGCCTATTTGCTCGATCGTGGCGGCGGCATGGGCCTCCGCGGCGCTGTCGCGCCCGGTCAGCGCCTGGGCGAGGGCGAGCGGCCGGGGCGGGCGAAGCAGGAACTGGTCGAAGCCCCGGGCCAGGATCTGCTCGGCGCGGCCGCGCTGGGACGGGTCGATCGCCACCACCATGCGGCCGCCGACGCGGCTGCGCAGCCGGGCGATGTCCGCGGCGCCGGCGTGTTCGGCCAGGCCCCCGTCGATCACCAGGTGATCGACCGTGCGGGACGGCGCATCGAGGGAAGCGGCGTTGTGGGCGATCAGCAGGCCCAGGCCGCGCAGGCGCGCCGCCATCCCCTCCCGCAGGACAGGATTCGTGGCCAGGATCGCCGCCTGCCGGCCCCTGAGCATGGCGCTCAGCCGGTCCACCATCTCGTGGGCCTCGCCCCTGTGCGCCACGTCCGCGACGCCCAGCGTGGCTTCGAACCAGAAGGTGCTGCCCCGGCCGACCTCGCTGTCCAGCCCGATATCCCCGCCCATCAGGTCGACCAGGCGCCTGGAGATGGCGAGGCCAAGGCCCGTCCCGCCATAGCGCCGCGCCGTCGAGGCGTCGACCTGGGTGAATTCCTGGAACAGGGCATCCTGGCGGTCCTGAGGAATGCCTATCCCGGTATCGGTGACGTTGAAACGCAGCTTCGGACGGTCGTTCTCGCTGCCGGCCAGCAGGATCTCGATGGTGACGCCGCCGGTCTCGGTGAACTTGATGGCGTTGCCGGCGAAGTTCAGCAGCACCTGGCGGATACGCGTGGGATCGCCGTAGAAGCGCTTGGGCAGGTCCGGGTCGTAGATCACCGCGATCTCGGTGCCGCGTTCGAAGGCGCGCGCCGAAAGCAGGTCGGCCACGCCGTCGGCCAGGTCTTCCAGGTCGAAGGCGACCTCCTCCAGCTCCAGCCGCCCGGCCTCCAGCTTCGAGAAGTCGAGGATGTCGTTGATGATGGTCAGCAGCGCCTCGCCGGACTTGTGGACGGTCTCGGCGTACTGGTGCTGTTCGCCACTCAGCCCGGTTTCCAGCAACAGGTTGGTCATGCCCAGCACGCCGTTCATGGGCGTGCGTATCTCGTGACTCATCATGGCGAGGAAGCGGGACTTGGCGACATTGGCGTCCTCGGCCCGCTCCTTGGCCTCGCGCAGGGCCTCTTCATTGTCCTTCTGCGCGGTAATGTCGGTATGCACGCTCACCCGGCCGCCCTCGTCGGTGCGGAACTCGCCGACCAGGATCCAGCGGCCGTCCACCAGCTCCTGCTCGAAGGGGCCGCCGGGCTCGCGGTGGCGCGCCACCCGCCAGGCGACCCAGGCTTCCGGGTCGGTGGTGGCGTCGACGATGTGGCGGCTGGCTGTGCGCCGCATGATGTCCTCGAAGCGCTGGCCGGTTTCGATGCCCGCCTGACCGGCGCTGCTGTAGAGCTCGCGGTATTTGGTGTTGAACAGGATCAGGCGGTCGTTCTCGTCGTAGAGGGCGAATCCGTCGTTCATCGCCTCGATCGCTTCCAGCAGCTGCGTCCGGGCGGCGTTGGCGCGCGCCTCGGCGGCGGAGACCTGGCGGTAGAGACGGGTGGTTCGGCGGATTTCCCGGATCAGCAGCAGCACCAGCAGCGCCGCTGCCGCCATGGTGGCGATCGCCGAGATCAGCAGTTCCAGGTAGATCGGCCGCAACCGGTCGGCGCGCGACTGTGTGACCGTCAGCTCCGAGGAATTGGAGAGCTGCTGCAGTGCGTTGAACAGCGGCAGCAGGTCGTTGCGAAGCTGGTTGTAGGCCCGGTAGTCGCCGGCTTCCAGATTGTGCAGCCGGGCATCGTTGGCGCGCAGACGATCCTGGATGCCGCTCGCCAGGTCGCCGGCGCCGAGCGCGTCGTCCCGGTCCGAGCGCATGGCCTGGAGAAACACGGGCAGGCGCTGTTTCAGGTAGTTGTAGCGCTGCTGGAACTCGGCCTGGCTCATGCCCGAGGTGCCGAGCACGTAGGTGTCGAGCGCGGCGAGAAACAGCGAGAGTTCCGTGCGCGTGTGCGAAGCACCCCAGACGATGCTGTCATAGCGGCTGGAACTGGCGTTGTATTCCTTGCGCAGCGTCAGCACCGAGAAGACCGTGGTGGAGAGAAGCACCACGACGGTCGCGAGCAGGACCGCCAGCGTTCTGTTCACGCCTGTCCGCTTGACGTCCCGAGCGCCCGGAGCGGCGGCCGCGCGATCCGATTCTGGGCCTTGAAGCTGCATTGTCAGCGACATTCTATCATGCGACAACTTCGGGCAATGACCGAAAATTGGCGGTCGCGGGGAACGGTGAACCGGACGGCGGCAGAAGCCGGACGCCGACGCGGCCTTCAGCGCTTTGGGGGACGACAGGCCGATGAGCCGCACGGCGAAGTCTCAGATTCTGCTCGTCGAGGACACGCCGACGCTGGCGCGGAGCTATATCCAGTTCCTGCGCGACGAACCCTATGACATCCGCCACGTCGAGACCGGCGCCGAAGCCCTGGCCGAGCTGGAGAAGGGGCGGCCCGACGTCATCCTGCTGGACCTCAGGCTGCCGGACATGGACGGCATGGAGATCCTGCGCCATGTCGGCTCGTTGGATGAGGGCAGTAGCGTCATCGTGATCACCGCCCACGGGTCGGTGCAGACGGCGGTGACGGCGATGCGGCTGGGCGCCGCCGACTTCATCGTCAAGCCGTTCACCGCCGACCGGCTGAAGGTCACGCTGCGCAACGTCCTGGAGACGACCAAGCTCAAGGAGATCGTCGAGACCTACCGCACTGAGATCGACCGCGGCGGATTCGAGGGCTTCGTCGGCAGCGCGCTGTGCATGCAGGCGGTCTACCGCATCATCGAGGCCGCGGCGTCGTCCAAGGCCACCGTCTTCATCACCGGCGAAAGCGGCACCGGCAAGGAGGTCTGCGCCGAGGCGATCAAGAACCGCAGCCCGCGCCGCGACAAGCCCTTCATCGCCATCAACTGCGCCGCGATCCCCCACGATCTGATGGAGAGCGAGATCTTCGGTCATGTGAAGGGCGCCTTCACCGGGGCCCTGGGCGAGCGCGAGGGCGCAGCGGCGATGGCCGACGGGGGCACGCTGTTCCTCGACGAGATCTGCGAGATGGACCTGGACCTGCAGGCCAAGCTGCTGCGCTTCATCCAGACCGAGACCTACAGCAAGGTCGGCAGCTCGAAGGTCGAGAAGGTGGACGTGCGGGTGATCTGCGCCACCAACAAGGAACCGATGGCGGAGGTCAAGGCGGGCCGGTTCCGCGAGGATCTCTACTACAGGCTGCACGTGATCCCGATGCACCTGCCGCCGCTCAGGGAGCGCGACGACGACATTCTCCGGATCGCGGAGACCTTCCTGCGCCGCTACGCCGAGCAGGAAGGCAAGAGCTTCCGCGCCTTCGGGCCGGCGGCCGCGGCGATCCTGATGGCGCATGAGTGGCCCGGCAATGTGCGCGAACTGCAGAACGCGGTGCACAACATCGTGGTCCTGAACGACGCCGAGACGGTGACGCCGGAGATGCTGCCGGCCAACCTGCAGAAGGTGGAAGCGCTGGCGCCACCCCCGCCGGCCGCGGCATCGGCGGCGGAACCCGAGACGGGACCGCCGCGCCCGGAGCGCCGCGCCGATGTGCAGTCGCTGTCCGAGGAGATCCGGCCGCTGGCCGCGGTCGAACGCGACTACATCGAGAACGCGATCGAACGCTGCGCCGGCAATATCCGCACCGCCGCGGCGCTACTCGGCATCGCGCCGCAGACGATCTACCGCAAGCGCTCCGCCTGGGAGGAAGAGGACGCCGCCGCCGCCGCGGCGGAGTAGGCGCCGCTCAGAACTTCCCGGCCTCGTAGTCGCGGAAGGCCTGGATGATCTCCTCCTTCGTGTTCATCACGAAGGGGCCGTAGCGGGCCACCGGCTCGCCGATCGGCTGTCCGGCAATGAGCAGGAATCTGGCTTCGCCGCCCCTGGCCCGCACCTCGACCCGCGCGCCGTCGTTCAGCAGCGCCATCTGGCCTTCCGAGAGCGTGTGGCTCCCGATACCCAGCCCGCCGCCATAGACGTAGACGAAAGCGTTGTGACCTTCGGGCACGGCCTCGTCGAAGCGCCCTTCGGCCGGCAGGGCGACGTCGTAGTAGAGCGGTTTCGTGGCGATGCCGCTGACCGGTCCGGCGACGCCGCCGAGCTCTCCGGCGACGATGCGCACGCGCGCGCCGCCCGGGCGCTCGACCTCCGGAATGTCGCCCGGCTCGATGTCCTGGTAGCGCGGCGCCGTCATCTTGTCGGCGGCCGGCAGGTTGACCCAGAGCTGGAAGCCCCACATCAGGCCGTCCTCCTGCTCCGGCATTTCCGAGTGCACGATGCCGCGGCCGGCGGTCATCCACTGCGCCCCGCCGCTCTGCAGCAGGCCGGAATTGCCCTGATTGTCGCGGTGGCGCATGCGGCCGGCCAGCATGTAGGTCACGGTCTCGAAGCCCCGATGGGGATGATCGGGAAAGCCGGCGATGTAGTCGCCGGCCTGGTCCGAGCGGAACTCGTCGAGCAGCAGGAAGGGATCGAAATGCTGCAGGCGCGGACCGCCGAGGCTGCGCTTCAGCTTGACGCCTGCCCCGTCCTGCGCGTCGACGCCGGGGATCACGCCCAGCACGGTTCGGAAATCGGATTCGCTCATGGCAACGCTCCTGCTCTGTTGCCGGCGGAGATGTGCAGGCGGCCCGGCGCCATCAATCGCGGCAATGGGAAACGGACTGTTTCCGGCGTGCGGCGGCCTCAACTGGAGGCGTGGCGCTGCCGCTCCGTCTCTTCCTTGTATTCCGGCACCAGCTCCCTGAGCAGGGTCAGCGTACGGTCGGTGCGCCGCGCCCTGGCATGGCCGGCCAGTTCGTCCAGGGCCCGCGTCAGAATCTGCCGCTCGACCACCCGCGGGGACGCGAGCATGACCCCCTCGATGTCCGTCTGGTCCAGCTTTTCCGAGCTGTGCAGCAGTTCCTCGTGCAGCTTCTCGCCGGGGCGCAGGCCGACATATTCGATCCGGATGTCGCGGTCCGGCGTCAGGCCGGCGAGGCGGATCATCATGCGGGCGAGGTCCTGGATGCGGACCGGCTCGCCCATGTCGAGCACATGGATGCGGCCCGTGTCGTCCTGGCGGAGACGGCTGCCGGCGGCGGCGGCGAGCACCAGCTCGACCGCCTCCCTTATGGTCATGAAGTAGCGCGTGATGTCCGGATGGGTGACCGTCAGCGGTCCGCCCTGGGCGAGCTGGCGCTGGAACAGCGGCACCACGGAGCCGGTCGAGCCGAGCACGTTGCCGAAGCGGACAGTCACGAAGCGTGTGGCGCGCCCGGATTCGCGCGACTGATCGATGTCCTGGGACTGGGCGTAGGCCTCGGCCAGACGCTTGGTCGCGCCCATCACGTTGGCCGGGTTCACGGCCTTGTCGGAGGAGACCAGCACCATGACGTCCACGTCGTGGCGGATACAGGCGTCGGCGACGCGCCGCGTGCCGATGACGTTGGTCAGCACCGCCTCGTCCGGGTTGTGCTCCATCAGCGGCACGTGCTTCAGCGCCGCGGCGTGGAAGACGATCTCCGGGTGGAAGTCGGCGAAGACGTTGGCGACCCGCTCGGCGTCCCGGACGTCGGCCAGATACATGCGCCGCTCCAGCTCCGGATACGACTCTCCGGTTTCCTGTTCGATGGTGTAGAGCGCGAACTCGGAGAGTTCGAGCAGCGCCAGGCTCGCCGGGGCGAGGGCCGCGATCTGGCGCACCAGCTCGCTGCCGATGGAGCCGCCGGCGCCGGTCACCAGGACGCGCCGGCCGGAAATCAGACCCCGCATGGCGTCGCGGTCCAGCGCCTTCTGGGGCCGGCCCAGCAGATCGCTGACGTCGATCTCGCGCACCGTGACCCGGTCGGTGACGCCGCTTTCCAGGGCGCTGAAATCGGGCACGCGGCTGATCGGCAGGGCCAGGTCCTGGGTGCGCTGCAGCAGATCGCGCAGCATGTCGGGCTCAAGCCGCCGGCGGGTGACGATCACCCGCTGCGGCCGCCGTCCGCGCGCGCCGAGCGTCTCCACGACATCGCCCAGATCGGCCAGGCCGCCGACCACCTTGCGTCCGCGGATGGTGCGGCCGATCTGGCCGCTGTCGTCGTCCAGGATGGCGACGGGGTCATAGGGCGCCGCACCGCGGTCGACCTCGCGCAGGAACAGTTCCGCCCCCCGTCCGGCGCCGACAAGTATCACCGGGACGTGTCCCGGCATCGGCCGCCGCCGCCCGGTGAGTGCGCCCACGCCGCCCTCCGCCGCCAGCCTGAGCAGCAGGCGCGGGCCGGCCAGCAGGGCGATCAGCACGAACAGGTTGATGAAGGGAACCGTCCGGGGCACGTCCTCCAGACGGTTGTAGGCGAACAGCAGCGGGAAGAAGATCAGCACCACCAGAACGGCGGCGCGCAGGATCGCCGAGAGGTCGCGCATGGACACATAGCGCCAGACCCCGCGGTGCAGGCCGGACAGGAAGAAGACCCCGGCGGCGATAGGCACCAGCATGGCGCTGGCCTCCAGCCAGAAGCCGGCGGTCTTCTCATAGCCGACCAGGCCGTAGCGCAGCATGAGCGCTGCGATGAACGCCACCGGCGCCATCGCCACGTCGTAGAGCAGTGCGCCGAAGGTCTTCAGTTTCGAGCTGTGTTTCGCCAAGGACGGGCCCCGCCGGACAGGGAATTGTCGCCGAGAACTGGCATTAGCATGACGCGGCGTGTCCGAACAGGGGCCCGTGGAGCGCGCGGGTCAGTCCTTGGCGGCGGGCTGGCGCATCTCGTCGACGGCCTCGATCATCCGGGTGTTGATGATGTCGAAGACCTCGGTCTGGGAGCGGGCGACGATATCCTGCAACTCGCGCAGGTCGGCGGTGGCCTTCTCCATCGCGCCGCGGGCGGTGGTCAGCTGCGCCTCGAAATCGGGACCCTTGCCGCCCTCGGCCAGGTTGCGGATCGCCGACTGGGCTTCGGCCGCCGAGGTCTGGGCGATCTCCGCCTGACGCTCGATCAGCGCGCGGAAGCCGTCGACCGCGACCTGGTTGGCGCGGGTCAGGGCCTCGAAGTTGCGGCGCTGCATCTCGGTGAAGGCGTTGAGGTCCATCGCCGGCCACTTGAAACCGGACAGGGTCTTGGTGAGATCGGCGAAGGGATTGGCGGGAACGGGCATCGGGGGGGCTCTCCGGTCTGGGGGTTGCGGCGCGCGGCGCGACCAGGGCACGGCGCGGCGGATGATGCTGCAATGCAGCGCAAGCCGCTTATGGTCAACGCCTGCCGTTGCGTCAACCTCTTTCTCGCGATTGCAAAAGAAAGGGCCCGCCGGTTCCCCGGCGGACCCTTTCGAAGGCGGTCGTGAGGCGGTTCAGTTCAGCTTGAACTGGCCCTTCGCCTCCTCGATGCCGTCCAGCATGCGCTTGTGCAGGACGTCGAAGATCTCGTTCTGCGACTTGGAGACCATGTCGGAGAGCTCGCGCACATTGGCGGAGGCCTTCTCCATCGCGGCCTTGGTCTGCGTGGTCTGCTCGTCGACGTCCACCTTGGTCTTGCCTTCGGCCGCGCTCTTGATGGCGGTCTGGGCTTCCTCGACGGACTCCTGGGCGATCTGTACCTGGCGCTCGAAGACGGCGCGGACGCTGTCCATGGCGAGCTGGTTGGCGGTGGTCATCGCCTCGAAGTTCTTCTGCTGCATGGCCATGAACGCATCGACGTCGAACATCGGGGCCTTCATGTCCTTCATCATCTTGCCGAAGTCGGCAAAGGGATTGGCGGTCTTGGTCATCGGTCTGTCCTCCGGACGGGCTGGAATATGTGGTTGCCGGTTATGCTGCACTGCAACGTGACCGGATAATGGGCATCGCCCGCCCCTGCGTCAACCAGTTTTTTTGTGCAGTGCACAATAATCCCTTCGCGGCCCATCCGCGCAAGGGAAAAGGCCGGCCCGGAATGCGGGCCGGCCTGCCGCCTGCCGCCGTCGCCGGCGGCCCCAGGAGGGCGGTCCGGGTCAGAAACTGCGCGAGACCGAGAAGATCACCGTGGCCCCGCAGCCGTCGCCGCAGGAGGATTCGTCGGTGTCGACATAGTTGAGCGCGAAGTCGAAGCCCCAATAGGAGCGCGACAGCCCGAGCGACCAGGTCAGGTAATCGGGCACGCCGAAGGTCGCCTCGTCGTCGATGAACTGGTAGCCGACGGTGCCGCCCAGTTCGAACTCGTAGGGCAGGGGCACCGCGACGCCGCCTTCGATGAACAGGGCGTCGCCGGAATTGCCGAAGTTCTCCGGCGAATAGTTGAAGCCCAGCGAGGTGGAGAAGCGCTCGAAATCGTAGCCCAGGCCCAGCGCGGCCTCGACGAAGTCGAAGTCGTTCCTGGCGCTGGCGCCCGGATACCAGTAGTAGATCAGGCCCAGATCGTAGGACAAGTTGTCGATCGAACCGGCGTAGCCGCCATAGAAGTCCATCTCGATATGGGCGTTGCCGAAGTTCACGTTCGACGCCCAGGTGCCCAGATAGAAGCCGCTGTCGTGGGACCAGTCGAACCCGCCCTGGATGGCCGGTTCGTTGTCGGTCTGCGTGATGCCGCGGAACCGGTAGTCCGTGACGATTCCGACATTGGCCGAGAACTCGCCCGGGATCATGGCCTCCTCTTCGGCATGGACCGGACCCGAAAACGCGAACGCAGCCATGGCCACAGCCGTGGCCGCCGCGAGTGCCTTGAAATTCATGTGCTTGAACACTCCCAATTCCCAAAGGGACGCCGCCCCCTTGCGGCGTTGGCGCTTGACCTAGCAAGGCCGGGGCCATTTCTGTGCGCTGCAACATTCTTTCTAACTATCTGAAAAATATTGATAAAAATATGAACAAGAATTGGGCACGTCATCGATTGGCAGCATTTCGGCCATATATCTGCAGCAGGATTGTGCAGTGCCGAAAAAGCAGGCAATCGCCGGGCGGGGAAGGGCTTCGCCGCAGCGGTTCCCGATCCGTCCTGCGGCGGCAGCAGGCCGCGCGTGCAGGGCGAAATCCGGCGGTCCAGCCCGCGCCCCGCGCGTGGCCACGAATCTTTCAGGAATTCCGGCTACATGATAGTGTCGACAAGTGATTGAACCCGGTTGAGTTCGCCCATCCCATCTGCAACAGCGAGGCGGTCGGTCGACCATGGCTCTGACGGCGCTGGACAAGGAAGCCGATATCCGGCACCTGCAGCGGACAGTGTCTGCGATGCGGGAGACGCTGGAGCAGAAGGACGTCGAGATCCGCCGCCGCGTCCAGAAGGCGGAGGCCGATGCCGCCGGCGAGATCCGTACGCTGAAGGATACCGCCCAGGCGCTGAGGGACGAGCTGGAAGAGGAGCGCCGGCGCGGCGCCGTGCTGGCGCAGCGGGAGCGGCAGTCGGCGGCGTCCGAGATCGGCACGCTCAAGGACACCGCCCAGGCGCTGCGGGATACGCTGGAGGACCAGCGCACGGAGACCCAGCGCCTGGTGCAGGCGGAGAAGCAGGCCGCGGCGACCGAGATCCAGCAGCTGAAAGACACCGCGCAGGCGCTGCGCGACACGCTGGAGGACCAGCGCGCCGAAGCCCAGCGCATGGTGCAGGCGGAGAAGCAGGCGGCGGCGGCGGAAATCGGCCAGCTGAAGGACACCGCGCAGGCGCTGCGCGACACGCTGGAGGATCAGCGCGCCGAGGCCCAGCGCCTGATACAGGCGGAAAAGCAGGCGGCGGCGGCCGAGATCGGTCAGCTCAAGGAGACCGCCCAGGCCCTGCGCGATACGCTGGAGGATCAGCGCGTGGAGACGCGCCGGCTGGTTCAGTCCGAGAAACAGGCAGCTGCGGCGGAGATATCGCAGCTCAAGGAGACGGTGCAGAACCTGCGCGACGAGATGGACGAGATCCGCCGCCGGGGCCAGGCCGAGACGCAGCGGGCGAAGGCGCTCGGCGCAGCGGAGGCCGGCCAGCTCAGACAGACCATCCAGTCGTTGCGCGACGAGATGGACGCCATTTGCGGCGAACACCGCGAGGAACGCCAGGCCATGGAGCGGGCGCAGAGGGACGAACTGAAGCAACTCAGGACGACCATCCAGCGCCTTCGCGACCGCCTGGAGGAGATCGAGAATGTATGAGAACCCGCGCGGCACGCGAAAGAACCAGAACCTTTCGCAGTCCGAGCACATCAAGCAGCTGCAGATGCTGCTCGACGTTTCCCGTCAGGTCGCCGCGCTGGATACGCTGGACGCGGTGCTCGACACGCTGGTCAGCGTCGCGGTCGCCGAGACCAAGGCCGAGCGCGGCACCCTGTTCCTGCACGACGCGATGACGGGCGAACTGTTCTCCCGCGTCGCTCAGGGCCTCAAGCGCCACGAGATCCGCATCCTGGACAATGTCGGCATCGCCGGTCACACCTTCCAGTCGGGCGAAGGCCAGATCATTCATGACGCCTACAACGACGAACGCTTCAACCGCGACGTCGACGCCGAGACGGGCTTCACCACCAAGTCGATCCTCGCCGCGCCCGTGCGCAACGCCAAGGGCGAGGTGATCGGCGTCGCCCAGGTGCTGAACAAGAAGGAAGGTCAGTTCACGGAAATGGACCTGACCGTGCTGGAGGGCATGACCACCCAGTGCGCCATCACCCTGCAGTCGATGCAGCTCGTCGAGCGCATGGAAACGACGCGCCAGCGCGAGATCGAATTCCTCAACATCGTCTCCGACATGACCTCCGAACTCGAACTGACGCGCCTGCTGCAGCGGGTGATGTCGGAGGCGACGCGGATGCTGGACGCGGAACGCTCGACGCTGTTCATCAACGACGAGAAGACCAACGAGCTGTTCAGTCATGTGGGAGAGGGGCTGGACTCGGTCGAGATCCGGTTGCCGAACCATCTCGGCATCGCCGGCGCGGTGTTCACGTCCGGCGATACGGTGAACATCCCCTATGCCTATGCCGACCTGCGCTTCAATCCGGGCTTCGACAAGCAGACGGGCTTCTTCACCCGCTCGATCCTGTGCGTGCCCGTGGTCAACAAGGCCGGCAAGGTGATCGGCGTGACCCAGGCCCTGAACAAGAAGGGCGGGCCCTTCACCAGCGACGACGAGAGCCGGCTGAAGGCCTTCACCGCGCAGATCGCCATCGGTCTGGAGAACGCCAAGCTGTTCGGCGATGTCCAGGCGATGAAGAACTACAACGAGTCCATGCTGCAATCGATGTCGAACGGCGTCATCACCTTCGACGAGGATGGCGAGAACAAGACCTGCAACGCCGCCGGTGCGCGCATCATGCGTACCTCGGCCAAGGACATCCTGGGCAAGAAGCCCGAGGAGGTGTTCGGCGAGCAGAACCAGTGGCTGGTCGACAAGATCGCCCGCGTCGCCGAGACCGACGAGGGCGAAAGCATGCTCGATACCGAACTCAAGATCGGCGACGAGAAGGCGTCCGTGAACGTGACCGTCCTGCCCATGCAGTCGGGCGAGGGGGCCTCGCTCGGCACGCTGGTCATGATCGAGGATATCTCCGACGCCAAGCGCGCCAGGTCGACGCTGTCGCGTTACATGGATCCGGGACTGGCCGACCAGATGCTGGCCGGCGGCAACCAGGACGACATCCTGGGCGGCAAGGACACCATCGCGACGGTGCTGTTCTCCGACGTGCGCAGCTTCACCACCATTACCGAGAAGCTGGGCGCGCAGGGCACCGTGGCGCTGCTCAACGACTATTTCGAACTGATGGTCGACTGCATCTCCGATCAGGGCGGCATGCTCGACAAGTTCATCGGCGACGCGATCATGGCCGCCTTCGGCATTCCGCTGCCCCATGACGACGACGAGGACCGGGGGCTCCGCGCCGGCATCAACATGATCAAGACATTGTGGGACTGGAACAAGACCCGCGTCGCGAAGGGCGAGATGGCCGTCGACATGGGACTGGGGCTGAACACCGATTCCATCGTCGCCGGCAATATCGGCTCGAAGAAACGCATGGACTACACGATGATCGGCGACGGCGTGAACCTCGCCGCGCGGCTGGAGAGCGCCTGCAAGCAGTACTCGGCGCGCATCCTGCTTTCGGAATACACCGTCGCCAAGCTGAAGGGCGTCTACCGCCTGCGCGAGGTCGACAAGGTGGTGGTGAAGGGCAAGACCAAGCCGGTCGGCGTGTTCGAATGCCTCGACTACCACACCGACGAGACCTTCCCGAACCTGATGGATGTGCTCGGCAACTTCAACGAAGGCGTCAAGCAGTACCGCAAGCAGGAATGGGACCGCGCCACCGGCTATTTCAGGGAAGCGCTGAAGGCGAACGAGACCGACAAGCTCGGCAACATGTACATTGAGCGCTGCGAACTGATGAAGAAGGCGCCGCCCGGCGACGACTGGGACGGCGTCTGGATCATGACCGAGAAATAGCGCACCGCCATCGTCATGCATCCGACAGCGTCCGAGGCCGCGGCCCCCCCGGCCGTCATGGGCATCGTCAACGTGACCCCCGACAGCTTCTCCGACGGGGGCCGCGCCGCGGCCCCTGCCGCGGCTATCGCGCTGGCCCGGCGGCACCTGGCCGATGGCGCGGCGCTCGTCGACATCGGCGCGGAATCGACCCGGCCCGGCGCCGCGGAGATCCCGCTGGAGGAGGAGTGGCGGCGCCTCGCACCTGTGCTGGAAGTCCTGCTCGCCGACGGCGCGCCGGTCTCCGTCGACACCCGCAAGGCCGAGATCATGCGCCGCGCCCTGGCGCTGGGCGCGCCGATGATCAACGACGTCAGCGCGCTCACCTTCGATGCGGCCGCGCTGGACATGATCGCCGGCGCGCCCTGCGCGGTGGTGCTGATGCACGCCCAGGGTCTGCCCGAGGACATGCAGGAGAATCCGACCTATGACGACGTCGCCGCCGAGGTGCTGACCTATCTGGAGGCGCGCATCGCCGCCTGTGAGGCGGCGGGCATCGAACGTGGCCGCATCGTCGCCGATCCCGGCATCGGCTTCGGCAAGACCTTCCGCCAGAACCTGGAGCTGATGGCGGCGCTGCCGCGCTTCCGCGAACTCGGCGTGCGGCTGCTGGTGGGCGCCAGCCGCAAGGGCTTCATCGGCTGGCTGACCGGCGTGAAGCAGGCCGACCGGCGTCTCGGCGGCTCGATCGGCGCGGCGCTCGCCGCTGCCGCCGGCGGGGCGGACATCCTGCGGGTTCACGACGTGGCCGAAACCGTCCAGGCGCTCGCCGTCTTCCATGCGGCGCGCAATGGACATCCTCCGCCGTCTGATCGATAAGGCGGAGCACCAGCGAGCGATCGGAGGGAACATGGGGCGGAAGTATTTCGGCACCGACGGCATCCGGGGCCGGGCCAATGACGAGCCGATGACGGCCGAGAGGGCGCTTTCGGTCGGCCTCGCGGCCGGCCGCGTCTTCATGCGCGGAAATCACCGCCACCGGGTGGTGATCGGCAAGGACACGCGCCTGTCCGGCTACATGCTGGAGCCCGCCCTGGCCGCCGGCTTCACCTCGGTCGGCATGGACGTGGTCATGGTCGGGCCCCTGCCGACGCCGGCCATCGCCATCCTGACACGGAGCCTGCGCGCCGATCTGGGCGTGATGATCTCGGCCTCCCACAATCCGTTCCATGACAATGGCATCAAGCTGTTCGGCCCCGACGGCTTCAAGCTCTCCGACGAGACCGAGGCGGAGATCGAGGCGGGCATGGACAATGGCATCCGCGGACGGCTGGCCAAGCCGCGGGACCTGGGCCGCGCCCAGCGCCTGGACGACGCCGGCGGGCGCTATATCGAGTTCGTGAAAAGCACCTTCCCGCGCGGCAAGCGTCTGAACGGGCTGAAGATCGTCATCGATTGCGCAAATGGCGCCGCCTACAAGGTCGCGCCGACGGCGCTCTGGGAGCTCGAGGCCGACGTCATCGCCATCGGCGACAAGCCCAACGGTTTCAACATCAACGATGGCTGCGGCTCGACCAACACCGCGATGCTGCGCGAGAAGGTCGTGAAGCTGGGGGCCGATGTCGGCATCGCGCTCGACGGCGACGCCGACCGCATGATCATGGTCGACGAGCGTGGCCGGGAGGTCGACGGCGACCGCCTGATGGCGCTGATCGCCGGCCGCTGGGCCGAGGAGGAGCGGTTGCGCGGCGGCGGTGTGGTCACCACCGTGATGTCGAACATGGGACTGGAACGCTATCTGAACGGCCTCGGCCTGCAGATGATCCGCACCAAGGTCGGCGACCGCTACGTCGTCGAACGCATGCGCGCCGACGGCTACAATGTCGGCGGCGAGCAGTCGGGCCACATCGTGCTGAGCGACTACGCCACCACCGGCGACGGCACCCTGGCGGCGCTGCAGGCGCTGGCGGTGATCGCCGAGGGCGGCAAGCCCGTCTCCGAGGCCGTGCGCCTGTTCGACCCGCTGCCGCAGATCCTGAAGAACGTGCGCTTCGGCAAGGGCGCGCCGCTGGAGCATCCGAAGGTCAAGCAGGCCATTGCCGATGGCGAGAAGCGCCTGGGCGCGACGGGACGGCTGCTGATCCGCAAGTCGGGCACCGAGCCGCTGATCCGCGTCATGGGCGAGGGCGAGGACGAGGCGGTGATCCGCGAGATCGTCGACGACATCGCGGAGGCCGTCACCCGCGCCGCAGCGAGCGACGAATGACGGCGATGAGGGGACGCGTGCTGATCGCCGCCGGCTCCGATTCGGGCGGCGGCGCCGGCATCCAGGCCGACATCAAGACCGTGACCGCGCTGGGCGGCTACGCGGCGACGGCGATTACCGCGCTGACGGCGCAGGACACCCACACCGTCCACGCCATCCACGAGATCCCCGTCGACTTCATCGCCGAGCAGTTCCGGCTGACCGTCGCCGACATCGGCGTCGATGCGATCAAGACCGGCATGCTGCACAAGCGCGCGGTGATCGAGACGGTCGTCCGCTGCATCGACGATCACGGCAAGGGCGCAATGGTCGTGGTCGATCCGGTCATGGTCGCCAAGGGCGGCGCGCGCCTGCTCGATGCGGACACCACCGACGTGGTGATCGCCGAGCTGCTGCCCCGCGCCGATGTGCTGACGCCCAACCTGCCGGAGGCTGCGGTGCTGGCCGGCATGCCCATCGAGGATCTCGACGCCATGAAGCGCGCCGCCGAGCGTCTGCTCGGCTTCGGACCGAAGGCGGTGCTGCTGAAGGGCGGACACCTGAAGGGGGCGCGGCTGACCGATCTGCTGGCCACTGCCGACGGCTTCGAAGTCTTCGAGGGCAAGCGTATCGACACGCCGCACACCCACGGCACCGGCTGCACCACCGCCTCGGCCATCGCGGCCGGTCTCGCGCAGCAGATGCCGCTCCGGGCGGCGGTCGAGCGCGCGCGCGCCTATGTGCTCGAGGCGATCCGCACCGCGCCGGGCTATGGCACCGGCCACGGGCCCCTCAACCACGCGCACACCGTGCGGGATTGAGTTTTTCAGTTGCGCCGTGCGGGTCTTCGCGCCGCGCAGGACCCAGGCCCCGCCGTCAATCCGCCAGGCTGGCCGCGATGGTGTTCATGGTCTCGCGGCGGAAGTTGATCTTGGTCGCGTGATAGGTCGCCGACGGCATCTCGCCCAGAGCCTTCGCTATCTCGACCGCGCGGCCGATGACGGCGTCCGGGGCCACGGCCTCGTCCAGATAGCCTGCGGCCGCTGCGCCCGCCGCGTCGTAGAGCCGGGCCTGGATCACCGCCGGGGTCATCTCTGCCTGCGCCAGCCGGTCGCGGGCCAGCGCCAGCCCGAACACGGGCAGTTCGAGGCCGATCGCCGTCTCGTTCAGGCCGTATCTGAAGTCGCCGCCCGCGCCCACGCGCGTGTCGCAGGCCAGCAGCATCAGCGCGCCGAGCGCGATGCCGTGTCCGCTCGCCGCCGCCACCAGCGGCTTCGGATAGCCGTAGAGGGTCTGGATCATCCGCCCGCCGCGCCGCACCAGGCGGTCCACCTCGTCGGGCGTCGCGCCCTGCATCGTCTTCAGATCGAAGCCGCCGCAGAAGACGCCCTTGCGTCCGGTGAGAACCACGGCCCGGGCGGTCTCCGCCGCCTTCGCCAGCGCCGGCTCCAGCGCGTCCAGCATCTCGTGGCCGATGGCGTTCGCCTTGCCGTCGTCCATGGCGATGACGGCGACGCCGTCGGTGATTTCGGTGTTCACGAACATTACGGTTCTTCCTCTCCCCATTCGGCCCGACCCTGATCTGCTGCCCGTTGGCGCGAAGGCAAGTCCGGCATAGTCTTGGCGCCACAGGCATCTTGGGGAGGACGCCATGACCGACGATTTCGGCCTCGACGTCGAGAATTTCCACAATCGGCGCAACGACCGGCGATGGAACCGGGTTTCCGTCGGCGACGTCATCGAACGCTATACCTGGAACGACCCGGACAAGCTGGCGATCGTCGCCGGGCCGGACGCCACGGTGAACCCGAAGAACGCCCGGGTCACCTATGGCCGCGCCAACGAACTGATCAACCGCATGGCCAACGGTCTGCTGGCGCTGGGGCTGGAGCCCGCAAGCCGGATCGCGATGCTCTGCGACAATTCGGTGGAGGGCTGGCTGTCGAAGATCGCCATCGCCAAGGCCGGACTGGTCGCCGCGCCGGTCAACGCCATGATGGCGCCGGACGTGATCACCGATGCGCTGCAGCGGGTCGAGGCGCGCCACGCCATCGTCGACGCGCCGCTCTGGGAGAAGCTGGGCGGGGCGTTCACCGCGGCCGGCGCGGAGCCTGTGGTCAGCATCGGCGGGGACAGGGACGGCGCGGTGCCGGATTACGACACGTTCGTCGACCGGCAGTCCGCGGAGGAACCCGACGTCACCATCCACGGCGACGACATCTGGGAAATCCTGTTCACCTCCGGCACGACCGCCGCGCCAAAGGCGGTGATGATTTCCCACACCTACACCTATCTCTGCGCGATGGACGGCGCGGTCGCGATCAGCCGGGGCCTGGAGCACGAAAGCGACATGCGCCTGGGCGTCTTCACGCCGATGGTCTTCCACATCGGCGACCACATCTGCATCTTCCCGGCGCTCTTCTCGGGTGGTACGGCGGTGATCGGCCGGACCCCCGAGGGCCATCCGATGGCCAGCCTCTGTTCGGAGGAGCGGGTGACGACGCTCTTCGGCGGCTCGCCGCAATTCGTCGAAAGCATGGTCGCCGCTGTCCACGAGACGCCGCGCGCCTACGACCTGTCGTCGATGAAGCTCATGTTCTACGGCTGGGCGGCGATGGCGCCCGGTTCGGTCAGGGCCTTCCGCGATCTCTGCGCGCCCGACGTGAAGATGTACCAGATGCTGGGCCAGACGGAGATCGTCCCCTGCCACCGTTTCCCGATCGACCGGAACCTGGATCTGTTTCACCGCACCTCGCCCGGCCGCAACCATGTCGGCAAGCCGGCGCCGATCATGGCATCGACGGTGATGGACGAGGACGGCAACGATCTGCGCGGCAAGCCCTTCGAGGCGGGCGAGGCGGTCTACCGTTCGCCGGCCATGTTCTCGGGCTATTACCGCGACCTCGAGGCGACGGCCGAGGCCCTGCGGGGCGGCTGGTTCCACGGCGGCGACAGCTTCGCCTACGACGCCGAGCAGGAGCACCGCATCATGGTCGACCGCTACAAGGACATCGTGAAGTCCGGCGGCGAGAACGTCTCCTCGCTCCGCGTCGAGGCGGTGCTGCAGCAGCATCCGGCGGTGGAACGCGCCGCCGTGATCGGCCTGCCGGACGACCGCTGGGGGGAGGCCGTCACGGCCTGCGTCATCGCGGCGAAGGGAAAACGACTGGACGAGAAGGAACTCATCGCCTTCGCCCGGGAGCGCCTGGCCGGCTTCGAGACGCCGAAGCGCGTCGTCGCCGTCGACGCGTTCCCCACCACCGTCGGCGGCAAGATCCTGAAGTACAAGCTGCGCCAGCAGTTATCCTGATCGCCTGGTGCGGTGGGCTCCCTTCGGCATGGAGGCTTGCGATTGTCAGGCCGCCGGGCCGCGCCCGTCAGGCGAATTTCGGCCGGATCTCGTCCATGATGCGGTCGATGATCACTTCGGCGTTCTCCGGCGTTTCGGGCACGATGTCGAAGCAGAACTCGGTCGCGCCGGCGTCCTCGTAGCGGCGCAGCGCGTCGAGGATATCCTGCGGCCGTCCCTGGGTCGGCAACTGCCCGTCCTGGGTCCGTTCCTCCTGGAACACCAGCGGCACCTTGGGACAGATCGGCAGGTCGTCGATTGACCGCCCCTCCGCCTCCAGCGCCTTCGCCAGGTCGCCGCGCAGATCCTTCACCTGGGCGTCGGTGACCCGGAACGGGTGCCAGACGTCGCCGTACTTCGCCACCCGCTTCAGCGCGCCCGGCGAGTGGCCGCCGATGTAGATGGGCGGATGCGGATTCTGCACGGGCGTCGGCCCGACCACGCAGCCGGAAAAGCTGTAGAACTCGCTCTCGTGCGCCGCCGGCTCACCCGTCCAGAGCTTGCGGCAGATGGCGAGGCCGTCATTGGCGCGCTTGCCGCGTTTGCGGAACGGATAGCCCAGCGCGTCGTATTCGTCCTCGAACCAGCCGACGCCGACGCCGAAGTTGGCCCGGCCCCGGCTGACCCGGTCCAGCTCCGCTACCTGGGCGGCGACCTCCAGCGGATTGCGCATGGGCAGGATCAGCACGCTGGTGCCCAGGCGGACATTGCGCGTGCGGCCGGCCAGGTAGTTCAGCACGCTGAAGGGCTGATAGTAGTAGCGCTTCCATGCCGGCGGCAGGCTGCCGTCTGGCGTACCGGGATATTTCGACTTGTTCGGCGGCGCCATGACCAGATGGTCGCTGGCCCAGAGCGCGTCGAGTCCCGCCGCTTCCGCCTTGTCGGCGACACGGTCGAAGGTCTCCGGATTGGCGTCGTCGCCGCGGACCGGAATCGAAATGCCGAACTTCATGGCCGCTCCTCCCTTGCTGGCCCTGTCGGGAAATTAGACCAGCGAAGGGGCGGGGTGTCCAATTACTTGGGCGCCGGCCCGTCGCGTTCGGCGAACAGTCGCCGCGTCTTCTCCAGATCCTCCGGCGTGTCGACGCCCAGCGGTATCGTGTCGACGCGGGCGGCGTCGATGCGCATGCCATGCTCCAGCGCCCGCAACTGCTCCAGCTTCTCGCGCTTCTCCAGCGGGCTGGGCGGCAGCTTCACGAACCGCTCCAGCGACGCCCGGCGATAGGCGTAGAGGCCGATATGGTGCCAGTACGGGCCCTCGCCACCGGGTGCGCGCAGCCGCGTGAACCAGAGCGCACGCGCGGTCCCGGCGCCGTCGGCGAAGGCGGTGACGACCTTCACTGCGTTGGGATCGTCCAGTTCCGCCGGATCGTGGATCTCGGCGACCAGCGTGCCGATGTCGACCGACGGGTCGGCTTCCAGCGGCTTCAGCGCGGCGCGGATCGTCGCCGGCTCCAGGGCCGGTAGGTCGCCCTGCAGATTGACCACCGAATCGTGGCGGCCGTCCGGGTCCGCCCGGCCCAGCGCCTCGAAGATGCGGTCGGAGCCCGACGGATGGCCCGGATCGGTCAGCACCGCCTCGCCGCCGGCATCGCGCACCGCCTCCACGATCTCCGCCTCGGCGGCGGCGACCAGCACGGGGCCGATGTCGGCCTCCATGCCGCGTTTCCAGACCTGCACGATCATCGGCAGGCCGGCAATCTCGGCCAGCGGCTTGCCCGGCAGGCGGCTGGAGGCCATGCGGGCGGGGATCAGGACCACGGGATTCATGAATGTTCTTCTGGACGGCTCTTCCAAAGGGCGCGATGCGGCGTTAGACCGCATCATTCAGGGGCGGGGCCAGAGGCTATCACCTTGCGCGAGGTGGCGAGGGGGATTCCGCCAAGTCAGCCATGGCTAACCGGAAGGGACGCGGCAATGGACAGCATGCAGTTCAACAAGATCGCAGGCGCGGTATTGCTGACCGTTCTGATCGGATTCGTGATCACCGAGGTCTCGCACATCCTGGTTCATCCCGGCAGCCACGGTGAGGTCGCCTATCCGGTGCCCGAGATCGCCGAGGACGGCGCGGCCCCGGCCGAGGAAGAGGCGCCTTCGCTGGCGGTCCTGCTCGCCAATGCCGACGCCTCCGCCGGCGCCAGCGACTTCAACAAGTGCAAGGCGTGCCACACGATCGAGGAGGGCGGCCCCAACAAGGTGGGTCCGAACCTGTTCGGCGTGCTGCACAACGACATCGCCTCCCATGGCGGCTTCGCCTATTCGCCCGTCCTGTCCGACATGGAAGGCGAATGGACCTTCGAGAAGCTCGACGCCTTCATCGCCAATCCGCGCGGCTACGCCCAGGGCACCAAGATGGCCTTCGCCGGCATCAAGGACGCCGAGGACCGCGCCGACCTGCTGCTCTATATCCGTTCCTTCGGTGACGCCGACGCCGCGCTGCCCGAGCCGGAGGCGCCTGCCGCCACCGAGGGCGAGGCCGCCCCGGCGTCGGAGGACGGCGACGCCCAGCAGCCCGCCAATGACGGCGCCGCGCCTGCCGCGGATCAGCCGGCCGACAACGCCGCGGAGCAGACCGAGAACGGCGAGGCCGCGACCAGCGAATAGGACGGGACGCCGGACAGCGCGATGACCGGCGACCTCCAGACCTTCGCGGACTTCGCGGGCGAACTGGCCGACCGTGCCGGCGATTTCATCCGGCCGCTCTTCCGCCAGCCCATCGAGATCGTCTCCAAGGCGGACGAGAGCCCTGTCACCGAGGCCGACCGCGGGGCGGAGCGCGTCATGCGCGGACTGATCGGCGAGCGTTTTCCCGACCACGGCATCGTCGGCGAGGAATTCGGCGCCGAGAACCCCGATGCGGAGTGGGTCTGGCACCTGGACCCGATCGACGGCACCAAGTCCTTCATCACCGGTTCGGCTCAGTTCGTCACCCTGATCGGGCTCACCCGCCATGGAAAGCCGGTGGTTGGCGTCATCAACCAGCCCGTCAACGGTGAGCGCTGGCTGGGTGTGTCCGGCCGCCCCACCGTCTTCAACGGGCGCCCGGTAACCACCCGCGCCTGCGCCGATCTGGGCGCGGCGGCGCTCTACACCTGGGGCGCGGAGTGCCTGGAGGGCGAGAATGGCCCGGCGCTGAGGCGGCTGACGGAGAGCGTCGGCCTCCGGCGTTTCAGCGCCGACGGCTACGCCTACGGCCTGCTGGCCATGGGCTTCGTCGACATCGTGGTGGACGACGACCTCAAGCCGCACGACTATCTGGCCCTCGCCCCGGTCGTGGAAGGCGCGGGCGGGTGCATCTCGGACTGGGACGGCCGAGCGATCGAATTCGGCGTCGGCGCCCGTACGCTGGCCTGCGGCGACGCGGCGATCCACGCGCGGGCGCTGGAACTGCTCCGCGGCTGACCCCGGGCGGGGGTTGCCGTACTTCCGTCCGCCGCCCAACTCTGGTCATAATGCGCCGGCAAAGGGCGCGCGCATAACAACAGGGCGAGGTGACATGGTGCGGCGAGGTTTCCTGGGGGCGCTACTGGCGACGCTGTTCGCCATTCCGGCGACGGCAGGCGCCCAAGACGACATCGTCCGGTCCCATGCCCTGTCCCTGATCGGAGAGCCGCAATACGAGCAGGGCTTCGACCACCTGGATTTCGTCAATCCGGACGCTCCGAAAGGCGGCACGCTGCGCATGTCGGCGTTCGGCGGCTTCGATTCCCTCAACCCGTACATCCCCAAGGGCAATCCGGCGGGCGCGGCCAGCCTGGCCGTGGAGACCCTGATGGACCAGCATCTGGGAGAACCGTCGACCGAGTACGGCCTGATCGCGGAATCGGTGGAGCACCCGAAGGACCATAGTTGGGTGATCTTCAATCTCCGGCCCGAGGCGCGCTTCCACGACGGCAGCCCGGTCACCGCCGAGGATGTCGCCTTCAGCTTCGAGGTGCTGCGCGAAAAGGGCCAGCCCTTCTACCGCTACTACTACCGCAACGTGACCGAGGCGAAGGTGCTGGATACGCACCGCATCCGCTTCGACTTCTCCGAATCGGGCAATCGCGAGCTGCCGCAGATCATGGGTCAGCTGCCCGTCATGTCGAAGGCCTACTGGGCTGACCGTGAATTCGGCGCCACCACCCTTGAAGCGCCGATGGGCTCCGGCCCCTACCGGGTTTCGGCCGTCGAGCCGAACCGGCGCGTGGTGCTGGAGCGGGTCGAGGACTACTGGGGCCGGGATCTCGGCATCAACCGCGGACGCTACAACTACGACCGCGTGCAGTACGAGTACTTCGCCGACCGCACCGCGGTGCTGGAAGCGTTCAAGGGCTATGTCTACGATTACCGCACCGAGAACAGCTCCAAGGACTGGGCGACCGCCTACGAGTTCCCGGCAGTCGAGCGCGGCGACGTGAAGGTGGAACTGGTGCCTCACAGCCGGCCCACCGGCATGCAGGGCTTCATCTACAATCTGCGCCGTCCGCTGTTCCAGGACCCGGCGCTGCGCGAAGCTCTGTCCTATGCCTTCGACTTCGAATGGGCCAACAAGAACCTGTTCTACGGCCAGTACGAACGCACCGAGAGCTTCTTCTCCAACACCGAACTCGCCTCGCAGGGATTGCCGTCGGAAGCCGAACTGGAACTGCTCGAGCCATTGCGGGGCATGATCCCCGAGGAAGTCTTCACCGAGGCCTATTCGCCGCCGTCGACCGCGGAGAGCTCGCTCCGGGAGAACCTCGGCAAGGCGTTCCAGATCCTCCGCGAGGCCGGCTACAAGTTCGAGAACAAGACGCTGCTGACGCCCGAGGGCGAACCGGTCAGCTTCGAGATCCTGCTGGCCGACCCGCAGTTCGAGCGCATCGTGCTGCCCTTCATCGAGAATCTGAGGCGTCTGGGCGTCGACGCCAGCCTGCGCACGGTCGACGCCGCCCAGTACCAGAACCGGGTGCGCGACTTCGAGTATGACATGGTGGTCGGCTCCTATCCGCAGTCGGAAAGCCCCGGCAACGAGCAGCGCGACTTCTTCGGCTCGGAGGCGGCGACGCGGGCCGGCAGCCGCAACCTGGCCGGCATCCGGTCCGAGGCGGTCGACAGGCTGATCGACAACATCATCTTCGCCGGGAACCGGGAAGCGCTGGTGACCGCGACCCGGGCGCTCGACCGGGTGCTGCTGCATTCGCACATCGTCATTCCGCAGTGGCACATCTCGGCGCTGCGCATCGCCTACTGGGACAAGTTCGGACGCCCGCCGGTCGACCCGGACTACGGCGTCGACGTGTTCGCCTGGTGGATCCAGCCCGAGAAGGCGGCCGAACTGGCCGAGACCTACAAGTGAGGTGGCCGAGGGCGGGACTGGCGGCCGTCGGCCTGCTGCTGGCGGCGGCTTCGGCGACGGCGGAGCCGCGGCACGGCATTTCCGTCTTCGGGACTCTCGACTATCCGGCCGATTTCGAGCATTTCCGCTGGGCCGACCCGGACGCGCCCAGGGGCGGCACGTTGCGCCTGCGCGATCTCGGCACCTTCGACACGCTCAATTTCTACATCCTGCGCGGTTCCAAACCGGCCTCGATCCAGCAGCACGAGATCCGACTGCACGACACGCTGATGGCGCGATCCTATGACGAGCCTGACGCCCACTACGCGCTGATCGCCAGGTCCGCCGACGTCGCCGAGGACGGCCGTTCCGCGGTCTTCGCGCTGGATCAGCGCGCGCGCTTCCATGATGGCTCCGCGATCACGGCGGCCGACGTCGTCTTTTCCCTGAACGTGATCAAGGAGAAGGGCCACCCGGTGCTGCGCAATATCTTCGAGCACGCCCAGGCCGAGGCGCTGGATGCGCATACCGTCCGCGTCCGGCTGCTGGAAGGCGCGGCACGCGATCTGCTGGTGCGCTTCGCCGGCAGCCTGCCGATCCTGTCGAAGGCCTATTACGAGACTGTCGAGTTCGACCGCACGACGCTCGATCCGCCGCTGGCCTCCGGGCCCTACCGCATCACCGAGGTCGACCAGGGCACATCACTTACGCTTTCCCGTGTCGAGGACTACTGGGCTCGCGACCTGCCGGTGAACCGGGGGCTGTGGAACTTCGACCACATTCGGATCGACTGGTACGCCGACCGTACCTCTGCGCTGCTCGCCTTCTTTGCCGACGAGTACGACTTCCGCGAGGAGTTCACCTCCAAGAGCTGGGCCACGGAGTACGACGACAAGCAGCCCGTGCAGGATGGCCGGATCGTCCGCCTGACGATCCCGGACGGACGGCCCTCGGGCATGCAGGGCTGGTTCTACAACACGCGGCGGGCCAAGTTCGCCGACCGCCGGGTGCGGGAGGCGCTCGATCTCGCCTTCGACTTCGAGTGGACCAACCGCAACATCTTCCACGGTCTCTACGGGCGGACGGAATCGATCTTCGAGAATTCGAACCTGGCTCATGACGGCCCGCCTTCGGAGGCGGAGCTGGCCCTGCTGAGGCCCTTCGCGGCGGACCTGCCGCCGGAGGTGATGGAGAAGCCCTTCAAGGCGCCGACCACCGACGGAGAGGGCGGCATCCGGGCCAATCTGCGCCGCGCCCACGGCCTGCTGAAGGCGGCCGGCTGGGAGATCCGGGACGGCGCGCTGCGCAACGCCGAAGGCGAGGCGCTGACCATCGAGTTTCTCAATTTCCAGCCCAGCTTCGACCGGATCATCGGCCCCTATGTGCAGAACCTGGAGCGCCTCGGTATCCGCGCAAGCACCCGTCTGGTCGACCCCGCCCAGTATGTCGAGCGGGTGAAGTCCTATGACTTCGACGCGGTCACCGCCCGCTTCTCGCCGCCCGAGACGCCGGGCGGCGAACTCTGGAGCTACTGGGGCAGCCGCCAGGCCGAGATCAACGGCACCAACAATTACGCCGGCGTGCGCGATCCGGCGGTCGACCGGCTGATCGAGGCGGCGCTGAACGCCGGAAGCCGGGAGGAACTGCTGACGGCGCTGCATGCGCTGGACCGGGTGATCATGTGGAACCGCTACATCGTCCCCCAGTGGTACAAGGGCGAGCACAACCTGGCTTTCTGGGACCGTTTCGGCCGGCCGGCGGCGGAGAAGCCGCCCTATCACAGGGGCGTCGTCAACAGCTGGTGGTTCGATGCGGCGAAGGCCGCCGCGACAGGCGGCCGGAATGGCGGCTGAGATGCAGAGGTCGGGCATGACGCATCGGAAGTCCACAACCTCTCCCCGGATGGGGGGAGGTCGGCGCGCAGCGCCGGGAGGGGGACGACCGTCGCGATTGCGGGCCGATTTCCACCCCCTCCCCGGCCGTCCTCCTTCCAGGCGACAGGCGGCTGAAGGGCTCGGGAGGCGCATCGCATGATCGCCTATCTGGTGCGTCGCATCCTGCTGATCTTCCCGACCCTGTTCGCCATCATGCTGGTGAACTTCATCATCATCCAGTTCGCGCCGGGCGGACCCATCGAGCAGATCATCGCGGAAATCCAGGGCACCGCCGTCGGCGCCGGCGCGCGGGTCACCGGCGGCAGCGGCACCGAAACCTCGGGCGGCTCCTCCCAGGCCGCGGGGCAGGGCGACAGCTCCTATCGCGGCGCGCAGGGACTCGACCCGGAGTTCATCGCCGAGCTGGAGAAGCAGTTCGGCTTCGACAAGCCGCTGCACGAACGCTTCCTGATCATGCTGGGGAACTACGCCGTCTTCGACTTCGGCGAGAGCTATTTCAGGGACCGCACGGTCTATGACCTGGTGCTGGACAAGATGCCGGTCTCCATCTCGCTCGGTCTCTGGTCCTTCCTGCTGGCCTATTCCATCTCCATTCCGCTCGGCATCCGCAAGGCGGTCAAGGACGGCCAGCCCTTCGACGTCTGGACCTCGACGGTGGTCGTCATCGGCTACGCCATTCCGGCCTATCTGTTCGCCGTGCTGCTGATCGTGCTTTTCGCCGGCGGTTCCTACTGGCAGATCTTCCCGCTTCGCGGCCTGGTGTCGGAGGACTACGACGAACTCTCGACCATGGGGCAGATCGCCGACTATTTCTGGCACATCTGCCTGCCGGTCGCCGCGCTGACCATCGGGGCCTTCGCCAACCTGACCATGCTGACGAAGAACTCCTTCCTCGATCAGATCAACATGCAGTACGTCCAGACCGCCCGCGCCAAGGGCCTGACCGAGCGTCGCGTGCTCTATGGCCATGTCTTCCGCAACGCCATGCTGATCATCATCGCGGGCTTTCCCTCCGCCTTCATCGCCATGCTGTTCACCGGCACTTTCCTGATCGAGGTGCTGTTCTCGCTGGACGGTCTCGGCCGGCTGGGCTTCGAGAGCGTCGTCAACCGCGACTATCCGGTGGTCTTCGGCACGCTCTATGCCTTCACCCTGCTGGGGCTGGTGATGACCATCCTCCGCGACATCACCTACGCCTTCGTCGACCCGCGCATCGATTTCGAGCGCCGCGATGTCTGATACCGCCGACACCCTGCCCGAGACCTATTCGGGGGCCGCGGTGCACCGCGTGCTGGGCCTGCGGGTCACCCCGATCAACCGTCGCCGGTGGGAGAATTTCCGCCGCAATCGGCGCGGCTACTGGTCGACGATCCTGTTCCTGGTGGTGTTCGTCCTCAGCCTGTTCGCGGAGGTCATCGCCAACGACCGGCCCCTTGTCGTCTCCTACGAAGGCGAGCTGAAGTTCCCGATCCTGTTCGTCTATACCGACGAGGAATTCGGCGGCTTCCTGCCGACCGAGGCGAACTACAAGGAACCGTTCTTCCGGGAAGCGCTGGAGGCCGGCGGCGGCTGGGCGCTCTGGCCCCTGATCGAATACGACTACCGCACGCCGAAGGCCGAGGGCCCGTTCCCGCAGGCGCCGTCGGCCGAGAACTGGCTGGGCACCGACGACCAGGGCCGCGACGTGATGGCCAGGGTGATCTACGGCTACCGTCTGTCGGTGCTGTTCGGGATCATGCTGACGATCCTTTCCACCATCATCGGGGTCGCCGCCGGCGCGGTGCAGGGCTATTACGGCGGCTGGCTGGACCTCGTCGCCCAGCGCTTCATCGAGATCTGGGAAGGCATGCCCTTCTTCTTCATCATCCTGATCTTCTCGGCGCTGTTCGTGCCCGGCTTCTGGACCCTGCTCGCGATCCTGCTGGTGTTCTCGTGGACGGCGCTGGTGGCGGTGGTGCGCGCGGAGTTCCTGCGCGCGCGGAACTTCGACTATGTCCGCGCGGCGCGGGCGCTTGGCGTCTCCAACGCGGTGATCATGTTCAAGCACCTGCTGCCCAACGCCATGGTCGCCACCATCACCTTCATGCCCTTCCTCCTGACCGGCGCCATCACCTCACTGACCGCCCTGGATCTGCTGGGCCTCGGTCTGCCGCCCGGCTCGCCGTCGCTGGGCGAACTGCTGGCCCAGGGCAAGGCCAACCTGCAGGCGCCCTGGCTCGGCATCACCGGCTTCCTGGTGATCTCCTTCATGCTGACGCTGGTGATGTTCATGGCCGAGGCCGTACGCGACGCCTTCGATCCGAGGAAGACCTTCACATGAGCCGGCTGCTGCAGGTCGACGATCTCTCGGTCACGTTCGGCGCCGGGCCGAAGGCGATCGAGGCGGTGCGCCACGTTTCCTTCTCCATCGACAAGGGCGAGACCCTGGCGCTGGTCGGCGAATCCGGTTCCGGCAAGTCGGTGACGGCGCTGTCTGTGATGCAGCTTCTGCCCTATCCCCAGGCCAGTCATCCGAACGGTTCCATCCGCCTGCAAGGGGAGGAACTGCTGAATGCGCCGGAGGCGCTGATGCGGACGATCCGCGGCCGGCGGGTCTCCATGATCTTCCAGGAACCGCTTTCGGCGCTGAACCCGCTGCACACCGTCGAGAAACAGATTGCCGAGGTGCTCACCATCCATCGCGGCGTCGCCCGGAAGCAGGCGCGCGGACGGGTGATCGAACTGCTCGATCTGGTCGGCATCCGCGATCCGGAAGGCCGCCTGGCCGACTATCCGCACCAGCTTTCGGGCGGACAGCGCCAGCGCGTCATGATCGCCATGGCGCTGGCCAACGAGCCGGACCTGCTGATCGCCGACGAGCCGACCACGGCGCTGGACGTCACCATCCAGGCGCAGATCCTGGAGCTGCTGATCGACCTGCAGAAGAATCTCGGCATGGCGATCCTGTTCATCACCCACGATCTGGGCATCGTGCGCCGCATCGCCGACAAGGTCTGCGTCATGACCGACGGGGAGATCGTCGAGCACGGACCCACCGCCCGGGTCTTCGACCACCCGGAACACGACTACACGAAGATGCTGCTGTCCGCAGAGCCGAAGGGCAAGCCGGTGCGCTCCGGCCCGACGCCCGAGACGGTGGTTGCCGCCGAGGCCCTGAAGGTCTGGTTCCCGATCCGGCGCGGCATTTTCCGGCGCACCGTCGGCCACGTGAAGGCGGTCGACGGCATCGACGTCTCGGTGCCCGCCGGCCGCACCGTCGGCGTCGTCGGCGAATCGGGCTCGGGCAAGACGACGCTCGGCCTGGCCCTGCTCCGCCTGATCCGCTCGGAGGGACCCATTGCCTTCGAGGACGAGCGCATCGACGGCTACGGCTTCTCCCAGATGCGGCCGCTCAGACGGCGGATGCAGATCGTCTTCCAGGATCCCTTCGGTTCGCTCAGTCCGCGCCTGTCCGTCGGACAGATCATCGAGGAAGGGCTGCTGATCCACGACATGGCCGGCCCGAAGGCGGAGCGGCGCGGCGCCGTCGCCGCGGCGCTGGAGGAGGTGGGGCTGGAAGGCCACATGCAGGACCGCTATCCGCACGAGTTCTCCGGCGGCCAACGTCAGCGCATCGCCATCGCCCGCGCCATCGCGCTGAAACCGAAGTTCATCGTCCTGGACGAACCGACCTCGGCGCTGGACATGTCTGTGCAGGCGCAGATTGTCGATCTGCTGCGCGATTTGCAGAACCGCCACGGCCTGGCCTACATGTTCATCTCGCACGACCTGAAGGTGGTCCGGGCCATGTCGGATCACGTGATGGTCATGAAAGACGGCAAGGTCGTGGAGGAAGGCGGCGTGGACCGGATATTCGACGATCCGCAGACCGACTACACGAAACAGCTCATCACCGCCGCGTTCGAGAACAGGTCGATGAAATGACGGTGCTGCTGTTCGCCTCCCACGCCGACCGGGACGACTGGTGGCGGGAAACCCTGCTGGCGGAGATGCCGGACCTGGACTTCCGCACCTGGCCAGAGACGGGGGATGTCGCCGAGGTCGAATACGCGCTGGTCTGGAAGCCGGAGACCGGCCTGCTGGCCGGGCTGCCCAACCTGCGCGCCATCTTCTCCCTTGGGGCGGGCGTGGATCACATCTTCGCCGATACGCAACTGCCCGAGGGCGTGCCGATCTGCCGGGTGGTGAACCCCAACATGGCGCTGCGCATGCGCGAATGGGTGGTCATGCACGTGCTGATGCACCATCGCCGTCACCGCGAATACGACCGGCTGCAGAAGGCGCATGAATGGCGCGAACTGCCACAGCCGCACGCCGGCGAGCGCAGGGTGGGCGTCATGGGCCTGGGCGAACTGGGCGGCGACGCCGCGAAACACCTGGGTCTGCTGGGCTTCGATGTCGCCGGGTGGTCCAGGACGCCGAAGGCCATCGATGGCGTCACCGGCTTCCACGGCGGCGTCGGGCTGAAGGATTTCCTGGCGCGGACCGAGATCCTGGTCTGCCTGCTGCCGTTGACCCCGGCGACCGAAGGCATCGTCGATGCGGCGCTGCTGTCCGGCCTGCCCCGGGGCGCGACCTTCATCAACGCCGGCCGCGGCGGCCACGTGGTCGAGGAAGACCTGCTGGCGGCTCTCGATTCGGGGCAGATCGGCGAGGCCACGCTGGACGTCTTCCGCACCGAGCCCCTGCCGGCCGGCAGCCCTTTCTGGGATCATCCCCGGGTCACGGTGACGCCGCATATCGCCGCCTTCTCCGATCCCCGCGCCCTGGTCGATCAGGTGATCGGGAACATCCGCCGCGACCGGGCCGGCGAACCGCTCCTCAACACCGTGGACCCCAAGCGGGGTTATTGAAGCAGGCAGACCGGCGCGCGAGGGATGGCATGGCTGCTCGTGCGCCTTCTGAATGGTGGAGACGGCGGGCTGCCCGACCCGGCGAATCCCCGGCCCGTCCGCGAACGGATCGGCGTCGATACTTCTGCGGGCCCACGCATCCACCTCATGCGCAATGACCGGTGTTCTCGCGGCCCGCGATCAATAGACTGGCGGCGACCACGGACAGGGGAGGCATTTCATGGCTTTGAGACTGGAAGGGCGCGCGGCGATCGTGACCGGGGCGGCGAGCGGCATCGGACAGGCGACGGCGGATCTCTTCGCCCGCGAGGGCGCGATGGTGCTGGCCGTCGACCGGCCGGGCACGGACCTCGCCGCGAAGCACGGGCATTCCTACGTCACGGCGATGGAGCAGGATATCACCGAGCCGGAGGCGGCGGAGAAGATCGTGGACGCCGCCGTCGGCAAGTTCGGCCGGCTCGATATCCTCTACAACAATGCGGGCGTCAGCCGGAACGCGCTGGGCGAGCACATGACCGACGGCGAGTGGGACATCACGATCTCGGTCAACCTCACCTCGGCCTTCAAGCTCGCCCGCGCGGCGATTCCGCACCTGAAGGACAGCCCCGCCGGCCGCATCATCTCGACGGCCTCGGTAATGGCGCGCATGACCGACTACGGACTCACCGCCTACTGCGCCTCCAAGGCCGGGGTCGCGGGCATGACGCGGACCCTGGCGCTGGAACTCGGCAAGTTCGGCATCACCGTGAACTGCATCGAGCCGGGCGCAATCCAGACCGGCATGACGGCTCAGAGTTTCGCCAACGAGGACATCGCGGCCATCTGGGCGAAGAAGGCGGCGCTCCGGCGGCTGGGCGATCCTCTCGACATCGCCCGCGCGGCGCTGTTCCTGGCGTCCGACGACGCCGGCTTCGTCTCCGGCCACAGCCTGACCGTCGACGGCGGCCTGACGCTCAGGACGTGAGGCGGAGCGGCGGACATCCGGCCGCGGCGGAATGAGCGTGGCCGACGGTCAGACGGCGCCGGCGCAGGTCATGACCCGCTTCGAGCGCGGGTGCCTGATCTTCACGCTGACCATGTCGACCATGCTCTACGCGATGACGGTGACCATCGCCAATGTCGCCCTGCCCAAGATGCAGGGGGCGTTCGGCGCGACCACCGACCAGATCGCGTGGGTCGTGACCTTCAACCTGGTGGCCACCGCCGTGGTCACGCCGATGACCGGCTGGCTGATCGCCAGGCTGGGCCAGCGCCGCGTGATGCTGATCTCGGCGCTGGGTTTCACCGGCGCCACGCTGGCCTGCGGCATGGCCAACTCGCTGCCCGAGATCGTCTTCTACCGCGTGCTGCAGGGCATGTTCGGCGCGCCCATGGTGCCGGGCAGCCAGTCCATCGTGCTGCAGGCCTTCCCGCGGGAGAAACACGCCTCGACGATGGCGGTCTTCGGCGTCGGCGTCGTTCTCGGCCCCATCATCGCGCCGACGCTCGGCGGCTACCTGTCGGAGACCTATGGCTGGCGCTGGGTCTTCTTCATGGTCGTACCCTGTGCCCTCGTCGCCATCGTCGGCATCCTGATGTTCGTGCGGGACCTCGACATTCCGGGCAAGGCGCGCCTCGACTGGACGGGTTTTCTCGCGCTCAGCGTGGCGGTGGCCGCGACCCAGCTGATGCTGGACAGGGGCGAGCGGGCCGACTGGTTCGAAAGCCCGGAGATCATCATCGAGGCCTGCATCGCTGCCCTCGCCTTCTGGATCTTCGTCAGCCACAGCCTGACGTCTTCGAAGAAGACCTTCCTTGACTTCCAGATGCTGAAGGACCGCAATTTCGCCTTCGGGATGTTCTTCATCCTGATCTTCGGCATGCTCAACTTCACGCCGATGGTGCTGTTCCCGCCCATGCTGCAGCAGCTGCGCGACTTTCCGGAGGGCGCCATCGGCTGGCTGCTGGCGACCCGCGGCCTCGGCACGCTGGTCGGATTCATCATCATGATCTGGGCCTCGCGGCTCGATCCGCGCTTCTGGATGACCGTCGGCTTCGGACTTCAGGGCATCGCCGGGCTCTACATCGCCAGCTTCGACATCAACCTGACCAGCTGGGACGTCGCCTGGACCAGCGCCATGCAGGGCCTGGGCGTCGGGCTCTGCTGGGTGCCGGTCACCCAGGTCGCGTTCGCCACGCTGGGCCCCGAGAAGGCCGGCGAGGGCAGCTCGGTGTTTCATCTGATCCGCAATTTCGGCTCCAGCTTCTTCATCTCGGTCAGTGTTGCCGTGGTCATACGGACGTCGAAGTACAACTATTCGAACATGGCCGAGGAGATCTCGCCGATGAACGACGTGCTGCGCTATCCATCCGTGATCGGCGGCTGGAACCTCGACAGCGAAAGCGGCCTCGCCGCGATGGCCGGTGAGATCACGCGGCAGTCGCTGATGGTCGGCTACATCAATGCCTTCTACCTGTTCGCCATCATCTCGCTGGCGACGATACCGTTCTTCTGGATGGTCAAGTGGCAGGGGCACGCGAAATGACCGAGCGCCAGAAAGGACTGCTGATCATGGTCGCCGGCGTCATGGCGCTCAGCCCCGACGCGCTGTTCATCAAGATGTCCGGACTGCCGGCCCTGCCCATGATCTTCTGGCGGGGCCTGTTCGTCGGCCTGATGCTGACCGTCGGCATGGCGCTCTGGTGGCGCGGCGCATTCCCCGCCCGGGTCCGGGCCATCGGCTGGCCTGGCATCCTGATCGCGGTGCTCTACGGCATCACCAACAACTGTTTCGTCGCCGCCAACACGCATACCGCGGCGGCGAACGTGCTGGTGATCATCGCCACCACGCCGCTGATCTCATCGATCGCCGGCTGGATCTTCCTGCGCGAGCGCGTCGCGCCGCGGACCTGGATCGCTTCCGTTTTCGCCCTGTCCGGCGTCGCCATGGTGGCGGGCGAGCAGATTTCGCTGAACGCCGGTCTGGGCGAACTCTTCGCGCTGATCTGCGTCATCGGCATTTCGCTGACCTTCGTGGTGATCCGCAGTTCGCGCGACGTCAACATGATGCCGGCCACGACGCTGGGGCTCTACATCACGGCCACGCCCGCAGCCTTCTTCGTGCAGATGCCGGCGACGGAGGTGGCCTGGTTCGCGGTGCTGGCTGGCGGCCTCGTGTTCATTCCGCTGGCCTATATCGGCATGACCATCGGGCCGCGCTATCTGCCGCCGGGCGAGGTCGGACTGATCCTGCTGCTGGAGACCGTCTTCGGCTCGCTCTGGGTCTGGCTGATCCTGGACGAGGCGCCCACACAGCTCGGATTCATCGGCGGTCTCGTCATCCTCGCGACGCTGCTCGGCCATACGCTGGTCGGGCTGAAACGCGAGCGCCGCGCCGCGGCCTGAGGCCGGCCGCTCAAGCGATCGTGCGCTCGCAGCGGCGCGGCCCCGAACCAATATGGTCCCGCAGGCAACCATGGAAGGGAATGCGCGGATCATGAGGATCAGCCGCAGACGGATGCTTCTCGGCGCGCTGGGCGCCGCCGTCCTGCCCGTTCCGGCCATCGGACAGACCGCGCCCGGGGAGACGCGCCGCGTCCCCTCGACCGGCGAGACGGTGCCGGCGGTGGGCCTGGGCACCTGGATCACCTTCAACGTCGGCCGCGATTCGCGCCTGCTGGAACAGTGCGCCGCCGTCATGGGCGCCTTCTTCGGCGAGGGCGGCGGCATGATCGATTCCTCGCCGATGTACGGCTCCTCACAGGATACCGTCGGTCATGGTCTGGAGAAGCTCGGCTTTCCCGAAACGCTCCTCTCCGCCGAGAAGGTCTGGACCTCATCGCCGGACGAGGGGCCGGAACAGATCGCCGAATCCCGCGCCGAGTGGCGGATCGACGGCTTCGATGTCATGCAGGTGCACAACCTGCTGGCCTGGCAGGGGCACCTGGAGCGCCTGTTCGCCATGAAGGCGGCGGGGCGCATCCGCTACGTGGGGATCACCACCTCCCACGGCCGGCGCCACGACCTGCTGGAGCGAATCATGCGGGAGCGTCCGATCGATTTCGTGCAGCTCAGCTACAATGTCGCCGACACGGAGCCGGAGGACCGCATCCTGCCGCTGGCGCGCGAGAAGGGGATCGGCGTCATCGTCAACCGGCCCTTCCGGCGCGGCGCGCTGATCCGCCGGCTGGAGGGCGAGCCGCTGCCGGCCGTTGCCCGGGATCTCGGTGCGGACGCCTGGCCGGAAGTCATCGTGAAGTACATCCTCTCCCATCCGGCGGTGACCGTGACGATCCCGGCGACCACCCGCGTCGACCATGTCCGCCAGAACAAGCGAGCGGCCCGGGGCGTCCTGCCCGACGAGCGCCAGCGGCGCGCGATCGTGCAGCATTTCCGGGATCTCTGATGGCGGACTGGTCCACCTACAGCCTGCGCGATTTCCTGATGTTCTCGGCCGAGGTCTACTGGCGGCTGTTCGAACTGGCGAACCGGGCGCTCTGGCCTCTGCCCGCGGTCACGCTGGCGCTCGGCCTCGCCGCGATCGTTCTGCTGCTGTGGTCGGGGCCCCGGCGGCGCGCGCTTGTCCTGGCGGCGGCCGCCGCCGCCTGGCTCTGGGTGGGGTGGCGGTTCGTCTGGCTGAGCTATGCCCCGATCAAATGGGCCATGGAATATGTCGCGCCGCTCTTCGCGCTGCAGGGCCTGTTGCTCGCCGCCGCAGCGCTCAGGCCCTGGCGCAGGGAATGCCGGGGCGGGGGCGCCGTGCTCGGCCACGGGCTGCTGGTCTACGCCGTGGCGCTGCATCCCCTGACGGCCGTCATCGCCGGGCGGCCGATCGCGGGCGCGGAGATTGTCGGCATTGCGCCCGATCCGACGGCCATGGCGACCCTCGGCGTCGTCGTCCTCGTCGCCCCGCTGCGCTGGGCGGTGCTGCTCGTACCGTTGCCCCTGCTGTGGTGCGCCGGCAGCGCGCTCACGCTCTACACGATGGGCAATGCCTGGCAGGCGGCGATCCCGGCGGCGGCCGCGATTCTGGGACTCCTGGCGCTGGCTCTCAGGCGGTAGGGCCTTCGAGCCGGCAGCCCGTATGATCTAACGCTTGAAAGCACCCGGATGCCCAGATTTCCGCGTTGTCGGGATGTCATACACCATATCTAGCTTTTTCCTGTTGACGGTGAGTCTGCGCTTCTCCCAATATGTAGTGGTCGAATTGACCCTCGGCACACCAGAGCTGGGGGCGGCGGCAGGGCAAATCAGGGAAATTCCGGGCCGAAGCGGGCACCAGAAGGGGGAGCATCATGCGTATCGAGCGTCGATTCACGACCGAGGGCGCGTCGCCTTACGACGCCATCGAATTCCGGACGACGACCAGCGAAATCCGCAATCCGGATGGCTCGATCGTCTTCAGGCTCGATGAGCTCCAGGTGCCGCGGCAGTTCTCCCAGGTGGCCGCCGACATCCTGGCCCAGAAATACTTCCGCAGGGCCGGTGTGCCCGCGAAGACCGTGCCGGTTGCCGAGGACGACGTGCCGCTGTGGCTGCAGCGCCGCGCCCCCGACGAGGACGGCATGGCGAAACTGTCGAAGAACCGCCGTTTCGGCGGGGAGACCGACGCGCGCCAGGTCTTCGACCGTCTCGCCGGCGCCTGGACCTATTGGGGCTGGAAGGGCGGCTATTTCGACGCCGAGGCCGACGCCCAGGCCTATTACGACGAGATGCGCTACATGCTGGCCCGGCAGATGGCGGCTCCCAATTCGCCCCAGTGGTTCAACACCGGCCTGCACTGGGCCTATGGCATCGACGGCCCCGCCCAGGGCCATTACTACGTCGACTTCCAGACCGGCGAGCTCACCCAGTCCCGCAGCGCCTACGAACACCCGCAGCCCCACGCCTGCTTCATCCAGTCGATCTCCGACGATCTGGTGAACGAGGGCGGCATCATGGACCTCTGGGTCCGTGAAGCGCGCCTGTTCAAGTACGGCTCCGGCACCGGCACCAATTTCTCGTCCGTCCGCGCCGCCAACGAGCCCCTGTCGGGCGGCGGCAAGTCCTCGGGCCTGATGAGCTTCCTCAAGATCGGCGACCGCGCCGCCGGCGCCATCAAGTCCGGCGGCACCACCCGCCGCGCCGCCAAGATGGTCACCGTCGACCTCGATCATCCCGACATCGAGGAATACGTGATGTGGAAGGCGGTCGAGGAGCAGAAGGTGGCCGCGCTGGTCTCCGGCTCGACGCTCGCCAACAAGCACCTCAACCTGATCATCGCCGCGTGCTGGAACGACGCATTCGGGCCCGACGACAAGCGCCGCCTCGATCCCAAGGAGAATGCGGCGCTGAAATCCGAGATCATCGCCGCCCGCAAGGCCGTGATCCCGGAGAACTACATTCAGCGCGTCATCCAGTTCGCCGGTCAGGGTTACCGCGAGATCGACTTCCCGGTCTACAACAAGGACTGGGACTCGGAGGCCTATCTGACGGTCTCCGGCCAGAATTCCAACAATTCCGTGCGCGTCCCCAACGCCTTCCTCAACGCGGTCCAGCAGAAGGGCGACTGGAAGCTGAAATACCGCACGGTGGACGAGGTCGCGCGCACGCTGCCGGCCGAGGAGCTGTGGGAGAAGGTCTGCTACGCGGCCTGGGCCTCGGCCGATCCGGGCGTCCAGTACGACACCACGATCAACGAGTGGCACACCTGCCCCAATGACGGGCGGATCAACGCCTCCAATCCGTGCTCGGAGTACATGTTCCTCGACGACACGGCCTGCAATCTGGCGTCGCTCAACCTGATGCAGTTCCGCGACGCCGAGGGCCGGTTCGATATCGCCGCCTTCGAGCACGCCGTCCGTCTCTGGACCGTGACCCTGGAAATCTCGGTGCTGATGGCGCAGTTCCCGTCGAAGGAAATCGCGGAGCTGAGCTACAAGTACCGGACCCTGGGCCTGGGCTACGCCAATATCGGCGGGCTGCTGATGTCGATGGGTCTGGCCTACGATTCCGACGAGGGCCGGGCGATCTGCGCCGCGATCACCGCGCTGATGACCGGCGAATCCTACGCCACCTCCGCCGAGATGTCGGGCGAACTGGGCGCGTTCCCGGGCTTCGCCAACAATGCGGATGCGATGATGCGGGTGATCCGCAATCACCGCCGCGCCGCCCATGGCGAAACCGACGGCTACGAGGATCTGGCCATCGCGCCGGTGCCGCTGGAAGCGGCGGACTGCCCCGAACAGGATCTGGTCGAGGCGGCGCGCCGGGCCTGGGACCGGGCGCTGGATCTGGGCAAGATCAACGGCTTCCGCAATGCCCAGGCGACCGTGATCGCGCCGACCGGCACCATCGGTCTGGTGATGGACTGCGACACCACCGGCATCGAGCCCGACTTCGCCACGGTGAAGTTCAAGAAGCTCGCCGGCGGCGGCTATTTCAAAATCATCAACCGCACCGTGCCGGCGGCGCTAGCGAAGCTGGGCTACAGCCAGTCCGAGTGCGAGGACATCATCAACTACGCCGTCGGCCACGGCACCCTGGACGGATCGCCGGGCGTGAACTTCGAAAGCCTGATGCAGAAGGGCTTCAACGAGGCGGTGCTCGAGCGCATCGAGGAGGGGCTGCAGAGCGCCTTCGACATCCGCTTCGCGTTCAACAAGTACACCATCGGCGAGGATTTCTGCCTGCGCGTGCTGGGCTTCGAGCCCGAACAGCTCGACGACTTCAGCTTCGACGTGCTCTCGGCGCTGGGCTTCTCCAAGGCCGACATCGAGGCCGCCAACACCTATGTCTGCGGGGCGATGACGATGGAGGGCGCGCCGCATCTGAAGGATGAGCATCTGCCCGTCTTCGACTGCGCCAATCCCTGTGGCCGCATCGGCAAGCGCTACCTTTCGGCGGAGAGCCACATCCGGATGATGGCGGCGGCCCAGCCGTTCATCTCCGGGGCCATCTCCAAGACCATCAACATGCCGAACTCGGCGACGGTGGAGAACTGCAAGCAAGCCTACATGCTGTCCTGGCGGCTGGGCCTGAAGGCGAACGCCCTCTACCGCGACGGCTCCAAGCTCTCCCAGCCGCTCAGCGCGATCGCGCTCGAGGAGGACGGCGAGAGCCTGGAAGAAACCCTGGCGGACGCGCCGCTGGCGGAGAAGGCCCACGTGGTGGCCGAGCGCATCGTCGAGAAGGTGCTGGTGCACGAACGCCGGCGTCTGCCCGGCCGGCGCAAGGGCTACACCCAGAAGGCGCTGGTCGGCGGCCACAAGGTCTACCTGCGCACCGGCGAGTACGACGACGGCGAACTGGGCGAGATCTTCATCGACATGCACAAGGAAGGCGCCGCCTTCCGCAGCCTGATGAACAACTTCGCCATCGCCATCTCCATCGGCCTGCAGTACGGCGTGCCGCTGGAGGAGTTCGTCGAGGCCTTCACCTTCACGCGCTTCGAGCCCAACGGCATCGTCCAGGGCAATGACGCGATCAAGAACGCCACCTCGATCCTGGACTACGTCTTCCGGGAGCTGGCGGTGAGCTACATGGGCCGCAACGACCTTGCCCATGTGGAGCCGAGCGATCTGCGCGCCGATGCGCTGGGCCAGGGCGCCCACGAGGGCGAACTGCCCGCGACCGCGGCTCAGGAGGTTCGGGCCACCGACGAGGCGCTGGAAGCAGTGATGAAGGTCGCCTCGACCGGCTATGTCCGTTCCAACCTCTACGTGCTCAACCCCGACAAGCGGAAACAGACGACCCAGGCGGTCGAGCAGACCGCCGAGGCGATGCGGGCCGCCGGCGGCGCCGCTGGCGGTGCGGCCGCGGTGGCGACGTCGACCTATACCGAAGTCTCCATCGGTTCCGGCGAATCGCCGGCAGTGGTGCGCGGTGGCGGCGACGGGCGGGCGCAGCAGGCCGCGGTTGCGCGCATGAAGGGCTATGAGGGCGACAGCTGCGACGAATGCGGCAACTTCACCCTGGTGCGCAACGGCACCTGCCTGAAATGCGATACCTGCGGCGGGACCACGGGCTGTTCCTGACCTTCGGGGACGGATGAACGGAATGCGGCGCCATCCTCACCGGTGACGCCGTTTCCTTTTGTGAGGGCCGGCGATGAACATCACCTTCCGCAGCGCTACCGAGGACGACCTCGCCGCCATAGCCGCGCTGCTGGCCGATGACGGGCTGGGCAGGACGCGCGAAACTCCGTCCGACCTTGAGCCCTATCGCGCGGCGCTGAGGGCCATGCAGGCGCAGACCGGCAACGAATACATCCTCGCCGTCGATGAGGGCGGCGCGGTCATGGGCTGCCTGCAGTACACGCTGATCCCGGGGCTCTCACGGGGCGGCATGCTGCGCGCCCAGATCGAGGGCGTGCGCGTGGCGGGCGCTGCGCGCGGGCGGGGACTGGGCGAGCAGATGCTCCGGCACGCGATCGAGCGGGCGCGTGCGGACGGCGCGGCGCTGGTGCAACTCACCTCGGATTTGAGGCGCACCGACGCCATCCGCTTCTACGAGCGGCTGGGTTTCATCCATTCCCATGCCGGCATGAAGCTCGATCTCTGACGGATCAGGGGATTGATCTAGAAGAAAGCCCAAGCGATGGCCAACGCGATCACCGCGCCGGCGACGCCGCCCAAAAGCATGGCGCGGACATGGCCCGACGTCTCGCCCTGACGAGCCTCTTCGACATTCAGTTTTTCGGAGGTCATGGTCCACTCCTTTCTTCTTCGTCCCCGACAGATGGGAGTGCAGACGCGGTCCTCCAACCCTGGCGACCGGTAACTCACAGAAAGTAATGGTGTTTTTGAATGCCAGACCGCCTCAGAGGGCGGAACGCAGCACTCGGTCGACGATCCGTTCAAGATGGCGCAGCGAGTTGCAGACCTCCACCTGGTGGCAGTTGGGCGCGTAGCGCAGCATCTCCGAATCGCCGGTGCCCCACTGGTTGCGGCCTTCCGGATTGAGCCAGATCAGCCGCTTCGAGCGGTCGTAGATCGTGCGCACCACCTCCGTCTTCGGATCGGAGTAGTTGGAGCGGGCATCGCCCAGGATGATCACCGTGGAGCGGTAGTCGACGTCGTCCAGCCCGATGTCGCGAAAGTCCATCAGCGACCGGCCATAGTCCGTCGGCATGTAGGCGAAATCCTCCAGCACGCTCGCCACCGCCTCCTCGATCGGCCGCGTCTCGAACAGCTTCGTGACCTCGCGCAGTTCGCCGGCGAAGGCGTAGGCGCGGACCTTGGGCAACACCTCCTGCAGCGAATAGAGGAACATCAGCAGGAAGCGCGCGACATTGGCGACCGAGCCGGAGACGTCGCAGAGCACATGCACGTCCGGACGGTCGATCTTGGTCCGCCGCCATTGCGGTTCCACGATCATGCCGTCATAGCCGTGGTTCTTACGCAGCGTGCGGCGGACGTCGAGCTGGCCGCGGTGCGACTTCTTCTTGCGCCGCGAATGCAGCACGACCAGTTTCCTGGCCATCTTGCGCACCAGGTTCTGCATGACCAGGTAGTCGCGCCGCTCCACGTTGGTCAGGCGCATCTGCTCCAGCAGTTCCTCGCGCACGCGGCGGCTCTTGTTGGCGGCCTGCAGGGCGAGTTGCTGTTCGACGTAGTCACGGATGCGTTCCATCATCCGTCCGCGCAGCGCGTTCAGCCGCTGGCCCAGCGCCTCGGCCCGGCCGTCGCCGGCCAGGCCTGCGTCGCGCAGTTCGGAAAGATCGTCGTCCAGTTCCTGCAGCCCCATGCCCTCGGCGATGCGGCGGGTGAACTGGCCGATCTGGGTGAACAACACGATATCGCGCACGCCCGAGACCTCGGCCGACTGGGCCATGCGGGTCTCCAGGCCGGGACGGTCGTTCTCCAGCAGCATGCGGGACAGTTCGGAGAGCTCGCCCGGCGCCGCGCTGGCCGGCGTCTCTGCCGGCTGACCGCCCGCGCCGCCACCGCCGCCTTCACCCTCGCCGCCTTCGCCGCCGCCCTCGCCCGGCAGGCCGGACCCCGCGGAGTCCTCTGACGGCTCGTTGTCGTCGTCGTTCGCCGGCTGGCGCTCGGTCTCGTCGGTGTCGAAGCTGTCGACCGCGAAGAACCGCTCGAAGCAGTGGTCGAAGCGCTCCTTCTCGAACTCGGACTTGGCCAGGGTGACAGCCAGCGTGTCCTTCAGCAGGTCGCGGTCGCCCCAGCCGACGATGTCGATGGCGCGGTGCGCCTCCAGCGTCTCGGCGGGCGAGATCGGCACATCGGCCTCGCGCAGCGCCTTCAGGAAATCGGCCAGCATCGGCGTGATCACGGAAGTCTCCCCTGGTCGGTCCGCATCGGACGACGCCGACTTTTTATCGGAACGGCGGGCGGGGCGAAAGCGGCGCCGGGCGGGAGCCGCCATGCGCCCCTCAGATGCCGAACGCCACCTTGCGGTCGTTCTTCCGTTTCAGATTGCGGTAGCGCGCGATGGCCCAGAGCGGGAAATAGGCGCTGTAGCCGTAATAGCGGAGATAGAACACCCGCGGGAAACCGACGCCGGTATAGAGATCCTCGTCCCATTTGGCGCCGTCGCGCGGCCCCTGCATCAGATAGCCGATGCCGCGGGCGACCGCCGGGTGATCCACTTCGCCGGCCGCCATCAGGCCGAGCACGGCCCAGGCGGTCTGGGACGGCGTGCTGCCGCGCGCGAAGCCGCGGCCGCCCGCCTCGTAACTCTCGCAGCCCTCGCCCCAGCCGCCGTCGTCGCGCTGCATGGACAGCAGGTAGTCGACGCCGCGGCGGACGAAATGGCGGCTCATGTCGTAGCCGCAGGCGTTGAACGCCGAAAGCGCCGACCAGGTGCCGTAGATGTAGTTGACGCCCCAGCGGCCGTACCAGCTGCCGTCCTTCTCCTGTTCCCGGCGCAGGAATTTCAGCCCGCGGGCGACGGGCGGGCTGCCGATGTCATGACCGATCTGCGCCAGCATGGAGACGCAGCGCGCGGTGACGTCGACGGTCGGCGGGTCGAGCAGCGCGCCGTGGTCGGCGAAGGGAATGGCGTTGAGGTACTGGCGGTCGTTCTCGGCGTCGAAGGCGCCCCAGCCGCCATTGGACGACTGCATGCCGATGACCCATTCCGCCGCGCGGCCGATGGCTCCCCGGTACCGCTCGGCGTCCATGCGGTGCAGCGCCATGACGACGACGGCCGTGTCGTCGACGTCCGGGTAGTGGTCGTTCCAGTATTCGAAGGCCCAGCCGCCGGGCTTCAGGTCCGGGCGTTTCCAGACCCAGTCGCCAACGACGTCGGTGATCTCCCGCTCCAGCAGCCAGTCGGCGGCCTGCAGCATCGGTCCGCTGTCCGGGGCCTCGCCGGCTTCCAGCAGCGCATGCATGCCCAGACACGTGTCCCAGATGGGCGACAGGCAGGGCTGGCAATAGGCCTCGAAACCGCGGTCGAGAATCAGCTTGTCCACCGCCGCGCGGGCGATCTTCCGGTCCGGGTCGTCCTTCGGGATGCCCAGCGCCTCGAACGCCATCACCGTGTTGGCCATGGCGGGGAAGATGCCGCCCAGCCCGTCCTCGCCGTTCAGCCGCGGCTTGATGAAGGCGAGCGCCTCCTGCAGCGCCTTTTCGCGCTTGTTCCTCGGGAACAGCGGCTCCGCGCGCCGGACCAGCTTGTCCAGGCTGAGGAAGAAGCTGCCGACGGGCGATCCGGTCGGGTTGACGTTGTAGTCGCGGACGTCCTCGGGCGGCGTGCGGAACAACTCGCGGATGTCGACGCCGCGCGGGTTCGCCGCCAGCTTGCGCTTCGCCATCATGATCAGCAGCGGCGCGATCACCGTACGCGACCAGTAGCTCACCTTCGACAGGTGGAACGGGAACCACTCGGGCAACAGCATGATCTCGATCGGCATGGCCGGCACGGCCCGCCACGGCACCTGGTCGAACAAGGCCAGCGCGATCCGCGTGAAGACGTTGGCGCGCTCCGCCCCGCCGGCCGCCAGGATCGCCTTGCGCGCCCGGCGCATGTGCGGCGCATCCGGATCGTCGCCGATCAGCTTCAGGGCGTAATAGGCCTTCACCGTGCAGGAGAGATCCATCGCGCCGTCCTGGTAGAGCGGCCAGCCGTCGTGCTCGTCGGACTGGATACGGCGCAGATAGACGCCGATCTTCGCTTCCAGCGGATCGTCGATCTCGTCGAGATAATGATTGAGCATGACGTACTCGGCCGGGATCGTCGCGTCCGCTTCGAACTCGAAGATCCAGTGACCGTCGTCACGCTGCAGCTTCAGGTATTCCGACCGCGTATCCGCGATCAGATCCTCCAGCGCATCCAGGTCGACGCGCGGCCCGTTCTCCGCCTGTTTCAGAGCCGTGTCCGCCATGGGATGCTGCGTAGCAGCAAAGCCGGATTCAGGCAAGATTGCCGGGCGCATGATCGGCCGTCAGAACGTCCGCCGCGGCGCGGCCGGACTGGATCGCCCCTTCGATCGTCGCCGGCAGGCCGGTGGCGGTCCAGTCGCCGGCGAGAACGAGGTTGTCGTACCGGGTCCGGGGGCCCGGTCTGAGGCGTTCGTTGGCGGGCGTCTCGGCGAAGGTCGCCCGCTTCTCCTTCACCACCCGGCAGGGCGGCTCGGCCGCGCCGGAACAGCCCAGCGCCACCGCGACTTCCGGCCAGATCCGCCGTGCGATTTCCTCGGCCGGAGTGTCGGCGAAGGCGTCGGCGGCGCTGACCGTCACCGAGGCGATGTCGCCCTTGATGAACAGCCACTGCGCCAGGCTGCCGGTCAGACCGGTGATCGGCGGAATTCCGGGGTCCGGCGGCGCATCGAGGCGGAAATGCAGGTTCAGGATCATCCGCGCGCCCGCCGGGACCGCCTGGCCGGGCAGCAGGTCCGAAGCGGCCCAGGACGGCACGGCGAGCACGACCGCATCCTTCGCGCCGATCTCCAGCCGTTCGTCGCCGGCGCTCAGGCCGACGACCCGGTTCCCGTCCGCCTCCATCCCGCGCACCCGGGTGCGGTAGCGGATCTCGACGCCCCGCCGCGTCAGTTCGGCGAGCGCCGGCTCCACCAGCGCCTCGGCCAGGTTGTTGCGGACGAAGACCGGCCGGGCGTGTTTTTCGCCCCTCGCGAAGGTACGGCGGTAGACTTCGGCCAGCAGCGCCGCCGCGCCTTCGTCGGGCGCGATGTTCAGCGCCGCGACCGTGAGCGGCTCCCAGAAGCGCCGCCAGAGCACGGTGTCGGTCTTCAGGCAATCGGCGACCGTCGCCTCCGGGCCGGCGGCGAGCAGATTCCGGCCGTCGAGCCAGTCGCCCAGGCGCGCGCCCTTCACGCTGCGCGAGCGTTTCAGGATCCACCACGGCAGGCGGCCGGCATTGGGCCTGAGCGTCCAGCGTTCGCCGGTGGCGACGTCGACGAAGGGGTAGCGGGCGGGCCTGGTCACCTCGACGCGGTCCCGCGCGCCGATCTCGTCGAGATAGGCAAAGACGTGGCGGTTCGCCGACATCATCAGGTGGTTACCGTTGTCGATCACCCGGTCGAGGAAGGGATCGTGATAGCTGCGGCAGCGCCCGCCGGCGCGGCTCGCGGTCTCGTGGATCGTGACCTGCCGTCCCGCCGCCGAGAGCGACAGCGCCGCCGCCAGACCGGCCAGGCCGGCGCCGACGACGTGGGCGCGGGCGGCGGTCATCCCAGCCAGGCGCGCAGCGCCCGGCCCGCCTTGGCGAATTTCGACAGGCGGACCGGCGCGGCCGGATTGTCGAAGCCGCGCGCCTCGAGCCGTTCCAGATAGCCGCGATAGACCGATCCCATGATCAGCGCCGGTTTCAGCTTGCGCCTGTCATGGCGGGTCAGCAGTTCGTCGGCGTCGCGGAAGCGCTGCCTAGCTTCCCCGGCGATCGCTTCGCAGACGGGTTTCAGGCGCGGGTCGCGGACGATTTCCGACGGTTCTTCGGCGGTGATGCCCTGTTCGCGGATCATTTCGATGGGCAGGTAGAGCCGGCCCTCGGCGGCGTCCTCGCCGATGTCGCGGAGAATGTTGGTGAGCTGCAGCGCATCGCCCATGGCCAGCGCGAACTGTGTCGCGTCGGGCTCACCGAAGATGCGCACCGACAGCAGGCCGACGGCGCCCGCGACGCGCCGGCAATAGAGATGCAGGCCGTCATGGTCCAGCCAGGTGCGGCGGCGGAAGTCCATGTCGACGTCCATCACCATGCCCTCGATCAGTTCCACGAACTCGCCGTGCGGCAGGTCGTAGGCGTCGATCGCCGGCAGCAGCGCCTGCGCCGTGGGTCGGGTGGGGCGGCCGTGATAGAGGGCGTCGATCTCGCGGCGCCATTCGTCCAGGGCGTCGCGCTTGGCCTGTTCCTCGCCCGGCTCGTCGGCGATGTCGTCGATCTCCCGGCAGAAGGCGTAGACGGCGTACATCGCGCGGCGCTCGGCTTCCGGGAGCACCCGCATCCCCAGCCCGAAGGAGGTGCCGGACGCCTTGACGATCCGCTCGGCGTGCGCCTGCGCCGCGCGCAATTCCTCCTCGTTCATCTGCGCCCGCCCAGGTGGAAGCGCGCCAGCGCGCCCAGCGCGATCAGCGCCATTCGCGGCTTGCCGAAGGCGACGCGTTCGGCCAGCGGGTCGCGGCGGCGCAGCTCCCCTGTCAGGCGGTCGGCGAGCGCGACGATCACCGCCGATTCCGCGCCCAGCCTGCGGGACTTCAACTGCCCCGGCATCAACCGCGCGCGGTCCATGAGTTCCTCGCAGCCGTCGAGGCACCGGTCCAGCACCTGCCGCAGCGCCGGGCTTGTGGCCGGCGCATCCAGCGCCGTGACGTCCGTCCCGGCCTCGGCCAGCCAGTCCTGCGGCAGGTAGACCCGATTCATCTCACGGTAGTCGTCCTGGCAGTCCTGCAGATGGTTGATCACCTGCAGCGCGTCGCAGAGCGGATCGGAGACGGCGTAATCCGCCGGGTCCTCGCCGTGCAGGTCGAGCAGATAGCGCCCGACCGGAGAGGCCGACAGCCGGCAATAGGCCATCAGGTCGTCCCAGCTTTCGTAGCGCGTCTTGACCGCGTCCTGCCTGAAGGCGCGCAGCAGATCGCGGGCATGGACATCCGTCACGCCCGAGGCGGCCAGGCTGTCGCGCAGCCGGTCAGCCCTGGCGAGGTCCGGATCGCCGGAACCCTGCACCAGCGCCCGGTCGAAGGCGTCCAGGCGCGCGATCTTCTGGTCCGGGGAAAGCGCCGGGTTGTCGGCGATGTCGTCTGCGGCGCGGGCGAAGGCGTAGAAGCAGGCGACATGCGGGCGGAGCGGCTTCGGCAGCAGGAAGGAACCGACGGGGAAGTTCTCGTCCCCCGCGCCCTTGCCCGACGGCGTCTCTACCGCAGCCATGCTCACGTCTTCTTCCTCGCCTGATAGCGGCCCTTCCAGCCGCCGCCCCTGCCGCGCCACTGCCTGACGGCGCTGTCGATGGTCATTAGCGTGTACATGAAGCCTGCAAGCGGGAGAAGGGGGGCGAACCAGACCGGCTGGCGGTAGAGCCGGAGCATGGGCACGAAGGCCAATGCCATCAGGCCCCAGGCGGCGAGGCCGGTGCCGGCGCCCGCGACCGCCAGCGCCACGGGTCCGGCGAGATACAGAAAAGCCATGCCGATCACCGTGCCGGCCAGCAGGAGCGGTGAATGCCGGAGCTGCGTGAACGCTGAACGCGCCACCATCTGCCAGACGCCCTTCAGACCCTCATAGGGCCGGGCGCTTTCGACGGTTTCGGTCAGGCCGAGCCAGATTCGCCCCGACCCGGCGTGATGCACCGCGCGCGCCAGGGCGCAGTCGTCGATCAGCCGGTCACGAATGCTCTCCATCAGCCCCGCCTTCTCGACAATTGTCCGCCGCGCCAGCATGCAGCCGCCGGCGGCGGCGGCCGTCCCGTCCGACGGATCGTTGACCCGGGCGAAGGGGTAGAGCTTGGCGAAGAAGAACACGAAGGCCGGAACCAGCAGCCGCTCCCAGAATGTCGCGACCTTCAGCTTCACCATCAGGGAAACGAGATCGCGGTCGTCGTCCAGGGCGAAGGCGACGAGACGGCGGAGCGCATCGGGCGGGTGATGGATATCGGCGTCGGTGAACAGGATCCAGTCGGGCTGTTCGGGCAGGCTGCGCAGATGCCTGAGGCCCTGTTCCATCGCCCAGACCTTGCCCACCCAGCCCGCCGGCCGTTCCCCGGCCCGCAGGACCGTGGTGCGTGTGTCGGCGGCGGCGCGGGCAGCCTCGCCGGTGCCGTCCTCCGAGCGGTCGTCGACGACGACGATCCACAAGGCGCCCGGATAGTCCTGCGCCGCCAGCCGCCGCACCGTCTCGCCGATCACTTCGGCCTCATTGCGCGCCGGCACGACGACCGCGACCGAGGGCCAGGCACCCGGCGTCTCGATATCGTCGGGCAACCGTTCGGCGGCGCGCCAGAACCGTCCGTGAAACGCCAGCAGGTAAAGCCAGGCGAGCGCGGAAAGGCCGGCAATGAAGGCGAGAGCGTCCATGCGCGGCTTGATAGCAGGGGCGCGCGGGACGGGCTATCGCGCCCTGCGCAAATCGCCGAAACTGCCGCCCGGCAGAAGAACAACAGGGGAGGGAGCCGCATGGCCGCCACGCCATTGCATCGCCGCGACGCGCTGGGAATTGCCGAGGACATCCGCGAGGGCCGGACGAGCGCCGTGGAGGCGCTGGAGCATTTCAGGGACCGCGTCGAGCGGCTCAACCCGGCGATCAACGCCGTCATCGCCGACGACTTCGGCGGCGCGCGGGACGCGGCGGAAGGGCTCGACCGGCTGCAACGCCGCGGCTATTCCCTGGGCCCCTTCCACGGCGTGCCGATGACGGTGAAAGAAAGCTACGACCTCACCGGTTTCCGGACGACCTGGGGCGACCCGGCCTATGCGGAGAACGTGGCCGAAACGGACTCGGTGGTCGTGGAGCGCATCAAACGCGCCGGCGCCAATGTCTTCGGCAAGACCAACGTGCCGCTCAATCTCACCGACTGGCAGTCCTACAACGCAGTCTACGGCAGTTGCGGCAATCCCTGGGACCCGTCGCGGACGCCCGGCGGATCCTCGGGCGGCTCGGCGGCGGCGCTCGCGGCGGGCCTGACCGGGCTGGAGTTCGGTTCCGACATCGGCGCGTCGGTGCGTAATCCGGCGCATTTCTGCGGCGTCTTCGGCCACAAGCCGACCTACGGCATCGTGCCCAAGCGCGGGCACTGGAAGGCGCCGTCCATGGCGCCCTCCGATATCGCGGTCTGCGGCCCGCTGGCGCGCTCGGCCCGGGACCTGGAGGCGGCGCTGCTCGCCGTCGCCGGCGACGACCCCGTCTACGGCGCGGGCTGGAAGCTCGAATTGCCGAAGCCGGAGAAGGACGATCTGGGAGACTTCCGCGTCTGCCTGATGACGACCTCGCCGGTCTCGGACGTGGAGCAGGAGTACCAGGACGCGCTGCGCGATCTGGCCGGGCGGCTGGAGGCCGCGGGCGCCACGGTCGAGGAGCGCGACCCGATCGACGTCGACTGGTTCGAATATCACCTCGACTATTTCCGGCTGTTCCGCCCTGTCACCCACAGCCGCCTGCCGGCCGACGCCTATCGCGAATTCCAGGAACTTGTCGCCAACCTTAAGGACGATGACGACAGCTACTTCGCCATGAACGCCCGGGCGGGCACGATCACCTATTACGACTGGGCTGCGGCCGACCGGCGCCGCTACGGTTACCGCGACAAGTGGGCGGCGTTCTTCCGCGATTTCGACCTGCTGCTCTGCCCGCAGGCGGCTTCCGCCGCGTTCCCGCGGAACGAGGACCAGCCCAGGGAGGTGCGGGAGCTCGAGATCAACGGCCGCAAGGTGGGCTACAATGATCAGCTCTTCTGGGCCGGCATATCGGGCGCGGTCTACCTGCCGGGCACGGTCGCGCCCATCGGCCTCGGCGCGAAGAGCGGTCTGCCGCTGGGCGTGCAGATCGTCGGTCCGTACATGGGCGACCTGACGACCATCCGCTTCGCCCACCTGCTGGAACAGGCGTTCGGCGGCGTCCACGTTCCGAAGGGCTACGAGTAGGGCAAGAGGCGGCGCCCTTGGACTTGATCCAAGGGCCCAGCAAATCGAAGGACTGGGTCCTGGGGTCAAGCCCCAGGACGTCCCCAATGCTACTTGCCCGTGAACTTCGCCTTGCGCTTCTCGACGAAGGCGGCGACGCCTTCACGGTAGTCCTCGCGCGATGCGCAGGAGGCGAACATCTCGCCCTCCATCTGCAGCTGGCTTTCGAATTCGTTCTGCTGGCTGCGGTACATCAGCTTCTTGGCCTGGCCGTAGACGAAGGTCGGCCCGTTGGCGAGGCGGGTGGCCAGCCGGTCCGTCTCGTCGTCCAGCTCCGCGTCGGGCACGACGAAGTTGACCAGCCCGTGATCGGCCATCTGCTGCGCCGTGAAGCGGTCGCCCAGCAGCGTCATCTCCATGGTCTTCTTGATGCCCAGCGCACGGGGCAGGTGGAAGCTGGCGGAGCCGTCCGGCGTGGTGCCGATATGGACATAGGCGAGGGTGAAGAAGCTGCTTTCCGCGGCGATGATAAGGTCGCAGGCCGCGGCGACCGAGACGCCAGCACCCGCGGCCGCGCCGCGCACCTTGGCGACGATCGGCTTCGGCATCCGCCGCATGGCGAACATGATCGGATGCAGGTTGTGGATGCGGTTGACGAAGTAGTTCTCGATCTCCGGACCGGAAGCGGTCTTGAGATATTCGTGCATGTTCTTGACGTCGCCGCCGGCCATGAAGTGGTCGCCCGCGCCCTCCAGCACGACACAGCGCACGCTGTCGTCCTGCTCCAGTTCGTGGAACGTCTCCGACATCATCGCCCGCATGTCCATCGACAACGCGTTGCGCGCGTCGGGCCGGTTCATCACCACCCGCGCGATGCCGTTCTCGATGGTGGTTTCCAGATCCGCCATGATTGCCTCCCCTGCGTTTTCGGAACCTTGTTCCTGATCTAGCGCACCGCGGAGGCGGTGGAAACGCAAACTAGCGCCGGATGGGCCTGCCATCGCGGCGTGGACGGTCGCGCGCCCGCTCGCGGGCAAGGACGTAGAGGCCCGCGCCCAGGATCAGCGCGATGCCCGCCAGCGCCCTCAGGTCCGGAATCTCGCCGAAGATCAGGAAGCCCCACAGGCCGGCGAGCGGCAGGGCGACATACTCGAACGGCGCCACGGTGGCGGCGCTGGCCGAGCGGTAGGCCTGGGAGAGCGCGTAGGCGATGACGCCCGAGGCGATGCCCAATGCCGCGAACAGCAGCCAGTCGTCCGCCGTGGGCCAGGTCCAGGCGCGGAACAGGAACACCAGGCTGCGGTTGTCGACGCCCTCGGCGAAGCGGCCGTCCCCGGCGACCGCGAAGAATGCCAGGCTGACCGCCATGAACACCCCCTGCAGGTAGACCGCCATGGCGGACGCCTTGGAGATGCCGCCCAAGCGCCGGGTCATGATCTGGAACAGCGCGTAGCAGAGCGCCGCCAGGACCGGCAGGAGGGACACCAGCAGGCCCGGCCCCTCGCCGGCGGCGGACGGGCGCAGCATGACCAGTACGCCGGCGAAGCCGACGACGCAGGCGATCAGGCGGCGCGGGCCCACAGGCTCGCCCAGCAGCGGGATCGACAACAGGGTGATGAACAGAGGCGCGACGAAGAATATCGCCGTCGCCTCGGCCAGCGGCATTACCGCCAGCGCCATGAAGAAGCAGAGATTGGCGACCACGATCAGCAGGCCGCGGAGGATGTGCAGGGCGGGCCGCCGGGTCTTCAGGATCGCCCAGCCGCCCTCGAACTGGACCAGGGCGAGGCTGATGGCGATGCCGATGCCGGAGCGGATGAAGACGATCTGGTGCAGCGGATAGCCGTCGGAGAGGTACTTCACCAGCATGTCGTTGGCGGAAATCGCCATCATGCCGAGCAGGATGAAGAAGATGCCGACCAGCGGCCGGTTGCTCTCGTCCGTCGTTGCCGTTGCGCTCATCGTCTTCGGGCTCCTCGCGGACACCCTTCGCCCGTCCGCGCGCGGCGATCAAGGGCGGCATGGCGGAAATGCTCCGGCATCCCCAGGTGTCATGCCCGCCTTGCGCGGGCATCGGGCGCAGGATGGACCCTCAAGCCAGACATCGCCCCGATCCCCGCGCGCCGCTGCGCGGCGGCGGGGATGACATGGAAAAGGTCGGGGGTATGGCCGCCCTACTGCCGGCCGAGCAAACGCAGGCGCAGCGCGTTCAGCTTGATGAAGCCCTCGGCGTCGCGCTGGTCGTAGGCGCCGGCGTCGTCCTCGAAAGTGACGATGGCCTCGTCATAGAGGCTGTTGGGCGAGCGCCGTCCGGTGATCATGACATTGCCCTTGTAGAGCTTCAGCCGCACCTCACCGTTGACGCGCAGTGACGCGTGGTCGATCGCCGCCTGCAGCATCTCGCGTTCCGGCGCGAACCAGAAGCCGTTGTAGAGCAGTTCCGCATAGCGCGGCATCAGCTCGTCCTTCTGGTGCATCGCGCCGCGCTCCAGCGTGATGGACTCCATCGCCCGGCGGGCGTGGAACAGCACCGTGCCGCCCGGCGTCTCGTAGACGCCGCGGGACTTCATGCCGATGAAGCGGTTCTCGACGATATCGAGGATGCCGATGCCGTTCTCCCCGCCCAGGCGGTTGAGCTCGGTCAGCAAGGCCGCCGGCGAGAGCTTCTTGCCGTCGATGGCGACCGGATCGCCCTTCTCGAACTGGATGGTGATCTCGGTCGGTTTGTCGGGCGCGTCCTCGGGCTTGACGATCCGGGTCAGGATCAGATCAAGGTCGGCCTCCTGCCACGGATCCTCCAGGATGTTCCCCTCGGACGAGATGTGCAGCAGGTTCGCGTCCTGACTGAACGGGGCCTCGCCGCGCTTGTCGCGGGGGATCGGGATCTGGTGCTGCTCGGCGAACTCGATCAGCTTCGTGCGGCTGGTCAGGTCCCATTCGCGCCAGGGGCTGATCACGTGGATGTCGGGCTTCAGCGCGTAGTAGCCGAGCTCGAAGCGCACCTGGTCGTTGCCCTTGCCGGTGGCGCCGTGGGCGACGGCGTCGGCGCCGACCTCCTTGGCGATCTCGATCTGGCGCTTGGCGATCAGCGGCCGGGCGATGGATGTGCCCAGCAGGTAGGTGCCCTCATAGATGGCGTTGGCGCGGAACATCGGGAAGACGTAGTCGCGCACGAACTCTTCCCTCAGATCGTCGATGTAGATCTGTTTCACGCCCAGCAGCTCGGCCTTGGCGCGGGCCGGCTCCAGTTCCTCCCCCTGGCCCAGGTCGGCGGTGAAGGTGACGACCTCGCATTCATAGGTCGTCTGGAGCCATTTCAGGATGACCGAGGTGTCGAGGCCACCGGAGAAGGCCAGCACGACCTTGTTGATCTTGTCTTTCGCCATTTGTGGCCCCCGCAATCATGTTGTCATCCCCGCCGCCCAGCGGCGCGGAACGCCGGCAAGCCGGACCTGAGGTTCGAGGCCGTTCGCTATCGCCCCGCCTTCGAGCCGTCAAGCGGCGCGCGTCGGCGCAGGAGGCGGGCGAAGCCGATTGCCGGTCTTGTCTGCCCCTCCTATCGTCGCGGAATGAGATCGCAGGACAATGGCGAAGGGGTGTCCCGGCTCGAGGTCCGCGGGCTGGGTTCGGCCGTCATCCGCGATGTCTCGCTCCGCCTCGGGGCCGGTGAGGGGCTGGCCGTCGTCGGGCCTTCGGGCAGCGGCAAGACCAGCCTGTTCCGCGCCATCGCCGACCTCGACCCGAACGAGGGTGAGGTGCTGCTTTCCGGCGAGGCGCGCAGCCGCATGCCGGCCCCGGAGTGGCGCCGGCGCGTCGCCTATGTGCCGGCCGAGCCGGCCTGGTGGCTGGAGACCGCAGGGGAGCACCTGCCCGAAGGTGGCGCGGCGATGGCGGAGCGGCTCGGGCTTGCGCCGGCGCTACTGGGAAAGCCGGTTGCGTCGCTTTCCACCGGCGAGCGCCAGCGTCTCGCCCTGGCCGCGGCCTTCGCCCGCGCGCCGCAGGTTCTGCTGCTCGACGAACCGACCTCGGCGCTGGACGAAGGCAATCGCGGCGATGTGGAGGACGCGGTCCTGGAGATGCTGGCGGACGGCGCGGCGCTGCTGATCGCCAGCCACGATCCCGCGCAGGTGGCAAGGCTGGGGCTGGCTGTCCTGCACATGCGGGACGGCCGCGTGGAGGAGGAGGAATGAGAAACTCGTTGTCATGCCCGCCTGGTGCGGGCATCCGGGAAGCGTCAATGGTGAGCTCTGCGTCTGGCTGTGATGCCCAAACCGGACCCCCGCACAGGGCGGGGGTGACGCAGTGGTTCCGGACCCCCATTGCTGGCCCGGGATGTCGGAAAGTCGAGTCGCCATGACCATCGATCCGGAGAACTGGGAGGTCTTGCTCGCCGCGGTGTTCCTGGTGATCAACGCGGGACTGTCGCTGGCGCTGAATCTCGGCTTCGTGCGGCAGATGACGGTCGCGGCGCTGCGCATGGTGGTGCAGATGGCGCTGATCGGTCTGGTGCTGAAGGTGATCCTGACCACGAAGTCGCCGGGCCTGACGGCGCTGGTCGCGACGGTGATGCTGGCGGTCGCAGGCTACGAGGTCATGGCGCGGCAGGAGCGGCGGCTGAAGGGAATCTGGGGCTATGGTCTGGGTGCCGCGACCATGCTGCTTGGCGCGTCCTTGGTGATGCTGTTCGCGCTCAATGTCACCATCCGCCCCGATCCCTGGTACGACCCGCGCTACGCCATTCCGCTGTTCGGCATGATGCTGGGCAATGCCATGACAGGCATTGCCATCGGCCTGAATGCGCTCGCCAACGACCTGGCCAGCCGCCGCGCGGCTGTGGAGGCCCACCTGCTGACCGGCGCCACGCGCTGGCAGGCGCTGGCGCCCTCCATGCGGCGTGCGGCGCGGGCGGGGCTGATCCCGATCATCAACGCCATGGCGGCAACGGGCGTGGTCTCGCTGCCAGGTATGATGACGGGCCAGATCCTCGCCGGCGCAGACCCGGAGCAGGCCGTGCGCTACCAGATCCTGGTCATGTTCCTGATCGCCGGCGCGACCGGCATCGGTCTTGTCGTGGCCCTGTGGGGTGCAGCCTGGCGGCTTTCCGACCGCCGCCACCGCATCCGTCTGGACCGGCTGACCGGGTGAGTCCTTGCCCGGTCTTGCCGGAATTGCCCGATCCCCCCACCTCAGAAGCCAGCAGGACATGATGGAGCGACCGAATGACGAACAAGAAGAATGTCGTCCTGATCGCATTGCACCCGGACGCCGTCGACTACGGTCGCTGGCCGGGTTTGGACGCCGATCAGCTGCGCCGGCAGCTGGAGGAGCAGAAGCACGCTCTCGAGGAGGAGGGCGTCGACGCCGCCCTCTGTCTCGTCGACAGCGCCCGCACGGCGTCCGAGGCCGTGACCGAGGCGCTGGACCGGCGGCCCTATGATTGCGTGGTGATCGATGCGGGTCTGCGCGCGGACGACGAGCGGTTCCCGCTGTTCGAGAAGGTCGTCAATCTGGTGCACGAGCACGCGCCCACGGCGAACATCTGCTTCAACACGGGTCCCGAAGACACGGTGAACGCGGCGCAGCGCTGGCTCTGAGGCCGCTTTCCCGCGTTGGCGGGCGCGCGGATTCGCTCTAAGAATCGCCGGTCCGGCGTCGCCAGCATCTGATTCGCCGATCCGCAGCAACGGGGCCCCGCCATCGCCGACCAAGGCCGCCATAACCGACGCCTCAGGGCGGGCGCGCTCTTCGGCCTGGTCAACCGGGCCGCGCTGGGCTTTCTCAACATCGCCGTGGCCATGGTGCTCACCCGGCTGCTGAGTCCGGCGGACTTCGGCTTCTACACGGTGTTCGCGCAGATCGTCGCCGTCGGCGCCATGATCCAGAGCTTCGGCATGCAGACCGGCGTCACCAAGCTGGCCGGCATCGCCGGCGGGGCGGGCGCGTGGGACCGGGCGGGGGCGATCCTGAAGGCGACGGCGCTGATTTTCGCGGCCGTCGGCGTCGCGCTGACTGCGGTGCTGCTCGGTCTCTGGCCGGCGATGGAGACGTCGCTGTTCAAGCGCGAACTGGGCTGGCTGATGGCCGGCCTCATCGCCGTGGTGATCCTGACCCGTGCGGCCGAGGAGATCGGCTCCGCCTTCCTGCGCGGTGTCGGACGGGTGCGCTCGGGCGCGCTGCTGCTGTCGGCGCCGCGCGAGGGGCTGGTGTTTCTCGCGGCCCTCGCCCTGCTGGCCGGTGGCCAGGCCGCCGGCGTCTGGGCGGTTGTCGAGATCTACGCCGCGGCGTCGGCCCTGATCGCGCTGCTGACCATGGGGTTGTGTCTGCGTTTCGTGGCGCGTCACAGCGGCGGCCCGCCGGCGGACGAGGCGTTCGGCGCGCGGCATCTCGCCGTGCTGTCGGCGCCCATGCTGCTGCATTCCTCCGGCGCGCTGGTGCTGAAGGCGACCGACGTCTGGATCCTCAGCCTCTACCGCGACGCCACGGAAGTCGCGCTCTATGGCGCGGCGATCCGGGTCACCAACCTGGTGATCTTCGGCCTGTCGGTGATCAACATGGCCCTGCCGCAGCTTCTCGCCGCGCTGCATGCGGAGGGGCGTATCCGCGACTTCGAGCGCATGGCGCGGATCGCGGCCACCTGGTCGACGGTCGTCTCGGTGCCGGTCTTCGTGCTGATCGTGCTGTTCGCCGAGCCCATTCTCGATCTGCTGTTCGGCGCTCCCTACGGCGATGCGGCGACGGTTCTCATCATCCTCGCGGCCGGTCATGTGGTCAGCGCCGTGGTCGGCAGTCCCGGCATGATGCTGCAGATGGCCGGGCATCAGAACCTGATGTCGGCGCTGACGCTGGGCGCGCTGGCCGTGAACGTGATCGCCAATATCCTGGTCGTGAAGCAACACGGCGCGACCGGCGTCGCCGTGGTCACTGCGCTGACCATCACCGCGCGCATGGCCCTGCATACCTATTTCGCCTGGCGGCTGACCGGCGCGCTATCGCTGCCCGACCCGAAGACGCTGACCTTCGGCGCGTTGCGGTCTATCCTGCGCCGGCGATGACCGTCCCCCTCGAACAGCGCCAGATCGTCTTCCTGATGTACGAGAACAGGTCGGGCTCGACCTTTCTCGCCAGCCGCCTCGACCAGCACGGGGAAGTCGCGGTCACCATCGAGACGGAGGCTTTCGCGGATCTGCTGGAAACCGGTTCGGCGATCCGCTCGGCGGCGGACGTCGACCGGGTGGTGGAGACGCTCTTCGGCGACGAGAAGTTCGGCCAGTGGGGCGTCGGGCGCGAGGAGCTGCGCGCGCGGCTGGCGGGACTCGCCATGCCGGCGCCCTTCGAGGCGATCGTCCGCGCCGTGCTGGACCTGCATTTCGCCGGCGCGGCGGCGCCCTACTACCTGGTGAAGGGGACGCGTCTGACCCACCACATCTCCCGTCTCAGACGGGAGATACCGTCGGCCAGGTATCTCCACATCATCCGCGATCCCCGCGGCGTCTTCGGCAGCCAGAAACAGTCTGTCGGCTCCTACACCGCGCGGTCGATGAACGAGGACCCGCTGGACGCCGCGCGGCGCTGGGCGGCCAATGCGCGGCGCGTGGACCGGGTGGCGGGCCCGGACCTGATGGAGGTCCGCTACGAAGACCTGATCACCGCCTATGACGCCACCATGGCGGCGGTTCGGCGCTTTGTCAGCCGTGAGGACCTGCCGCCGTTGGGCAACGCCGCCGGCCCGGAAGGCGACGCCTATCTGGCGCGCATTCCGGAGGACCAGCGTCATCTGCACGGGAACCTCGCCGAGAAGCCGAAGGCCGACCGCATCGAGGCCTGGCGGCAGGAACTCACCGACGTGGAGATCGCGCTGACCCAGCAGGGCGCCGGCGAGATGCTTGCGAAGAAGGGATATGAACCCGACATGACCGCTGGACGCCGTGCCGGCCGCGTGAATCTTCTGGCGCAGCGATTCCGCCTTGCCGGACGCACGGCCTGGCGGCGGATCGCCAACGCCTGGCGCTATGCGGCGACGGGCAGGTTGCTCTGGCGCATACGGGTGGTCCTGTATCGCTGGCGCGCGGGCTGGTGACCGGCGGGCGGGGCGCGGGTCAAACATGCTTTGACATCCCTGCCGGACAGTGGCTATTGACCGCCGTCCGAGAATCCATGGTTGACACCGAACAATTGCGGAGCTGCCGTCATGGCGAAACCCGAATGGGGCACCAAGCATAGCTGCAGCAATTGCGGCACGAAGTTCTACGACTTCAACAAGACGCCACTGGTCTGCCCGAGCTGCGGCACGGAGAATCAGCCCGTCGTCGTGTTCAAGCAGCGCCGTCCGACGCAGGAGGAGAAGGTCAAGAAGCCGGCTCCGAAGAAGGTCGAGAAGGAAGTCGACGACGACGACGATGACGACGGCACGCTTCTGGAAGATGACGACGAGGACGAGGCCCTCATCGAGGACGACGACGACGATGATGACGAGGACGACACCGCGTCCTCCGACGTCGACGCCGAGGACAACAACGAGCCGATGGATCTCGACGAGGAGAAGGAGGTCATCCTCGATCCGCTTGATTCCGATTCGGATTCCGACGACGACGAAGAAGACGATACCGCCGTCACCGACGACGAGGACGACGAGAAGCGGTAGGGTCCAATCCGGGCTTGCAATCCCTTCGGGGCTTGCATAAAACCCGCTTCCTCGAAGGCACGGGCCGCGGCTTGTGCCCCCGGTGGGGCCATAGCTCAGTTGGGAGAGCGCTTGAATGGCATTCAAGAGGTCGGCGGTTCGATTCCGCCTGGCTCCACCATTTCCCCCTCCGTTCGCATCTGAGGCGCGCGACCTTCGGGCCGCTTGCGTCCCCTTCCGACGAACCCATCTGACCTTCCAGCCGCGCCGCCCGGGCGCGCGCGATGGCGACAGCCGGAAGGGACAATGGAACGCATCGGCACGATCAGGGCGGGCATGGCGCTGCTGGCGGGGCTGACGGCGTCCGTCCTGGCGCAGGGTGCGGGCAACGGGAACGGCGCGCCGCCCCCGTTGCCGCCGTCCAGACCGGCGGAAACGCCACCCCCGCCGCCACCCGATGCCGCAGACAGGACGGAAGCCGCCGAAGCGCCGCGCGGGAACGCTGCAGATGACGCCGAGGCCACCGAAGCGGAAATCGCGCCTGCGCCGGGACCCGAGCCGCCGCCGATCCCCGCGCCGGAACGCCTCGCCGAACCGGACGTGGCGTTCGCGGCCTGTCGGGCGGCGCTGGATGTCTATGGCGCGGCCTACGAGATCGCCGACCGGATCGAAAGCGAGGACGCGAGCTGCGGCGTCGCCCGGCCGCTCAGGGTGACGGAGATCGTTCCCGGCGTCGTGCTGCGTCCTCCCGCCCGCATGCGTTGCGCGACGGCGCGCGCCCTGGCGGAGTGGGTGTCGGGCTTCGTCGTCCCGGCCGCCACGCATCTGCCGGACCGGGGTCGGCTGACCGGTCTGGATCACGGCTCGGTCTATGTCTGCCGCCGGCGGAACAATTCGGCCAGCGGGCGGCTTTCCGAACATGCGTTCGGCAACGCGGTCGACGTCATGGGGTTCCGCTTCGCCGGCGGCGACAGTCTGGCGGTCGAGCCGCGCGAGGGGGAGGGCGACGCGGAAGAGGCGTTCCAGCAGGCCGTTCGCGCCGCTGCCTGCCTGAGCTTCACGACCGTGATCGGGCCCGGCACCGATGCGGCGCACGCCGACCACCTGCACCTGGACGTGAAGGTGCGCAGGCGCGGCTACCGCCTCTGCCAGTAGGCCGCGCGGCGGCATTTGCCCGGGCTGTGCCGGCTTCGCGGCGGGCGCGGAGTCACAGGACGTCGATCAGGTCCAGGAAGTCGAGTTCGGTCTCGGCGACCCGCCGCCCGATGACCGCCTTCTCGACCGAGGCCTCGCGGCCGGAGGTGAACCGCTGGCCGATGGTCATGCACATGACGCCCCAGCGCAGCGTGCCGAGCACTTCCCAGTAGCGCACGATTTCCGGATCTATCGGGGCGCCGCCGGCGGCCTCGTAGGCCTCGAAGAACGTCTCGCGTGGTCCGACGCCGGCGAAGGGACGGTCGTCGCGCCCGAATCGCCAGGCGCGGACGGACGGCCAGGACAGGTCGACATGCCGGTCGCCCAGGTGGCCGACTTCCCAGTCGAGAATCCCAGCCAGGCCCTGCGTATCGACGATGATGTTGCCCATCCGGAAGTCGCCATGGGCGAAGACCGGCGCTTCGTCGGGCGGGCGATGCTTCTCCAGCCAGCGCAGACCGTATTCGAAGCCCGGTTGCGGCTGGCCGTATCCGTCCAGAATCGCCCGGAAGGCGGCCAGGTGATCATCCAGCCGGAAGGTGCGCAGCCGGGGCAGTTCCCGGGTCGGCACCGCGTGCAGGCGCGCCAGCGCCGCGCCCATTTCCGCGGGCAGGCGCGCCCGCGCCTTGGCCAGCGCCGGATCGCGCAGGATCTTCTGGGGCAGGGTCTCGCCCTCCAGCGCCTCCATGACGAAGGCTGCGCCGAGGCTGTCGGCGTCATCGGCGCAGAAGATCATCGCCGGCGCGTGGGCGCCTGCCGCGTGGGCAGCGGCGACGATCGCAGCCTCCGTCGGCCGGTCGGCGCCGAAACGGTTGTCGGGGTCGTCCTCGTCGTGGGCCGCGCCAGGGGGATCGCGTTTGAGAATCAGGGACCGCCGCCCGCCGTCGGGCGCGAGAACCTCGAAGATATAGGATTCACGGGACGCGCCGGCCGACAGGCGCTCCAGACGCTCGACCGAGTGGCCGCCGCCGAACCGTCTGTCGAAGGCCCTGGCGAGGCGGGGGCCGAGGTCGTTTTCCTGTTCCATGGGGTCAGAATAACAAAAGGCCCCGCCGTTCAGACAGGGCCTCCTGCGCGTGAGCCTCGAAGAGGGGTCAGGCGGCGCTGGACTCCAGAGCGGCCATCTCGTCCTTCAGCATGAGCTTCTGCTTCTTCAGTCGGGAAATCAGGGCCTCGTCCGGCAACGGACGCGCCTCTTCGCGTCGCAGGGCCTCGTCCAGGTCCGCGTGCTTCTTCTTCAACTGCTGGAATTCATGCTTCGCTGTCACGTGCTTCCCCTTTGTTCAGGTTGAGTGACGCGGCAGCCGCGAACACGGCTGTCATCCAAATGCAATGTTGAGATTCGGAAGCGCGGGGTTCAAGCGCCGATTGCAAAAAAGTGATGCCGGCCGGACAACTTCCTGCCGCGCGAAACCGTCTCAGCGGCCAAGCACGCCCTCGTCGCCCGCCGTGAGCCGGAAGGCCATGCCCTGACACATCGAGGCGATGCGCTGGCGGTTTTCCTCGGGGAAGGCCGCGGCCAGCACCTCGACCAGTTCCTCGAAGCCTGCGTCCTCCGGCTCCACTTCCATAACGGTCAGGTAGCGCAGCAGGTTGGCGATCGAATCCTCGATCTGCTGGTAGCGGTCGAAGGTTCCCGTGCCGGGGCGCGCCATCGACCTGTGCAGGATCAGAATCTCGACATGTTCGGAATGGAGCTCGCATTCGACGACCACGCGCCTCAGGTCGTCGGAAAGCGGCCGGGGCGCCTCGCCGATGCCGCCCTTCAGCTGCCGGCGCAGTTCGCGCAGCGTTTCGACGACATGCACGCGCCACTCGGCGACGGCGTCCAGCGCACCTTCCAGTTCGTCCTTCCGGAAGGCGCCGCGGCCGCTCGATGCGACCCAGCAGCAATACAGAACGACGTTGACGTCCAGCCCGACGCGCTCCTGCAGGGTCAGACAGGCGTCCTTGGCGCGCCCGCGCGCATAGACGCGGGTCGTGTAGTCCCACAATTCATTCGGCGGAAAGACGCCTGCGGAGAACACCGCCATAGAATTCGCTCCCGCTGCACGCCCTTCCAGGCTCAAAACCGTGATTGCGCGCCGGACCCGTGATAGAATTTCCCGGCCACGGCCGTTCGGCGCCGGCGGACTATGCCAGAAGCGCCGCCACGCGCAAAGCGGCTGTGATCGAGCCGTTCGATCGGCATCATTGACCAGCGGGAGCGAATGCCATGACGGAAGTCGTCGGCGCGGATCGGCAAAGGATCGAAGGGCGGCTGGCCGAACTCAGGGTCGCGCACAACGATCTGGATGCGGCTATCGACGCGCTCAGCCAGCGCGGCGCCTATGACGATCTGCAGATGCAGCGCATGAAACGGCGCAAGCTTCAGGTCCGCGACGAGATCCGCAAGCTGGAAGTGCTGCTGGAGCCCGACATCATCGCCTGACGTTTCGTCAGGCCGCGTCGGCCTTCATCTGCCGCTTCTTCTCGTACATGCGCCGGTCAGCCTCGGCCAGCGCTTCGGAGGCGTCTTCTTCGGCGCGGAAGGGGAAGACCCCGTAGGCGACATCCAGCGGGACCGTTGCGTTGTCTGTCACCACCGGCCGGGCGCGGATGCTCTCGGCCAGTTCCTCCGCCTTCGCGTTCGCCACCTCGTCATTGGCCTGGGCCAGGATGACGCCGAACTCGTCGCCGCCCAGCCGGCCCACGACGTCCGATTCGCGGGTATTCTCCAGCAGCGCCTGCGCCACGTTCAGCAGCGCGCGGTCGCCGGCGGCGTGGCCGTAGCGGTCGTTGATGTCCTTCAGTCCGTTGACGTCGAAAAAGACGAGGCTGGACGGTACGCCGTAGCGGTCCGTGTAGGACATCATCCGGCTCATGTCGCGGACGAAGGCGCGGCGGTTCGCAACCGGAGCCAGCGGGTCCTGGTCGGCCAGCTTCTCCAGTTCGCCGACGCGGCGCTGGGACGCATGCAGCTCCTGGCGCAGGGTCTCGACTTCCGCCATGAGGTTGAGGAAGGCCTGGCGCACCTTCGGCGTCAGTTCCGCATCCGGCACGCCGAACAGCTCGGTGGTGTCGCGGATCTCGCCGATTCCACTGGAATCGACGGACGTCGACGCCGAGGACCGCGAGGCCGGGTGCTTCCTTTCGGTCGGGCGGACGTTCTGGACTGACGGATATCCGCCGATCTTCATTGGTTGCTCCCGGTCGGGCCTCGGTGCTTGTCCGAGGTAGTCTGGTGCAGGAATGTTAACAAACGCTTTCCCGGCCTCTCCGGCTTTCCTCGCTTGCCTCGGGGGGTGCGCCGCCTATACTCCGCCGCTTTCTTTTCCCGTCGAACGCACTGGGGGCGAGAGACGACATGAGCGCCAACCCGGCCGACGTGAAAGTCGGCGTCATCATGGGCAGCCAGTCGGACTGGGATACCATGGCGCATGCCGTGGAGATCCTCGAGGCGCTGGCGGTGCCCCACGAGGTCCGCATCGTCTCGGCGCACCGCACGCCCGACAGGATGGCCGACTATGCGCGGACGGCCCGCGAGCGGGGGCTGCAGGCGATCATCGCCGGCGCCGGCGGCGCCGCGCATCTGCCCGGCATGGTCGCCGCGCAGACCAGCGTTCCGGTGCTCGGCGTGCCCGTCGAAAGCAAGGCGCTCAGCGGCATGGACAGCTTGCTTTCGATCGTCCAGATGCCGGGCGGCGTGCCCGTCGGCACACTGGCCATCGGCAAGGCCGGGGCGAAGAACGCCGCGCTGCTCGCCGCCGCCATCGTCGGGCTGCAGGACGCCGGACTGACCGCCCGGCTGGACGACTGGCGCCGCCGGCAGAGCGAGGCCGTCGCGGAAGAACCCGAACGCGGATGACGGCCCTGCCTCCAGGCTCGGCCATCGGCGTGCTGGGCGGCGGACAGCTCGGCCGCATGATGGCGCTCGCCGCCGCGCGGCTGGGTTACCGCGTGCATGTCTTCACGCCGGAAGCCGACAGCCCCGCCGCCCAGGTGTCGGCGGCGGCGACTGTGGCCCGGTGGGACGATCTGGGCGCGCTGGACGCCTTCGCGGAACAGGTCGACGCCGTGACCCTGGAGTTCGAGAACGTGCCGGTATCGGCCGTCGAGAGGCTGGCGGAAAAGGTCCCTGTCCGCCCCGGGGCGAAGGTGCTGGCGGTCGCCCAGGACCGGCTTCGGGAGAAGACCGTGGCGCGGGAACTCGGCGTGCCGGTGGCGCCCTTCGAGCCGGTGACCAGCGATACCGACCTTGCGGACGCGATCGCGGCCATCGGCGCGCCGGCGGTGCTGAAGACCCGGCGCGAGGGCTATGACGGCAAGGGCCAGCGGATGATCCGCAAGGCGGCGGATGCGGCGGCCGCGTTCGACGAACTGGGCCGGCCTGCAGCGATCCTGGAATCCTTCGTCGAGTTCACATCGGAGATCTCGGTGATCGCGGCGCGCGGCGTCGACGGCGAGGTGCGCTGCTATCCGGCGGTCGAGAACCGCCACCGCAATCATATTCTCTCGCTGACCATCGCGCCGTCACCCGGACCCTCCGCCGCCTCGAAGCTGGCCGAGGAGGCGACGCGCGCGCTGATCGAGGCGCTGGACGTGGTCGGCCTGCTGGCGGTCGAATTCTTTGTGACCCCCGAGGAAGGCGTGCTGTTCAACGAGATGGCGCCCCGGCCGCACAATTCCGGTCACTGGACCATCGAGGCATGCCGCGTCAGCCAGTTCGAGCAGCAGGTGCGCGCCACTGCTGGCCTGCCGCTGGGCGCGCCCGGGTTCCATCACCGCGCGGTAATGCGCAACCTGATCGGCGACGATGCGAAGGACTGGGCCCGGCTCGCCGCCGGCGACGTCAGCCTGCACCTCTACGGCAAGGCGGAGGTCCGGCCCGGCCGCAAGATGGGGCATGTCACGAAGCTCTATGCCCCGGACCGTCCGGCCTGGCCGCCGAAGGACACCGAACTCCCCTGATCGCTACGCCCCGGCGGCGATCTGCCGGGCGATGACCAGGCGCTGTACGTCCGAGGTGCCCTCGTAGATCTGGCAGACCCGGACGTCGCGGTAGATGCGTTCGACTTCGTAGTCGGCGACGTAACCATAGCCGCCGTGGATCTGGATGGCGTCGGAACAGACCTGCTCGGCCATCTCCGAGGCGAACAGCTTGCACATCGAAGCCTCCTGCAGACAGGGCGCGCCGCGCTGCTTCAGGTCAGCGGCGTGGAACATCATCTGGCTGGCGACCTCGATCCGCGTCTTCATGTCGGCCAGGCGGAAGCCCACGGCCTGGTGCTCGACGATCGCCTTGCCGAAGGCGGTGCGCTCGCGGGCGTAGGCGGCCGCCCGCTCGTAGGCCGCGCGCGCCATGCCGATGGCCTGGGCGGCGATGCCGATGCGGCCGGTCTCCAGGTTGGCGAGCGCGATGGCGTAGCCGCGGCCCTCCTCGCCGACCAGGTTCTCCGCCGGGATCTCGCAGTCCTCGAAGGCGATCTGGCAGGTATCGGAGCAGCGCTGGCCCAGCTTTTCCTCCTTCGAGGCGACGCGGTAGCCGGGCGTGTCCGTGGGCACCAGAAAGGCGGAGATGCCCTTCGCGCCCTTGTCCGGATCGGTCATGGCGAAGACCAGGGCCACGCCGCCGATCGAGCCGGAGGTGATGAACTGCTTGGTGCCGTTGATCACCCAACTGTCGCCCCTGCGCACGGCCCGGGTCTTCAGGTTGGAGGCCTCGGAGCCGGCCTGCGGCTCGGTCAGGCAGAAGGCGCCGATGATCTCGCCGGCGGCCATGGGTTTCAGCCAGCGCGCCTTCTGCGCATCGGTGCCATAGCGCAGCAGCGCCGCGCAGCAGGGCGAGTTGTTGACGCTCATGATGGTGGAGACCGCGCCGTCGGCGGCCGCGACCTCCATCAGTGCCAGCACGTAGGCGGTCATGTCCGCACCGGCCCCGCCCAGCTCCTCGGGCACGGTCATGCCCATGAGTCCCAGTTCGCCCATCTGGCGCAGCAGCGCCATCGGCGGTTCGCCGGAACGGTCGCGCTCCATGGCGCCCGGGGCCAGTTCGCCCAGACAGAAGGCGCGCGCCGCGTCGCGAATCAGTGTCTGATCTTCGGTCAGTTGCATGGCGTCGCTCCATGGGGGCTGGCGATGGGACGGGCGGTGTTTATATCACTGCTCACGTGATCGTGGGATGATCCGTCAGGCCCAATTCAGGCCATATTCCCCATCATCCATTGCAGCGGCTTTTAGAGATTGAGGAGAGCATCATGCCCACCTATACTGACACTATATCTGGTGTGCGCGAGGCGGTGATGACACTATCACGGCGACAGGTGATGATCGGCGGGGCGGCCCTGGGGCTGGCGCTTCCATTTGCGCCGGCGCTGGCCGAGGACAAGCCCTGGGCCACCGGCGACATGACGATGGGCGCCGAGGACGCGCCGATCGAGGTGATCGAATACGCCTCGATGACCTGTCCGCACTGCGCCAGTTTCCATCACGCCACCTGGCCGAAGCTGAAGGAAAACTGGATCGATACGGGTAAGGTCCGCTTCATCTTCCGGGAATTCCCCTTCGACAGGCCCGGTCTCGCCGCGGCCATGCTGGCGCGCTGCGGCGGCGAGCAGCGGTTCTTCGCCTTCATCGACGTCCTGTTCAAGCAGCAGGAGAAGTGGACGCGCGCGCAGGATCCGATGGCGGAGCTGCGCCGGATCGCCAGCCTGGGCGGCGTCTCGCCGGAGGAGTTCGACCGCTGCCTGGCCAGCGAGGAACTGCAGGACATGATTCTGCAGTCGCGCCTGACCGGCCACGAGAAGTTCGGTGTCCAAGGTACACCGACGCTGATCATCAACGGCGAGAAGCACGAGGGCGGCAACGACTACGAGAGCGTGGCCGCGGCGCTTCGGGGCCTCTCGTCCTAGGGTCTGAACGGAGGTCGGCGGAAGGCGTTGCAGTTCACCAAGCTCAGACTGGTCGGATTCAAGTCTTTCGTCGAATCGACGGAGCTCTCCATCGCGCCGGGCATGACCGGCGTGGTGGGGCCCAATGGTTGCGGCAAGTCCAACCTGGTCGAGGCCCTGCGCTGGGTGATGGGCGAGACCTCGCCCAAGAACATGCGCGGCGGCGAGATGGACGACGTCATCTTCGCCGGCTCGGCGACGCGGCCGGCGCGCAACCAGGCGGAAGTGCAGGTCACGCTGGACAATGCAGGCCGCGACGGCCCGCCCGACTACGCCGAGCATCCTGAACTCGCCATCACGCGGAAGATCACCCGGGAGCACGGCTCGGACTATCGCATCAACGGCGGGCCGGTGCGCGCCAAGGACGTCCAGCTCCTGTTCGCCGACATGGCGACCGGTGCGCGCTCGACCGCGATCGTCAGCCAGGGCCGGGTCGGGGCGCTGATCGGCGCCAAGCCGCAGGAACGCCGCCTGCTGCTGGAGGAGGCCGCCGGCATCACCGGGCTGCATTCGCGGCGGCATGAAGCGGAACTCCGTCTCCGGGGGGCCGAGACCAATCTCGAGCGGCTGGATGACGTCACCAGCCAGCTCGAGCAGCAACTCGGCAATCTGAAGAAGCAGGCCCGGCAGGCCTCGCGTTACCGCAACCTCTCGGCGCAGATCCGCCAGGTCGAGGCGATGATCCACCATCTGCGCTTCACGGCCGCCCTGGAAGAGATGAACGCGGCCCGCAGCGCGCTGGAAGAAGCGCAGCGGGCGGTCAACGAGGCGACGCGAGGCGCAGCCGCGGCCAGCGCCGTGCAGGCCGAACAGGCGGCGCGGATCGAGCCCTTGCGTCAGCGGGAGGCGGAGACGGCGGCCGCTTTGCAGCGGCTGCTGGCCGGGCGCGAAAAGCTCGATGACGAGGAAGCGCGGCTCAACGAGACGGTGGCCAATCTCAGGGACCGTCTCGCCCAGTCCGACGGCGATATCTCCCGCGAGGAAGGCCGCCGCCAGGATGCGCTCGACCGGCTGAAGGAACTGGACCGGGAAGCGGAAGATCTGAAGGACGCCTCGGAGGGCGAGGACCAGGCCGCCGATGCGGCGGCAGCGAAGGCCCGCGGGGCGGCAGACGCGGTGGAGGCCGCGGAGGCGGAACTCGCCGGCGCGACGGAACGGCTGGCCGAACTCAAGGCGCGGCGCGGGGCGCTGGCGCGGCAACTGGACGAGCAGGGTCGCCGCAAGGCCGACCTCGACCGGCGTATCGCCAACGCCGAACGCGAACTGGCGCAGGCCGCGACCGGCGGCTTCGACGAGCGGTTCCGGGCGCTGGAAGAGGTTCAGGGCGAGCAGCGGGAGATCGCCGAGAGCGCCGGCGCCGAGACCGAGAAGGCCGAAGCGGCGCGCGCCGAGGTGGAGAAGCGCCTCGATGCCGCGGCCGAGGCCGAGCGCGCGGCCAGGGGCCGGCTGTCGGCGCTGGAGACGGAGATGGCGACGCTGGAGCGGCTGCTGGCGAAGGAGAAGCCGGCGAGCCATGCGCGCATCATCGACATGGTGAAGGTCGCCGCCGGCTTCGAGAATGCCTTCGCCGCGGCGCTGGGCGATGGCGTGGACGGCGGACTGGAGCGTGAGGCTGTCTCGCGCTGGGACGAGATGGAACCGCTGGACGCGGGCCCGCTGCCCGGCGGTGTCCCGGCGCTGGCGGAGAAGGTCGAGGGACCGGCGGCGCTGGCGCGGCGGCTGGCCGCAACGGGCGTTGTGCAGGATATTGAAGCCGGCGAAGCACTGGCTGCGGAACTGAAACCCGGTCAGCGGCTGGTGAGCCGCGCGGGCGACCTCTGGCGCTGGGATGGCTACCGCCGCCGCGCCGGCAAACAGGCCGCCGGCGCCCTCCGGCTGGAGCAGCAGAACCGGCTGGCGGCCCTGAAGACTGACCGCCAGCCCGCCGCCGAAGCGGTGACCGGGGCCGAGGCCGCGATGAACGCCGCCCGCAACGCCGTCGCCCGCGCCATCGAGGCCGAGCGGTCTGCCCGGGCCCGCCGCAAGGAGGCCGAGAACCGCTTCACGGAGGCGGGGCGGGAACTGGACGTGCTGCGCCGGCAGGCGGAGGCCGAGCGCCAGAAGCGCGACCGGCTGGGCTCCATGCTCGAAGCGTTGAAGACCGAACTCGGACAGGCCGAGGAGGCTCGCGCGGCGCTGGAGAAGGAGATGGCCGGCCTGCCGGCTGTCGATACGGCCGAGCGCGAAGCGAACGAGCGCCGCGAGCGCGTTCGGCAGGCCCGCGAAGCGCTCGATCAGGCGCGCCAGACGCAGGACCGAATCGAGCGCGAACGCCGCTTCCGCCGCCGTCGGCTTGAGGAGATCGCTCGCGACCGGGAGGGCTGGCAGAAGCGCGCCGACGAGGCGGCCCGGGGTATGGCGCAACTCGCCGAGCGCCGCGATGCCTCCGCACAGGCGATCGAGGATCTGAAGCACCGTCCCGAGGAGATCGCTGCCCGGCGCGTGGAACTGGGGGGCAGGATCACCGAGGCCGAACAGGGGCGGGCCGGCGCCGTCGAGCGCCTCGCTGCCGCCCAGACCGAACTGGCCGAGGCCGACCGGGCGCTGAAACAGGTCCAGGCGACCGTGCAGGCGGCGCGCGAGGATCTGGTGCGCCGCGAAGCCGCCGCCGAACATGCCCGCGAGGCGATCGAGCGTCTGACCCGGGAAGTCCGCGAGGCGATGGAGTGCCCGCCGCAGAAGGTGCTCGAGGTCGCGGGGTTGGAGCCCGACGCCGAACTGCCGCCGCTGGACGATTGCGAGCGGAAGATCGAGCGGCTGCGCCGGGAGCGCGAGAACATGGGTCCGGTGAACCTGCGGGCCGAGATCGAATCCCAGGAGGTGCAGGAGAAGCTGGACACCCTGGCCGCCGAGCGGGCCGACCTGGAAGGCGCGATCCAGCGCCTGCGTCAGGGCATCGGCAGCCTGAATCGCGAAGCGCGGGCGCGGCTGCTGGAGGCCTTCGAGACCGTCAACGGCCATTTCGAGAAGCTGTTCCGCCGGGTCTTCGGCGGCGGCGAGGCGCGGCTGGCGCTGACCGAGGCCGACGATCCGCTCGAGGCCGGGCTGGAGATCATGGCGAGCCCGCCGGGCAAGCGCATGCAGATCCTGACGCTGCTCTCGGGCGGCGAGCAGGCGCTGACGGCGACGGCGCTGCTGTTCGCGGTGTTCCTGACCAATCCGGCGCCGATCTGCGTTCTCGACGAGATCGACGCGCCGCTGGACGATTCCAATGTGGAGCGCCTGGCCGACCTGCTGGATGAACTCGCCGGCCATGGCGGCACGCGCTTTCTGGTGATCACCCACAACCCGATCACCATGGCGCGGATGGACCGCCTGTTCGGCGTCACCATGGCCGAGCGCGGCGTGAGCCAGCTGGTTTCCGTCGACCTCGCCCAGGCGGCCGCGCTCAGGGAGTCCGCGTGACGCTGCTGGAGCACGAGGGCAAGGCGCCCCGGATCGATCCCTCGGCGCGGATCGCGCCGAATGCCGTCATCTGCGGCGACGTCACCGTGGGCGCCAATACCTCCGTCGGCTTCGGTGCGGTGCTGACCGCCGAATCGGGCTCGATCGCCATCGGCGCCAACTGCGTGATCATGGACACCGCGGTGCTGCGCGGGGTGCGCGGCGCAGCCCTCGATATCGGCGACAACGTCCTCGTCGGTCCGCGCGCCTACCTGACCGGCTGCCGGGTCGGCCACAACGTCTTCATCGCCACGGGAGCCTCGGTCTTCAACGGCGCGGTGATCGGCGCGGGCGCGGAGGTCCGCATCAACGGCGTGGTCCACATCCGCACGGTGCTGGCCGAGGGCGCGACCGTGCCCATCGGCTGGGTGGCTGTCGGCGATCCGGCCCGGATCCTGCCGCCGGTGGAGCATGACGCCATCTGGGCGGTGCAGAAGGATCTGGATTTCCCGAAGGTGGTGTTCGGCGTCGACCGGCCGCCGCCGGGCGGATCGATGATGCCCGACGTCATGCCGAAATACGCCGCCCGCCTCGCCGGCCATCGCGACGACGTCGAGGTAGGTTGAGCGCGCTTATCCGGCCGTCTTGCGGCGCCAGCGGAAGTCGCAATGCGGCGCGCCCTGCATCCGGGTCTGGGTGCGGGTGAATTCCCAGCCCGGCCGGATGCGTTCCTCCGCCGCGAAGTCGACGCCGCAGGTCATCAGCGCGCCGATCTCCGGCTCCCCGATCGCGCGGAACCAGTCGGCGAAGGCGCAGCCGGTGATATTGTGGCCATAGGCGTCGGGCGTGTTCTCGACGACTTCCTCCTCGACCGGAAAGGCCGGCGCATTGCCGCTTTCGCCCCTGTCGTCGGCGGGGTGGCTGTCCTCGACGAAGCCCAGCTTCTCGCGCCAGGCGACATAGTTCTGGGCGATGGCTTCGCCGACGATGCGGTGCGCCTCTTCCTTGCCGAGTTCCTGTTCCAGCCGCTTCACGACCGGAATGAGCATCTTGGCCTGGATCTTGGTGGCTTCGAGTATCGACGGTTTCATGGCATGGCTCCCCAATCGCTTTCCCCTAAGGAACGATGATAGCCAATTGCGGAAGCGGGGCCAAACGCCGTCAGCGGGGCGGGCGGCCCTGCATCTCGATCTTCCGCACTGCGCCCAGATCGTCGACCCAGGGCAGAGCCGAACGGCACCATATCTGCGTCTGCGGCGGCAGTTCGGCGCGCTGGCGCGCCGTGCCGATGCGCAGCGAGACCGGACCCGTACCGTCGACATTGCCGCCGTGGATCGAGGTGCCGCATTCGGGACAGAAGGACAGGGCCCGCCTGTTCCCGCTCTCGGCGATCTTGACGTAGACCTTCATCTCGCCGGAGAGAATGCGGAGGTTCTCCCGCGGCACCATCACCGCGACGCGGAAGGCCGTGCCGGAGTTGATCTGGCAGTCGGTGCAGTGGCAGACGCCGACCTTTTCCGAGTCGATCTCCGCCTCGTAGGCGATGTGGCCGCAAAGGCAGCCGCCGTCGATCTTCATGGCTTCCGTTCCCTCAATCCATTCTCAGCCCGCCGTCGACGTTCAGCGTCTGCCCGGTGACGTAGCTGGCGTCCGGTCCGACCAGGAACGACACGGCCGAGGCCTGCTCGGCGACATCCCCCTGGCGGCCGAGCGGGATCTGGCGGCGCACGCCCTTCTTGATCCGCTCGAACTCGGTGCCGGCACGGCCGGCGGTGCGGCGGAAGGTGCCGTCCATCATGTCGGTGTCCGTCGAGCCCGGACAGATGCAGTTCACCCTGATGCCGTGGGGCGCCAGCTCGACCGCCATCTGCTGGGTCAGGCCGATCACGGCGAACTTGGTGGCGCTGTAGGCGCCGTAGTTGGGCATCCCGACCCGGCCGGCGGTCGACGACAGGTTGACGATGGCGCCGCCGTTGCCGGCCTCGACCATCGCCTGCGCCGCGGCCTTGGAGACCCGGTAGACGCCGTTCAGATTGACGTCGACGGTCCGCAGCCATTCGGTGTCGTCGATTTCCAGAATCGGCGTGTCGCCTGCGCCGCTGGGGACGCCGGCATTGTTGATCACGGCGTCGAGCCGTCCGAACCCGGAAAGCGTCGCGGCGGTCATGGCGTCCACCTGCGCCTGGTCGGTGACGTCGCAGTCGACAGCCAGCGCGCTTCGGCCCATCGCCCGGATTTCCTCCGCCAGGCTTTCGACGCCCTGCCAGCCCATGGCCCGCTCGTGTTCGGGAAATCCTTCGGGATCGGCCTTCCGGGCCGAGACCACGACGTCGAAGCCGTCCCGCGCCAGCCGGAGCGCGATGGCCCGCCCGATGCCGCGATAGCGCGCCGCGCCGGTGACGATGGCGACCTTGTTTTCGGCAGTGTTCATGCGCGTGCCTCCCTTCTCCGACTATAGGCGACCAGGAACGGCCCTGCGACGGCGCAGGCAAGCCCGACGAGGAACAGCGGCGTGATGGTCTCGCCCAGCAGCACGGCGCCCGCAGCGGTGGCGGCGATGGGGCTCAGCGGTACGTAGATGGCCGCGCGGGTGGGCGAAAGCCGTCTCAGGCCGTAGTTGAACAGGCCCATGGAGCCCGCGCCGCCGAAGACGGCGAGCCAGGCGAACCACAGCCAGTCGTCGCCCGTGTAGGTCGCGAGCACGTCCGCGGTTCCCTCGGCCAGCGACCAGGGCAGCAGGAACAGGCAGCCGCCGGTCATGGTCAGGATCGAGATCGCGAACAGGGAATGGTTCTGGTAGAGCCGCGCGGAGAAGGCGTTGTAGGTCGCCCCGCAGCAGACGGCGAGGAAGAACAGCGCCTCACCCAGGAAGCTGTGGCCGCCGACGGCTGGCCGGAACGCGGCCTCGCCGACCGCAAGCGCCACCCCGGCGAAGGAGAGGACGGCGGCGGCCGTCATCACCCAGGACAGCCGGTCGCGCCCGCCGGCGGCGGCGATCAGCATGGTCAGGATCGGGATCAGCGCGAAGATCACCGCGCCGCGCGCCGCCGGGATCTGCTGCAGGGCCGTGTTCACGAACAGGTGGAACAGGCCGAACTGCAGCATGCCGAGGACGAGCGCCAGGGCCAGCGCCTTCGGCCCGATCCGCCATTTCGAAAGCACGAGCGCGAAGGGCAGCAGCGTCAGGGCGCCGACGACATAGCGGGCGAGGCCCAGCGTCGCCGGCCCCTCGTGGTCCGCCATGATCGCACGCGCGGCCACGAAGGACGTGCCGAGGAAGACCACGGCGAAGAACAGCGCGATATGGGGGAGGACCCGGTGCAGGACGTCGGGTGGATCGGCGGCGGCAGTCATGGGCGGGAAGTCTCGCCGCTCGCCCGCGGCCTGTCACCCTGCTTCCACCGCCGGGCTGTTCTGCGTTAGCGTTGTCGCATTCGGTCAGGGGAGGGTGCGATGGAAGAGGATGCCTGGGGCAACGCGGTCACCGCGGCGAACGCCGAGGCGGCGCGGGCGCTGGACGAGACGGCGCTGGCCTATATGGGATTCCGCCTCGACACCGGCGCGCATCTGAAGGCGGCGCTGACGGCCGATCCGGAGATGCCGCTGGCGCTGATCTACCGCGGCTATTTCTTCCTGCTGTTCTGTCATCCGGCGCTGGCGCGCAAGGCGGCCGAGACGCGCGACCGGTTGCTGCCGATGGCCGAAGTCGGCGCGCTAAACGCCCGCGAGAAGCTTCATTTCCGCGCCCTCGATCTCTGGGTCGACGGCGACATGCAGGGCGCCAACGACGCCTGGGAAGCGGTCATGCTCGACTGGCCCTTCGATCCCATGGCGATCCGGCTGGCCCATTACACCAGTTTCTACATGCGCGGCGGCGCGGCCATGCGCCGGCAGTCGGCGCGCGTCATCCGCGACTGGGCCGGGCGGGATCTGCCCGGCGCGGGCTTCATCCACGGGGTCCACGCCTTCGCCTGCGAAGAGTCGGGCGACTATGCGAACGCCGAGCGGCACGGCCGCATCGCCGTGGAGATGAATCCGGCCGATATCTGGGCGACCCACGCCGTCGCCCACGCCATGGAGATGCAGGGCCGCCACCGCGAGGGCATCGGCTGGGTCCGCGCCAACGAGGCCGACTGGAACCGGACCAACAATTTCCGATTCCACGTCTGGTGGCACCGCTGCCTCTACCATCTGGAGCTGGGCGAGCACGACGAGGTGCTGGCGCTCTACGACCGGGCTGTGAGGGCCGAGAGCACCGACGAATATCTCGACATCACCAACGGCGTCGCCATGCTCTGGCGGCTGGAGCAGGAGGGCGTGAACGTCGGCGACCGCTGGGACGAACTCGCCGACCGCTCCGCGGAGCGCGTCCACGACCACATCCTGTGTTTTGCCGACATGCACTACGTCATGGCGCTGGCCGCAGCCGGGCGCGAGCCCGAGGCGAAGGACATGATCGCGTCCATGCGCGACGCTTCGGACGGCGACTTCTCCAGTCAGGGCGAGGTCTACCGCCGGATCGGCCTGCCGCTGGCCGAGGCGGTCGTGGCCGCTCGTGCCGGTCGCCACCAGCAGGTGCTGGACACGCTGCTGCCGGTCCGCGAGGAGATCGCGCTGGTGGGCGGCAGCCACGCCCAGCGCGACGTCTTCGAACGCACGCTGCTGGAAAGCGCGCTGGCGGCCGGCAAGGGCGCGCTGGCGCGGGCGCTGGCGGCCGAGCGGGTCGACGCCAAGGCGACCAGCGCCTATGGCTGGCGGCGCTACGCCGACGCGCTGGACCTCTGCGGCGACGCCGAGGGCGCGTGGGCCGCGCGGGCGGAAATGGCGCGCCTGGCTGCCTAGATCTTTCCAATGTTTGTTTGAACCGCCACTCACTCAGCGTGTCACCCCCGCCTCTGTGCGGGGGACCGGAGCGGCTTTGCCGCAAGTCGATGATCTTGGCCGGATGCCCGCACAAGGCGGGCATGACACCTTTCGGGGGGCGGGCATGACGCCGATGCTTGACTGGCGATTCAATCTTACCGAGGGTTGTTCTAGCGCACCTCGACCGAGACCCGGCGTGCGTCGTAGACGCGGCCGTCGCGGAGCATCTGGACCCGGCCGCTGTAGACGCCGGGTTTCAGACCGCCGTCGGGCGCGCGGCGGCCGGAAAAGGCGAAGTACTGCGCCTGGTTCTTGGGGTGCGCGGGGCGGGTGTCATCGTGGAAGACGCCGCCATCCGGACTTTCGATCTGCAGGCGCATGACGTCGCCTTCGCGGATACCGAAGACGTGAAACCAGACCACCAGCGCCGGGCTGCCCGGCTCGATCCGCGCCACCGTGGCGCGGCCTTCCTTGACGTCGATGTACTGCGGCGCATTGCCATAGAGGCCGGCATTCAGAATGCCGCCCGGCCGGTAGTCGAGCTGGGCGGTGAGTTCCCGATCCCAGAGTCCGTTGTAGTCGCCGCCGCACTGGATTTCCGGCTCGATGCCGCGGAAGGGATCGACGTCGGCGCCGTCCTTGCGCACCGCCAGATGGATGTGGGGGAACTGCGCGGCGCCGGACATGCCGACGAGGCCGAGCGTCTGGCCCTTCTCGACGCGCTGTCCGGTGCGGACCCTGAGCGAGCCTTGGCGCATGTGGCAGTACTGGGTCTGCCAGCCGCCCGTGTGGTCGATGACGACGCCGTTGCCGCATTCGCGGCCCTTGACGGCCTCGCGGCCGCCGATCGTGGCGATGTCGACATCGGCCATGCCGTCGCGTGTGCCGCGGACGACGCCGCCCAGCGCCGCGATGACTTCGACGCCGTCGCGCATCGCCTGACGGTCGGGCAGCCGGAAGTCGGTCCCGGAATGGTCGTCATAGGTGAGTGGACCGCAGGCGTAGTCGCTGGCTCCCGGCCCGGGGTCGATGTCCATGAACTGCTGGATGAAGCAGGTGCGGTTGAGTTCGCAGCGCAGAGGCAGCCCGAGCGTCGGTTCATCCGCGCCCGCCGCCAATGCGGGCGCCGCCACCAGGCCGAGGAGAAGAAGAAGCCGACCGATCATGCACACCTCACGCGATCTGGCGGATCGCGCGGGATCCGCGGCTGCTTCAGGCCGCCTGGGAGGCCGATCCGCTGGCCAGGACCGCGTAGACCGCGTCTGCCGACTTCGCCCCGCGAAGCTTCTCGCACTTGTCCTTGTCGCGCAACAGACGCGATATCTTCGACAGCGCCTTCAGGTGGTCGGCGCCGGCCTGCTCCGGCGCCAGCAGCAGGAACAAGAGGTCGACAGGCTTGCCGTCGACGGCGTCGAAATCGACCGGCTCCTTCAGGCGGGCGAACAGGCCGGTGATGTGGTCGACCTCCCCGATCCGGCCGTGGGGAATGGCGACGCCGTCGCCGACGCCGGTCGTTCCCAGGCGTTCGCGCTCCAGCAGCACATCGAAGATGCGCCGCTCGTGCAGGCTGGTCTGGCCGGCCGCCAGCCGGGCGAGCTCCTGAAGCACGTGCTTCTTGCTGCCTGCCCTGAGGTCGATGACCACGGCGTCTGAAACCAGAATATCGGAGATATCCACTACGCTCACCTTGTGTTGTCGAGGCGAAGGCCGGAAACGGGCCCGTCAGCCGTCGCTGGGGTCGATCCAGCCGATATTGCCGTCCGGGCGGCGGTACACGACGTTCAGCCGGTCATTGCCGAGATTGCGGAACATCATCACGGGGCTGTCGGCCAGGTCCATGCGCATGACGGCGTCGCTGACGGTGCAGGAGGGAATGTAGGCGCGGGTCTCGGCGATGACAGCGGGATGTTCGCCGCGGTCGACCTCGGGCTCCTCGTCTTCCGTCTGCGCGGCGATGACGTAGTCCTGTGCGGCCCTTGCCGGCTGGCCGAGCTGATGCTGGCGGGCATGGTGGTCGCGCAGGCGGCGCTTGTAGCGCCGAAGCTGCTTCTCGATCCTGTTGGCGGCGTCATCGAAGGCGCTGTGGGCGTCGGCGGCGCTACCGCGGCTCTTCAGATAGATGTCCTGGCCCACGTGCACCTGGCAGTCGACGCGGATTTCGGTCGAGTCCTTGGCGAAGGTGGCGCTGCCCTCGATGGCGTCGCCGAAATACTTCCCCACGGCGGCTTCCAGCCGCTCGGTCACGCGCTGGCGGAGCGCGTCGCCAAGGTCGATGTGCTTGCCCTGAATGGTGATGTGCATGGTACCCCTTCTTGGCCGGTACAGGTCTGTCGAACTCGATGGTCGGAGCCGGCGCTCGAAGCGGCGCGGACCTTAGGTAGGGCCGCATGACAAGTCAAGCTGGGTATCAGCGCGCCATGTCGAGCTGCATCCGCTTCATCCGGCGCCGCTGGACCGACGACGGAATCCGCAGGGCTTCGCGGTATTTTGCCACCGTGCGCCGGGCGATGTCGACGCCGTCGGCGCGCAGAATCTCGACAATACGGTCGTCCGAAAGCACGGCGTCCGGCGTCTCTACCTCGATCAGGTCCTTGATGCGGTGACGCACGGCTTCGGCGGAATGGGATTCGCCGCCGTCGGTCGCCGGGATCGAGGCTGTGAAGAAGTATTTCATCTCGAAGATGCCGCGCGGCGTGCCGATGTACTTGTTCGAGGTCACGCGGCTGACCGTGCTCTCGTGCATGCCGATCGCGTCGGCGATGGTGCGCAGGTTGAGCGGCCGGAGGTGCTGGACGCCGTGGGCGAAGAATCCGTCCTGCTGGCGCACCAGTTCGGTCGCCACCTTCATGATCGTGTTGGCGCGTTGCTCCAGGGACTTCACCAGCCAGTTGGCGTTGTTGAAGCAGTCGGTCAGATAGGTCTTGTCCTGCGCCTTCCTGGTGACGGCGCTGATCTCGGCGTAGTAGCGGTTGTTGACCAGCACCCTGGGCAGGGTCTCGGGGTTGAGTTCGATCTGCCAGCCGCCGTCGGGCTTCTGGCGCAGCAGGACATCCGGGATCGCCGTCTGCGCCTCTTCGGTCTCGAACTGCCGCCCGGGGCGCGGGTCGAGGCGTTTCAGCTCCCGGATCATGTCCGTCAGGTCTTCCTCGTCGACCCCGCATTCGCGCAGCAGCGCCGGGTAGTCCTGCCTGGCCAGCAGGTCGAGACGGCCGACCAGCGCCTTCATCGCCGGATCGTAGCGGTCGAGTTCCCGCAACTGCAGCGCCAGACACTCCGCCAGGTCGCGGGCGGCGACGCCGGTGGGGTCGAAGGCCTGCACCAGCGCCAGCGCGTCTTCGACCGCCTCGGGCGAACAGCCGAGCCGTTCGGCCATTTCCTCGATGTTCTCGCGGAAATAGCCGTCCTCGTCGACGGAATCGATGATGGCCGCCGCGATCAGCCGCCCCTCGACCGAAGCGGGCGCCAGGTTGAGCTGCGCCGTGAGGTGGTCGCGGAGCGATTCGGAGTTGCTGAGCGTGTTCTCCAGGCTCAGATCCATGTCGTCGAACTTGTGCGAGCCGCCGCCGCCGATCTGGCCGAGGCTTCCGCCGCCGCTGTCGCCGATATCGCCGCCGCCGGAGGGCGTTTCGCTCAACCGGTCGGAGGGGCTGTCATTGCCGTGGACGTCGTCATAGCCGGCGTCGAGGGCTGACTCCGCCTCCGCGCCGCCGCCCTTTTCCGCGTCGATCAACATCTCGCTCAGAGGCTCGTCGCCGAAGCCGTCGCCGCCGGCGTCCGCCGAATCGGACTCGGGGCGGTTGTCCGGCTCCGGCGTATCGGGGCCGGTGTCGTCGAGCAGCGGATTGCGCTCCAGCTCCTGTTCGACGAAGGCGCTCAGCTCGATGTTGTTGAGCTGCAGCAGCTTGATGGCCTGCTGCAACTGCGGCGTCATCACCAGATTCTGGCTCTGCCGGAGCTCGAGTCGCGTGGAGAGGGCCATCGCGCGGGATCCTAGAGGCGGAACCGTTCGCCGAGATAGACCCGGCGCACGTCGTCATGATTGACGATGTCGTCGGGCGTTCCCTCCATCAGGACCCGGCCGTCATGCAGGATGTAGGCGCGGTCGATCAGATCGAGGGTCTCGCGGACATTGTGGTCGGTGATCAGCACGCCGAGGCCGCGATCCTTGAGGTGGAAGACGAGGTCGCGGATTTCGCCCACCGCGATGGGGTCGATTCCGGCCAGGGGCTCGTCGAGCAGCATGAAGGACGGCTGCGAGGCCAGGGCGCGGGCGATCTCCACGCGTCGCCGCTCGCCGCCCGACAGCGCCACCGACGGCGTCCGCCGCAGATGGGTCAGGGTGAACTCCGCCAGCAGGTCCTCGAGCATCTGCTCGCGCTGGTCGCGTTCCCGTTCCACCACCTCGAGCACGGCGCGGATGTTCTCCTCCACGGTCATGCCGCGGAAGATCGACGCCTCCTGGGGCAGGTAGCCGATCCCCAGCCGCGCCCGGCGGTACATGGGCAGGGTGGTGATGTCGTGGCCATCCAGGCTGATCTGGCCGTAGTCGGCCGAGATCAGGCCGGTGATGATGTAGAAGCAGGTGGTCTTGCCGGCGCCGTTGGGCCCCAGCAATCCGACCGCTTCACCGCGCTGTACACCGATGGAGACATCACGCAGCACCGGGCGCTTCTTGTAGCGCTTGCCCAGATTGCGGGCGCTGAGTCCCGGGTTCTGGTGCACCAGACGCGGCCGTTCCTGATCGATGTCGTTGCGGCTTGCCATGACGTGGAGCTAATTCCCTTCCGGCCGGAAGATACCCTTGACCCGGCCGCCGCGCTCGGCGTCGAGGGTGGATACGCCCGTGTTCAGGTCCATGACCAGGGTCTGGCCGGTCAGGACGTTGTCTTCGCGGAAAAGCTGCACGCCGCCTTCCAGCCGGATGCGGCCGGCGTCCACGTCGTAGACGCCGCGGCGGCCGGTCGCGCGCTCGCGCGCTGTCAGCACCACGACGCTGCCCACGGCCTCGAGCTTCGAGATGGCGCCGCCGACGTCCGCACCGCCCGAGTCTCCCTCGCGGTAGTTGACGCGCAGCTCGTCCGTCCTGAGTGTCATGCCGCCCTGCACGGCGTCCACATTGCCGGTAAAGATGGCGATCTGCTGATCACGCCGGACCTCCAGGTTGTCCGCCTCGATCTCGATCGGGGCGTCGGGATCGCGCTGCAGCGCCTGCTGGGCGGCCAGGGGCGACGACAGCAGCGTCAGCGCCAGAAGCAATGAGAGAGGACGCCAACTCAATTCTTCTCTCCACTGGGCTCTACGACCAATTGAACGTTACCGCGCAATAACAGAACGTTACCTTCCTCGCGGATCTCGAAGCTGTCGGCCCGGAAGTGGCCATAGGGACCGTGGCCGGCGACCCGATCGTCGCCCCGGACCTCACCGCGGCCCATGTCAATGGTCGCCTTCGGGCTGTGGATTTCGTTGCCCTGGTCGGTATAGAGCGAAACGTCGCCCGTGAGCTCGAGGCGGTCGGCCGCCCGGTCGAAGACGCCCGAACGGGCCGACATGTGCATCCAGACGCCGCCGTCCGTGGTGGTGTCGCCTTCCAGGGCGGAGAGATGGACCATCGTCGGCACCTCCGGATCCTGCACCACCTTGTCTGCGGTGACGTTGACCGACCGTTCCCCGCCACTGACGAAGCGGGCGTTGGTCATGGTGGAACTCTGGGAGCTGACGTCGACATCGGCGAAGTCGATGGGCAGGCCGTTGCGGCGTTCGGTGAACTGGGGCCAGATGATGATCGTCGCCACCAGGGCCAGGGACACGCCGATCAGGAGGTATTTCAGCAGCGCGACCCGGCGGCTGCGGCGTGCCGACGGCGCCCCCACCTGATCCTGGCGCGGCTGCGCGGTCCAGTGCCGCTTCGGTCTTTGCCGATCCAGGACGGAATCGGTCACTGTACGCCCGTCCGCAGGCAGTCGTGTATGTGGACCAGGCCGGCCGGCCGGCGGCCGTCGACGATGAACAGGCTGGTGATCTTGCGGCGGTTCATGTGGCCCACCGCCTCGGCGGCCATGGCCCCGAGCGGCAGGGTGAGGGGATTGCGCGTCATCACGTCATCCACCCGGCAGGCCAGCAGATCGCGCTTCTCCTCCATGCCGCGGCGCAGGTCGCCATCGGTGATCAGCCCGCTCAGGACGCCCTCGCCGTCGACGATGCCGACGCAGCCCAGGCTCTTCCGTGTCATGACGATCAGGGCGTCGGACATGCCTGTGCCTTCCTCCACCAGCGGCATGCGCTCGCCGGTATGCATCAGGTCGTCGACCTTCAGCAGCTTGCGGCCAAGCTTGCCGCCGGGATGGAAGCGGCGGAAGTCGTCGGCGGTGAAACGCCGCTGATCCAGCAGCGCCACCGCCAGCGCATCGCCCAGCGCCAGCATCATGGTGGTCGACGTGGTCGGCGCCAGCCGGTTGGGGCAGGCCTCCTCGACGGGCGGCGCCACCAGGGCCACGTCCGCCGCGTCGCCCAGCGAGCTCTTCTCCCGGCCGACCATGGCGATGACGCTGATGTCGTTGAGTGCGGCGAAATCCAGCATGTCGGCCAGCTCGCTGGTCTCGCCGGAATTGCTGAGGCAGATCATGATGTCGGCGGCCGTGACCATGCCCAGATCGCCGTGACTGGCCTCGCCGGGATGGACGAAGTAGGCCGGCGTCCCGGTCGACGCCATGGTCGCGGCGATCTTGCGTGCGACATGGCCGCTCTTGCCCATGCCGGTGACGATCACCCGGCCCTGGGTCTCGAGGATGAGGCCGACGGCCTTCCGGAACGGCTGGCCCAGCGAATCGGCCAGGGCCGAAAGCGCCGACGCCTCGGTCTCGATGACCCGGCGGCCGACGTCGACGATATCCTCGGATGCTGCCGGAATTCCGGGCCTTGTCTGATCGGCCATGCGATCAGCTACTCCATGTCCCCGCGTCCGTTGACGAACGCTAGTCAAGATTCATGCCAATAATGGCGACTATTGCTGGCCATGGCAATGGATTGCCGATGAAGCTGTCTGCTTCATGAATGGGCAAATATGTCGGTCTCCGGCCAGCCCGCAAGGTCCAGCGCCGCGCGCACGGGCAGGAAGTCGAAGCAGGCCTGGGCGATATCGGCCCGCCCTTCCCGCGCCAGCATCGGCCTCAGCGCCGCCACCAGCCGATGGAGATGCAGCACGTCGGAGGCCGCGTACTCCATCTGCGCCTCGGTCAGTTCTTCCGCGCCCCAGTCGGAGGACTGCTGCTGCTTGGAGATGTCGACGCCCAGCAACTCGCGGCAGAGGTCCTTCAGGCCGTGGCGGTCGGTGTAGGTGCGGCACAGCCGGCTGGCGATCTTCGTGCAGAAGACCGGCGCCGTCTCGGCGCCGAGGCCGTGGCGCAGCGCGGCGATGTCGAAACGGCCGAAATGGAAGATCTTCAGCACCGAGCGGTCGGACAGCAGCGCCTTGAGGTGAATGGCTTCCGGCCCGCCCGGCCGGATCTGGACCAGATGCGCGTCGCCGTCGCCCGCGGAGAGCTGCACCAGACAGAGCCTGTCGCGCATGGGGTTCAGGCCCATGGTCTCGGTGTCGATGGCGACGCTGTCGCCGAAGCTGATGTCGGAGGGCAGGTCGTCGCGGTGCAGGTGGATGGCCAAGGCTCGGGCTCCTGACGGCTCGGTGATCGGCGGCGGCATCGCCATAGCATGGCGGCGGCCGCCGGGCCAAGCGCCGCAGAGGGCGGCGGCCCGATTGCCAAGGCGCGCGCGTGGCTGTAGACCGGGCCGGAGAAACAAGGGCCTGACGGCGGGAGTGGGCAATGCGTGGCAAGCGGGTCGCGGTATTCGGCGGATCGGGTTTCGTGGGACGGCATCTGGTCAGGCGGCTGGCTCAGGCCGGCGCCCAGGTCACGGTGGCCGTGCGCGATCCGGAGGCGGCCCTGTTCCTGAAGCCGATGGGCGACGTCGGCCAGATCACCCCGCTCTACGCCAACATCCGCAAGCCGAAGACGGTGCAGCGCGCGGTCGAGACCGCCGACATGGTGGTCAATCTCGTCGGCGTCCTGCATCAGGGCGAGCAGTCCTTCGCCGCCGCGCACGCCATGGGCCCGAAGCACATCGCCGAGGCCGCGGCGGCCGCCGGGGTCGAAACCTTCGTGCAGATGTCGGCGCTGGGCGTCTCCGCCGACAGCCCCTCGCTCTATGGCCGCACCAAGGCCGCCGGCGAGGCCGCGGTGCTGGAAGCCGTGCCGACGGCGAATATCGTGCGACCGTCAGTCATCTTCGGTCCTGAGGACACCTTCCTGAACCGCTTCGCCGCGATGGCGCGTCTCTCGCCCGTGCTGCCGCTCATCGGCGGCGGCACGACGCGCTTCCAGCCGGTGTTCGTGGGCGATGTCGCGGACGCCTTCATGGCCCTGCTGCAGGGCCGTGGCGAGCCGGGCGCGGCCTATGACCTCGGCGGACCCAGGATCTACACCTTCAAGGAAATCCTCGAGTTCATCATGCAGGCGACGGGACGGCGGCGCCTGCTGGTTCCCATTCCCTTCGGCGTGGCCCGCATCCAGGGCGCGCTGCTGCAGTTGCTGCCCTCGCCGCCGCTGACGCTGGATCAGGTGAAGTCGCTGGAAGGCGACAATGTCGTGGAGGGCGGTAATCCCGGCTTCGGTGAACTCGGCATCGAAAATCTCAGCCTGATGGAGGCGGTAGCCCCGGCCTATCTGCAGCGTTACGCCCGCGGCGGCCGCATCCGCTCCCTCGATGTCGGCTGATCCGTCCGGCGCGTGAAATTCCACCCTCGCCGGGATGCGGCGGCAGGCAAGGGTGTTGCCCAAACGCGTCAACATTATTGACGTATATTGCTCCGGCGGTATATGGAAGAGAAACAACAGGGTGCTTGCCAATCGGCGCGGGCATCGCCATAGTCCGCCGTCCGCAGGCGTGCAAGACGCGCCTGCGCAGGGGGGCGGGATAGGTCGGATGAGTCGGTGGCCAGGACGCCGCCGCCTCGTGTCGAAGCACCCCTGTCATATCAAGCGCATAAGTTGCGACCGCCGTCGGGCCGACGACGGCCGTGCTCGAACAGGCACGCCAGGCCCGTCGAGCAAGGCAGTCGAAGGAAGATGACGGAGTTTGCATGACGCGACAGACTGAGACGCCCCGCGCCTTTGGCCTGCCGCCCCGCCAGGGCCTCTACGATCCGAGCCGGGAGAAGGACTCCTGCGGCATCGGCTTCGTGGTCGATATCAAGGGCCGCAAGTCGCACGACATCGTCAGCCAGGGCCTGCAGATCCTGGTCAACCTGACCCATCGCGGCGCCGTGGGCGCCGACCCGCTGGAAGGCGACGGCGCAGGAATCATCATCCAGATTCCGCACGCCTTCTTCGGCGAGGTCTGCGACTTCGAGCTGCCCGAGCCGGGCCAGTACGGCGTCCTCAACGTCTTCCTGCCGAAGGACCGCGACGTCCGCATCCTGTGCGAGAACATCATCGACCGCTACGTGGTCGGCGAAGGCCAGCACATCCTGGGCTGGCGCGACGTCCCGGTGAACCGCGAGGGCGTCGGCGAGAGCGTGCTGCGCGTCGAGCCGACCATCCGGCAGCTGTTCGTCGGCCGCGATCCCGCGCTGGCGGATCAGGACGCCTTCGAGCGCAAGCTGTTCGTGATCCGCAAGCAGATCGCGAACGAGGTCCGCAAGGTCGAGCACCCGTCGGCGGCGCAGTTCTACGTCACGTCATCCTCCAGCCGCACCGTCTGCTACAAGGGCATGCTGCTGGCCGGCCAGGTCGAGAGCTATTACGAGGATCTGCAGGACGCGCGCGTGATCTCCTCGCTGGCGCTGGTGCACCAGCGCTTCTCCACCAACACCTTCCCAGCCTGGGCGCTGGCGCATCCGTTCCGCCTGATCTGCCACAACGGCGAGATCAATACCGTGCGCGGCAACGTCAACTGGATGGCCGCGCGCGGTCAGGCGCTGGAATCGGAACTGCTGGGCAAGGATCTGAGGAAGGTCTGGCCGCTGATCGCCGAGGGGCAGTCGGACTCCGCCTGCTTCGACAACGCGCTGGAACTGCTGGTCGCCGGGGGCTACTCGCTCTGCCACGCCATGATGATGCTGATTCCGGAGGCGTGGGACGACAACCCGCTGATGGACGATGAGCGGCGCGCCTTCTACGAGCATCACGCCGCGCTGATGGAGCCGTGGGACGGCCCCGCGGCGGTGGCCTTCACCGACGGCCGCCAGATCGGCGCGACGCTGGACCGCAACGGCCTCCGGCCCGCGCGCTACATCGTCACCACCGACGACCGCGTGATCCTGGCCTCGGAGGCGGGCGTGCTGCCGGTGCCCGAGGACGAGATCGTCCACAAGTGGCGGCTGCAGCCGGGCAAGATGCTGCTCATCGACACCGAGGAAGGCCGCATCATCTCCGACGACGAGATCAAGGCCGAGCTGTCACGGAAGCACCCCTATCAGCGCTGGGTCGAGGAGAGCCAGCTCAAGATCGACGACCTGCCGCCGGCCAGCGCGCCGATGCGGCCCAACCACTCCACCCTGCTCGATCTGCAGCAGGTCTTCGGCTACACCCAGGAAGACCTCAAGTTCCTGATGCAGCCCATGGCGGAGACCGGAGCGGAGGCGATCGGCTCCATGGGCAACGACGTGCCCATCGCGGCCCTCTCGTCCAAGGGCCGGCCGCTCTACAACTATTTCAAGCAGCTCTTCGCGCAGGTCACCAACCCGCCGATCGACCCGATCCGCGAGGAACTGGTCATGTCGCTGCTCTCCTTCATCGGGCCGCGGCCGAACCTGCTCGGCCTGGGCGAAGGCGCCCACAAGCGCCTGGAGATGTCGCAGCCGATCCTCACCAACGAGGATCTGGAGAAGATCCGTCATATCGAGGATGTGCCGACCAACGCCTTCCATGCCCAGACCCTCGACGCGGTCTACCCGGCCGAGGACGGTGCGGACGGCATGCGCAAGCGCATCGCCGAACTCCAGCTCGAGGCGGAGGAGTGCGTCCGCCGGGGCGAGAACATCATCATCCTCTCCGACCGGCACGTGGACATGGACTCGATCCCGATCCCGGCGGTGCTGGCGACGTCGGCGGTACACCACCATCTGGTGCGCACCGGCCTGAGGACCTCGGTCGGCCTGGTGGTCGAGACCGGCGAGGCTCGGGAGGTGCACCATTTCTGTGTGCTCGCCGGCTACGGCGCCGAGGCGATCAACCCCTGGCTGGCCTTCCAGACGCTTTCCGACATGCATCCCGGCATCGCGCCGGAGGACGAGCGGCGCCTGCACAAGAACTACATCAAGGCCATCGGCAAGGGCATCCTGAAGGTGATGTCCAAGATGGGCATCTCGACCTATCAGTCCTATTGCGGCGCGCAGATCTTCGACGCGGTGGGCCTGTCGTCGGCCTTCGTCGCGGAGTACTTCCCCGGCACGCACACCCAGATCGAGGGCATCGGCCTGGACGTCATCGCCACGGAGACGGTCGATCGTCACCGGCTGGCCTATTCGGACGCCCCGATCTATCGCACGGCGCTGGACGTGGGCGGCGACTACGCCTTCCGCGTGCGGGGCGAATCCCACATCTGGACGCCTGAGACCATCGGCCTGCTGCAGCACGCCGTGCGCGGCGGCAGCCAGGACCAGTACCGGGCCTACGCCGCCTCGGTGAACGATCAGAACAAGCAGTATCTGACGCCGCGCGGCCTGTTCGAACTGCGTTATCAGGACGAGCCCGTGCCGCTGGACGAGGTCGAACCGGCCGCGGAGATCGTCAAGCGGTTCTCGACCGGCGCCATGTCCTTCGGCTCGATCAGCCGGGAGGCGCACGCCACGCTGGCCGTCGCCATGAACCGCATCGGCGGCAAGTCGAATACCGGCGAGGGCGGCGAGGAGCCGGAACGCTTCGTGCCGAAGCCGAACGGCGATTCCGAGCGTTCCGCCATCAAGCAGGTGGCGTCGGGCCGTTTCGGCGTCACCGCGGAGTATCTCGTCAACTCCGACATGATGCAGATCAAGATGGCCCAGGGCGCGAAGCCCGGGGAAGGCGGTCAGCTTCCCGGCCACAAGGTCGACCGGGTGATCGCGCGGGTGCGCCATTCGACGCCCGGCGTCGGGCTGATCTCGCCGCCGCCGCACCACGACATCTACTCGATCGAGGATCTGGCGCAGCTCATCTACGATCTGAAGAACGTCAATCCGGACGGCGACGTCTCGGTCAAGCTGGTCTCCGAAGTCGGCGTGGGCGTGGTCGCCGCGGGCGTTTCCAAGGCCAAGGCCGATCACGTGACGATCGCCGGCTACGAGGGCGGCACGGGCGCCAGTCCGCTGACCTCGATCAAGCACGCCGGCAGTCCCTGGGAAATCGGCCTGGCCGAAACCCAGCAGGCGCTTGTGCTGAACCGGCTGCGCAGCCGCATCGCCGTGCAGGTTGACGGCGGCCTGCGCACGGGCCGCGACGTCATCGTGGGCGCGTTGCTGGGCGCGGACGAATTCGGCTTCGCCACCGCGCCGCTGATCGCTGCGGGCTGCATCATGATGCGCAAGTGCCATCTGAACACCTGCCCGGTCGGCATCGCCACCCAGGACCCGGAACTGCGCAAGAAGTTCACCGGCGCGCCCGAGCACGTGATCAACTACTTCTTCTATGTTGCCGAGGAAGTCCGCGAGATCATGGCCCGGCTCGGTATCCGGAAGTTCGACGATCTGATCGGGCGCACCGACCTGCTGGACAAGAAGAAGGCGATCGATCACTGGAAGGCCCGCGGGCTGGATTTCGAGCGCCTGTTCTACCGGCCCAAGGTCGCCAAGGACGTCGCCATCTACAACTCCGAACGCCAGGCTCACGATATCTACGAAATCCTGGACCGGAAGCTGATCGAACTGGCCCGGCCGGCCATCGCCGACGGGCAGCCGGTGCAGGCGGAGATGCCGATCAAGAACACCGACCGCACCACCGGCGCGATGCTGTCGGGCGAGGTCGCCAAGCGCTATGGCCATGCCGGGATGCCGGAGGACACCATTTCCTTCCGCTTCACCGGCACCGCCGGGCAGAGCTTCGGCGCCTTCCTGGCCCGCGGCGTCAGCTTCGAGCTGATCGGTGACGGCAACGACTATGTCGGCAAGGGTCTGTCGGGCGGCCGCATCTCGATCTATCCGAATCCGAAAAGCCGGATCGAGCCGGAGACCAGCATCGTCGTCGGCAATACCGTTCTCTACGGTGCGATCGCGGGCGAGTGCTATTTCCGGGGCGTCGCCGGCGAGCGGTTCGGCGTGCGCAATTCCGGCGCCACAGCGGTGGTCGAAGGCGTGGGCGATCACGGCTGCGAGTACATGACCGGCGGCGTCGTCATGGTGATCGGGCCGACGGGGCGCAACTTCGCCGCGGGCATGTCGGGCGGCATCGCCTATGTCCTTGACGAAGCCGGCGATTTCTCCCGGCGCTGCAATCCGGAGATGGTCGACCTGTCGATGATCGATCCCGAGGACGTCGCGCCCGGGGACGATATCGGCGATCACCTGCAGCATGACGTCAGCCGCATCCGCGAACTGCTGGAGCGGCATGCGCATTACACCAACAGCCGGCGCGCCAGGGCGCTGCTCGACGATTTCGAGGACACCCTGACCAAGTTCGTGAAGATCACCCCGCGTGACTACGCGCGGGCGCTGACCGAACTGCGCGCCGCGGCCGAGGGCGCCGACGAGACCGTCCCGGCCCTGGCGGGAGACGACTGATGGGCAAGATTACCGGCTTCAAGGAGTACCAGCGCAAGGACCGGGTCTACCGTCCCGTCGAGGAGCGCATCCGCCATTTCAAGGAGTTCGTCGTCCCCCTGCCGGAAGACGAGCTGAAGATCCAGGGCGCGCGCTGCATGGATTGCGGCATTCCGTACTGTCACACCGGCTGTCCGATCAACAACATCATTCCCGACTGGAATGATCTGGTCTATCGCGGCGACTGGCGCGAGGCGACCGAGGTTCTGCACTCGACCAACAATTTCCCGGAGTTCACGGGGCGCATCTGCCCGGCGCCGTGCGAAGCGGCCTGCACGCTGAACATCGACGACAACCCCGTGACCATCAAGTCGATCGAGTGCGCCATCGCCGACCGCGCCTGGTCCGAGGGCTGGGTGGAACCGCAGATCCCGGCGCACCGCACCGGCAAGTCCGTCGCGGTGATCGGCTCCGGCCCGGCCGGACTGTCGGCCGCGCAGCAGCTCGCGCGCGTCGGCCACAAGGTCGACGTCTACGAAAAGAACGCCCGCATGGGCGGCCTGCTCCGCTATGGCATTCCCGACTTCAAGATGGAGAAGCACCTCATCGACCGGCGCATCTCCCAGATGCAGGCGGAAGGCGTGACCTTCTTCGGCGGCATGAACATCGGCGTCTCCAAGCCGGTCGAGGAGCTGATGGCGAAGTACGACGCTGTCGTCCTCGCCGGCGGCGCCGAGCATCCGCGCGACCTGCCGGTGCCGGGCCGCGAACTGGACGGCGTCCACTTCGCCATGGACTTCCTGCCGCAGCAGAATCGCCGCGTCGGCAAGGAGCGGCTGGACGTGGACAAGGAGATCCTGGCCACCGACAGGCACGTCATCGTCATTGGCGGCGGCGACACCGGCTCCGACTGCATCGGCACCAGCTTCCGTCAGGGCGCGAAGTCGGTGACCCAGCTCGAGATCATGCCGGCGCCGCCGGAGAAGGAAGACAAGGGTCTGACCTGGCCCAACTGGCCGCTGAAGATGCGCACCTCTTCCAGCCAGGCCGAAGGCGCCACGCGCGACTTCTCGGTCATGACCACCCAGATCAAGGGCGAGAACGGGCATGTCACGGCGATCGAATGCGCCCGCTGCGAGGGGCCGGACAAGGGGTTCGCCAGGATCGAGGGCACCGAATTCGAACTGAAGGCGGACCTCATTCTGCTGGCGATGGGCTTTGTCCACCCGGTGCTCGAGGGCATGATCGAGAACCTCGGCGTTGCGCTGGACGAGCGCAAGAACGTCCAGGCGGACACCGAGAGCTACAGCGCCTCGGTCGACAAGGTCTTCGCCTGTGGCGACATGCGCCGCGGCCAGTCGCTGGTGGTTTGGGCTATCCGCGAGGGCCGGCAGTGCGCCCGCGCCGTCGACGAGTATCTGATGGGCAGTTCCCTGCTGCCGCGCTGACCCGTCTCAGCCGCTGGCCACCTGGCTGGCGCCGTTCATCACGAACCAGCCGGCCAGGCCGAGGGCGCCGAGCCCGAGCGCGTTGGCGAGAATCACCATGACGCCGTCGCGCGCGGCCAGCCCGAGGCTGAAGACGATGATCGCGGCCGACGGCAGTGCGACGCCGAAAGGCACCAGCGCCAGCGGATACATCGTCGCCGCCATGGCGATGCAGAATATGGCGCCCAGGCGGCCGAGTATGCCGTCGGTCAGGATCGTCAGACGGTGGTGCAGGAAGCGGTCGATGAAGCGCGCCACGGGCCGCGACGTATTCACGAATGTCTGCAGTTTGCTCTTGGGAAAGCGAACGCGCTGCGCCCGGTCGGGCAGCCAGGGATGGTCCGCGCCGACCAGCATCTGCAGGGCCACCAGGACGATGATGGTGGCCGTCGCGATCGACATGCCCGGGATCGCGCCCGTGGGCCCCAGCGCCAGCAGGCCGGGCACCAGCAGCAGCGGGGCGAAGGCGCGCTTGTCGAAGGCGTCGAGCATCTCGCCCACGGAAACCTGTCTGCCGTCCGCATGATCGAGCAGTCGGTCCAGCACCTCGGTCAGGGATTCCGGTTCGCCGCCGCCCGCCGCACGGCGGCGGCCCCTGCCGGGAGAGGCCGCCTCCATCGTCATGGGATTCCACCCAGCCAGAAGGCGACGCCGACACTCACACCGCCGAGCAGATAGGCGGCGGTGACGAATGCGCCGTCCCGCGCCACCAGTCCGAGACTGTAGACGGCCACCGCCGCGGAAGGCGCGGTGACGCCGATCGGCATCAGCGCCAGGGGAAACATCAGCAGTCCCATCAGCACGCACAGCAGTCCGCCTGCGCGGCCGTTGACCCCGCGGGTCATGTATTCCATCCGCTGTGCCAGAAAGCGGTCGACGAACCGCGTCACCGGCAGCGACTTCTCAACGATCTTTCTCAGTTTCTGCGCCGGCAGCGTCAGGCGCAGCAGGTGTCCGGGCAGCCAGGGGTGATTGCGCCCGAACAGGATCTGGGCGCCGACCAGGATGTAGATTGCGCCGCCTGTCACCGAGATGCCCGGAATCGCCCCGAGCGGCGTGATGATGATGACCGCCGGGATCAGCAGGAGCGGCGCGAAGCCGCGATGGCTGAACGCTTCGAGCAGGCTTCCGACCGAGACCTTCTCATGGTGATCGGCCTGCTCCGTCAGGCTCTGGAAGACCGTGGTCAGGCCTTCGGCGTCGCCATTTCCGGAAGGGCGCCGCCGTGCCCGATCCTCCGACTGATACGTGTTGGAACTCACGACTTGCTGCCCCGTCCCTTGCGGATCTTGTTCTTGTACGGGCCTTGGACCGGCTGTTGAGGGAGATCGTGTCGGGGAGGGGCGGGATCAAGTACCGGGGGTCAGCCCTCGTCGTCCCAGCGCCGCGTCGCATTGTCGTCGCTGCCGCGGGCCTCGACCCAGCGGGCGCCTTCGGGCGTCTCCTCGCTTTTCCAGAACGGGGCCTTCGTCTTCAGCCAGTCGATCAGGAACTCGCAGGCCCGGAAGGCCTCGCCGCGATGGGACGAGGCGGCGATCACCAGCACGATCCGCTCGCCTGGCTCCATCCGTCCGTGGCGGTGGACGATCCGCGTGGCGTCGATGTCGAAGCGGTCATGGGCCTCGCGTTCGATCTTCTCCAGCGCCTTCTCCGTCATCCCCGGATAGTGCTCCAGAGTGAGCGCTCCGACGCCGGTCCCCTCCGAGAAGTCGCGGACAAGCCCGACGAAGCTGACGACGCCGCCGATGTCGCGCCGGCCTTCCAGCAGCGCCTTGAGCTCGCGCCCCGGGTCGAAGTCCCCGCGCTGCACGCTGACGCTCAACGCCGGCCCCCGGTCATGGGCGGAAAGAAGGCGACCTCGTCGCCCTGGGCGACGGGATCGCCGGGGCCGGCCGTCTCCTGGTTGACCGCGGCGCGGATCTGGCCCGCGTCGGCGAAGGCGCGGGCGAAGCCGTCGCCCCGGCCTCTGAGGTGCTCGACCAGGTCCGCGACCGTGGCGACGCCGTCGGGCAGGTCGTAGTCCTCCTCGTGGATGCCGGTGCGTTCGCGGACCCAGGCGAAATAGAGCAGCTTCAAGACAGCGCCTCCCTGAAGGAAATGAATCCCAGCCTGTCGCCGGGCCGGACGGCCGTCGTCGCCTCGGGTATTTCGATCAGGCCGTCGCTGGCGGTCAGGGAATGGATGATGCCCGATCCTTGGCGCGGATGACGGTCGGCGATCATTTCGTCGTTCTCGCCCTGGCGGAGCGTGCCGCGCAGCCATTCCAGGCGGTCGGCCTTGGAGCGCATCTCGAAGCCCGCCGTCACCGGCCAGCGCCGCAGCGGCGTGGTTTCGGCGCCTTCCAGACGGTCGAGCAGGGGCCGCACGAACATCAGGAAGCAGACCATCACCGCGACCGGATTGCCCGGCAGTCCGACGAAAGCCGTGCCGCGGACATGGCCGAAGGCCAGCGGCCGGCCGGGCTTGATGGCCAGCCGCCAGAGATGCACGGCACCCAGCGCGCCGACAGCGTCGCGCACATGATCCTCGTCGCCCGTGGATGCCCCGCCGGAAGTGATCACCAGATCGGCGCCCTCGGCCGCCCGCTCCAGCGCCTCGCGCACGGCCGAGGGACTGTCGGCGACGATGCCGTGATGATGGGCTTCGATGCCGATGCGCCGCAGCAGCGCCATCAGCATCGGCGCGTTGGCGTCGTGGACGTCGCCGTGGTCGAGCGGCGAGCCGGCGGGCCGGATCTCGTCGCCGGTCGAGAGCAGGGCCACGCGCGGCCGCGCCCGCACCGGCAGATGCGCGATCCCGCCGGCGGCGGCCAGGGCCAGCTCGGCCGGTCCCAGGCGGACGCCACCCTTCAGCAGCGCCTGGCCAGCCGCGACATCCTCGCCGGCCCGGCGGCGGTTGGCGCCGGATTTCAGGCCGGCGGGCACGACGACGCGGCCCTCGGCGAGCGTCACGTCTTCCTGCATGACGACGGTATCCGCGCCGCGCGGCATCGCCGCGCCGGTGAAGATGCGCGCGGCCTCGCCCGGTTCCAGCAGCCGGGCCTCTGGATGGCCGGCCGCCGCCCGGCCTCTGAGCGTCAGTGCGGTCTCGGCTTCAGGGTCGAGATCCGTGCCGCGAAAGGCGTAGCCGTCCACGGCGGCATTGTCCTGCGGCGGCGAGGCGGAGAGGGCGGTGATGTCCTCCGCCAGGACATGGCCGGCGGCGTCGGCCAGCGGGCGCGTGTCCGGTCCGGTCACCGCCGGAGTCCGGACCCGGATCAGTTCCAGAGCTTCCGCCGCCCGCATCAGCGGCCCGCCGAAGGCGAAGCAGTCGTCGGTGATCTGGCTCATGCCGCCCGTCCCGGCCGGCGCGCGAAGCGCGCGGCGAACTCGGCGATGGCCTCGGCGTCGTTGAGGTCCAGAAGGGGCAGTTCGCCCGCTTCGATCGGCGTGTCCGAAGCGACGGCGACGATGGCGGGGTCGTCGGGATGGAGCGGCGGCTTGCCGGTGGCGGCGCGATGGACCTCGATCTTGCTGTGCCCCTCGCGCTTGAAGCCTTCGACCAGAACCAGATCAACCGGGGTCATCCGCGCCAGGAGTTCGTCCAGCGTCGGCTCCGCCGCGCCGCGCAGTTCGTGCATCAGGGCGAAACGCTGGGACGAGGCCACCATGACCTCGCTGGCGCCCGCGTCCCGGTGGCGCCATGAATCCTTGCCCGGCGTGTCGACGTCGAAGCGGTGATGGGCATGCTTGATGGTGGAGACCGTCAGGCCGCGCCGCCGCAGCAGCGGGATCAGGGCCACCATCAGCGTGGTCTTGCCCGAACCGCTCCATCCCGCCAGCCCCAGCACCTTCATGGCGTGTCTTCCTTCTCCCGGAAGTGCGGACGCGCCACGGTCACATAGGCCCAGCCGGTCTGAACCGCCAGCGCGGCGGAAACCCAGAACAGCACCAGGCCCGGCGCCCCGGCCTCGGGCGCCGGCAGCAACAGGACGGTGAGCGCGGCCATCTGCGTTGCGGTCTTCCACTTGGCCAGGTTGGAGACCGGCATCTCCGCGCCGCGGAAGGCGAGGAACTCGCGGAGGCCGGAGACGAACATCTCGCGGCACAATATGGCGATGGCCGGGATGACGTGGACGCCGTCCAGCCGGCCGTCCGCGGCGAGCATCAGGATCACGGCGACGACCAGCAGCTTGTCGGCGATCGGGTCCATGAACTGGCCCAGCTTGGAGCCGGCCCGCCAGCGGCGCGCGAGCACGCCGTCGAACCAGTCGGTGACCGAGGCGAAGACGAACAGCGCGAGCGGAAGCCATGCCCGCCAGGGATCCGGCAGGTAGAAGGCGGCGACCAGCGGCGGGATCGCCGCGATCCGCGCCGCCGTCAGCAGGTTGGGAACGTGGCGGCGCAAGCCGCCATTTGCCGCTGTTTCAGCCATGCCCGATAGGTAGAGCAAGTTCGGCCGCTGCGAAACCGCTTCCGCGTCAATCGCGCGCGGCGGCCTTCTCCGATGCCTTGTCGCCGGACGCGGATTCCTTGTTCTGCTGCTCCAGCGCCTCGCCCCATTCGTCGAGCAGTTTGCGCCTTTCCGCCTCGGCGCGGCGCAGCAGGCGCTGCCCGGCGATATCGACCCAGGTACGGGCGATGAACGGCGCGATCACCAGCAACGACAGGCCGAGCCCGGCCGCGGCGAAGTTGATCACCAGGAATTCGCCGTGGAACAGCAGCGCCAGGGCGGCATCGAAGTCGTTGCCGCTGTGCCAGAGGTGATAGAGCGCCGGCAGCAGGCCGGCGATATTGAACCCGGCGACGGTGGAGATTGCGCCCGGCGCCTGAAGGCCGCGGAAACAGCCCATGATGAATGTCGGCGAGAGATAGACGGCTACGACGGTGAAGCTGGCCGGCGCGATCGGCATCAGCAGACCGGCCATGGCGAAGACCATGACCATGGTGGAACGCCCGCCGGCGGCGCGGGCGGGTCGCGCGCCGGTCTTGTCCCCGGACTCGGCGGCCGCGGCGCTCACAGCAGTTCAATCATGGTGAAGTAGAACCCTGTCAGGAAGGCGAGCGACATGCTGAGCAGACGCGCATAGCGGTAGCCGCGGCGCTTGGCGAGGATGGCCTGGGCCGGGCCGTTGGCGGAGACGATGGCGATCAGGTTGTCCAGCCGCTGCAGCCGGTCCTTCGCGCGCTCGAACTCGGCGCGGTCCTGTTCGAGCGTGCGGTTGAGGTCCAGTTCCTCCAGCATTGCGGCCATATCGCCGCGCTTGGCCAGGCTTTCGACCTTCTTCTCCACCACCATGCGGCGCAGCCTGCTGCGGATTTCCGAGGCGGCGGGCGCCAGGACCGCGACGAACGCCCGCGTCATGCCGGGCATCGGATGGCGGTAGTGGCTGCGCTGGACCGAGGCGTAGAACTCGACCAGCGAGACCAGTTCGGCTGTCTTGGTCGTGTGTCTGGCGTCGAGCGCACGCACCTCCTTCTCGATGTTCTTGTCCTGAGCAGCCATGAAGGCGGCCTCGTGGCGGCCGATCTCCAGTCCCGTCTGGGGGTTCTTCTCGGCGCGGCGGTTGAGCGCCAGCATCATCTCCGCCGGCGAACGCACTATGGCGTCCAGAACGCTTTCGCCGATGCAGGGCGTTCTGGGCAGCATTTCGTAAAGCACGCGTTCCAGGCCGTAGCCGCGCTTCTGCTCCTCCCGCATGATCGACTTGATCGTGCTGGTGACGAAGCCGGGCAGGGCCGCCCGCACCGCGCGGGAGCCCATGCCGCTCCACTCCTCCAGCAGCGGCGAGGACAGCAGCTGGTTCAGGGTCCGTATCCGGTCCTTGTTGCCAGTGCGGAAGGCGGTCCAGATCGCGCCCGGAATGCCCGACGGCGTGACCACCACATCACGGAAGCGCAGCGGGCCGTTGGGGTCGAGCGCGATGCACACGCGGGCGAGGATCTCGTGACGGTCGGCGCCGGGCCCTTCCCTGGTCGCTTCGCCCGAAAGGGCCGCCGTCTGGATCAGGTCGGCGGCGGTGTTGTCGTCCAGGACGTTGCGCGTCCATTTCAGCAGCCGCCCGGCCTCGATGCAGGACATGGCGTCATCGGGATAGGTATGGAGCGCCCAGGCCAGCAGTTCGGGGCTGTAGTAGTCACGGTCGCGGAACAGGAAGGGTCGGATGGCGCGCCGGCCGCCGATGGTCGGGCGCGGTGCGTCCCAGCTGCCGGCGGCCCAGCTCTTCAGTTCGTCGCTGGACCACCGCATGATTGCCTCGTCGGTCAGCGTGCCGGCGAACAGCGATTGCAGCGCCGCCGCGAACTTGCGGCGCTGGAGCAGGCATTCATAGGAGCCGCGCGTCACCTTGGTGGTCAGGATCTCCTGTGCGCTCATGCCCTTGCAGGGCATCTCCCCCGTCACCAGGTGCAGCGCCGCGACACCCAGCGCGTAGCAATCGTCGGCGGCGACGCCTTCGCCGCGCGCGCCCTCGGTCGCCAGCGAGGAGGAGATCGGCTCGTAGACCATGGGCTGCTGCTCGCCCGGAAGGTTCACCAGGCACTGGTCCAGGATGACCTCGCCCCCGCGGTCGACCAGGATGGTGTCGTGGCGGATCGCGCGATGCAGCACCGCACGGGCCTTCATGTCGACCATGGCGCCGATCACCGCCGGCAGGACGGTCTGGATCAGATCCTTTTCCGGCACGCCGCCCCGGGGATAGCGCGACAGGATGGGGACGGCGTTGCGCCGGTCGAAGACGATAGCGAAGAAGTGACGCCCGTCGTTCAGCATCACCGTGCCGGACGCCTGGGGCAGCCGCATGTTGCGCGGCTCCTTGGACATCAGCGTGTCGGCCGCGGACTGACGGACATGGACCCCGGGCTTGCAGAGCAGGGCGTAGTACTCGTCGGCGCCGCTGAGCTGGTCGGTGACCGCCACCGCGTCGGCGCCGGGCGGGGACAGATGCGGCAACGCGCTGCCCACGTCGAGGCGGAAACGCTCGCCCAGGATCAGGCCCCGTCCGTCGTCGATATAGGGTGCGTTCTGTGTGTGCTTCTTTCCCGACACGGCGCCGTCACTTGTCCAGGAATACCGCCTGTATTCGACAATATTGTCCTGAAGGAAGCGTTAAGCCCGCGATTGTTGACCGGCGGTCATTTGGGTAACAGACTGCCATTCGAACAAGAATGCGAATGCATGCCAGGGCCGGGAGGAAACGGATGGCGACCCAACACCTATACGCGATGCCGGTCGAGCAGACGGGCTGGGAGTTCGACGGCGCGACCGAGATCAGTTTCACTTGGGAGTACGACGACGAACGCGCCGCCCTGCTGGCGCTCTACGACAAGGGCAAGAAGCAGCAATGGGACGCCGCGGAGCGCATCGACTGGACCCAGGAGGTCGACTGGGCCAATCCGATGGCGCTGCCCGACGAGCAGATCCCGATCTACGGCACCGACGCCTGGAACAAGATGAACGAGAACGAGCGCGCCGAGCTGCGCCGCCATCTCCAGGGCGCGACCCTCAGCCAGTTCCTGCACGGCGAGCAGGGCGCGCTGATCGCCACGTCCAAGATCGTCGCTACGGTGCCGGACGCCGATTCCAAGTTCTACGCCGCCACCCAGGTGATGGACGAGGCCCGCCACGTGGAGGCGTTCTCGCGCCTGCTGCACGAAAAGGTGCAACTCGCCTATCCCATCACGCCCGGCCTGAAATCCCTGCTGGAGCAGGGCCTGAGCGACCGCCGCTGGGACATGACCTATCTGACCATGCAGATCCTGATCGAGGGTCTGGCGCTCGCCGCCTTCCAGCGCCAGCGCGACCATTCCGGCAACGATCTCGTCCAGGCCGTCAACGCCTATGTCATGCAGGACGAGGCGCGTCATGTCGCCTTCGGCCGGCTGGCGCTGCGCGATTTCTATCCGGAACTGACCGAAGCCGAGCGCGACGAGCGCGAGGAGTTCGTGGTCGAGGCCTGCTACCACATGCGCGACCGTTTCAATCAGATCGAGGTCTGGGAGAACCTGGGCTTCTCCCGGGAACAGATCGCCGACGCCGTCGGCACCAGCGAGGTGATGGCGCAGTTTCGCCAGCGGCTGTTTACCCGCATCGTGCCGACGGTGAAGGATATCGGCCTCTGGGGCGAGCGCGTGCGCAAGGCCTATCAGGACATGGGCGTGATCCAGTTCTCCGAGATCGACGCCGAGGCGCTGCTCGACGCCGACAACAAGGTGGCCGAGGACTTCGACGCGAAGCAGTTCGTCAGGGACGGCGTCAGCGGCCAGGTCGCGGCGGCGGAGTAGCGCGGGCCGGCTGCTGCCCTGCCGGGACGGCCCGGCGCCCGACGCGATCGGGCGCCGTGTGGCTGCCGTCACAACTGCGGCGGGGCTCCGCCGAGCGTTGAGAGTTCGTTAACCCTGCCCAAGCTACCGTAGGTAATAGATTGCCACGGTCGAATGCGAAGGCTTCACCCGACATGAACCAGATGAGCGCGCAGGGCGTCCTGCGCTTCAGCGAGCGGCGCGCCGCACCCCGCTTCCCCGTCCGGATGCCGGTGAAAGTCCGGGACCGGGAAGGCCGTGTCACGGAAGCGATGGCGATCAACATCTCGACGGGCGGCATGCTGATCGCGCCGGCGCAGGAGCACGTGGCGCCCGGCGGCGAACTGGCGCTCGACATCGGTGATGTCGCCCACGGCGTCATGGCCCGGGTTGCCGGTCACCGCAAGCAGGGCACGGGCCTGCAGTTCGTCGACGCCCATGAGGGCGAACGCCTGGCGCTGACGCTTTCCGAACTGGCCCAGCGCTCCGCCTGAGCGAAGCCGTTTGCCGCCCCGGGCGGCAGAGGCTAAAACCAGCCCATGAACAGGTTGCTGCAGCCGCCGGGATGGCCCCGGCCGAAGGGTTACGCCAATGGCGTGGCCGCGCGCGGGACGATGGTCTTCGTCGCCGGCCAGATCGGCTGGACGCCCGACGGCGTCTTCGAGACCGACGACTTCGCCGGCCAGGCCCGTCAGGCCTTCGAGAACACTCTGGCCGTGCTCAGCGAAGGCGGCGCGTCGCCCGAGCACATGGCGCGGCAGACCTGGTACGTCACCGACAAGCGCGAGTATCTCGACAATGCCCGGGAGGTCGGCCGGGCTTTCCGTGACGTCTTCGGCCGCAATTTCCCCGCCATGGCGGTGGTGGAAGTCACGGCGCTGGTCGAGGACCGCGCGAAGATCGAGATCGAGACAACGGCGGTCGTCCCCGACTGAGGACGGCCCGGACGGGAGTGAATGACATGAACGCGGACACCACGCCGACCCGGAAGCCCGATGCGAGCTTCAACTGGGAGGATCCCTTCGACCTGGACGGCCAGCTCACCGAAGACGAGGTGATGGTCCGCGACATGGCGCGGAAATACGCCCGCGAAAAGCTGCTGCCCCGGGTCATAGAGGCCTTCCGCGAGGAGAAGACCGACCGCGCCATCTTCAACGAGATGGGCGAACTGGGCCTGCTCGGCTCCACCATCGACGGCTATGGCTGCGCCGGCACCAACTACACCACCTACGGCCTGATCGCGCGTGAGATTGAGGCGGTCGATTCCGGCTACCGCTCCATGATGAGCGTGCAGTCCTCGCTGGTGATGCATCCGATCCACGCCTTCGGCACGGAGGCCCAGCGCGAGAAGTACCTGCCGAAGCTGGCCACCGGCGAGTGGGTCGGCTGTTTCGGCCTGACCGAGCCCGATCACGGCTCCGATCCCGGCGGCATGAAGACCCGGGCGAAGTCCGTGGACGGTGGTTACCGCGTCAGCGGCTCGAAGATGTGGATCTCCAACGCGCCGATCGCCGACGTCTTCGTGGTCTGGGCCAAGACCGACGACGACAAGATCCGCGGCTTCGTGCTCGAAAAGGGCATGGAGGGCCTCACGGCGCCGAAGATCCAGGGCAAGCTGTCGCTGCGCGCCTCGATTACCGGCGAGATCGCCATGGACAACGTCTTCGTGCCCGAGGAGAACCTGCTGCCCCATGTGCAGGGCCTGCGCGGGCCGTTCAGCTGCCTCAACAACGCCCGCTACGGCATCGCCTGGGGCGCGCTCGGCGCCGCCGAGTTCTGCTGGCACCAGGCGCGTGAATACGTGCTCGACCGCAAGCAGTTCGACCGCCCGCTGGCGGCCAACCAGCTGGTCCAGAAGAAGCTGGCGGACATGCAGACGGAGATTTCCATCGGCCTGCAGGCTTGTCTCGCCGCCGGCCGGATGAAGGACGAAGGCCGCTGCCCGCCGGAGACGATCTCCATCATCAAGCGCAATTCCTGCGGCAAGGCGCTCGATATCGCGCGCATGGCGCGCGACATGCACGGCGGCAACGGCATCCACGAGGAGTATCACGTGCTGCGCCACGCCATCAATCTGGAGACCGTGAACACCTATGAGGGCACGCACGACGTGCACGCGCTGATCCTGGGCCGCGCCCAGACCGGCATCCAGGCGTTCTTCTAGCAAGGGGGAACAGGCGGGCTGGGGATGGCTGGGCCGGCCAGCCCGCCGTCGCAGGCAAATCCGGAATGTCACAGCCGCGCTGCGCGGGTCAGCTCGCGCCCTTCGATTACAGCGCCGAGTCCTGAGCGAACCGCAGGTTCGGCTCGGGACCCATGCCTGAGTGCATCCGCCGAACGCCAATTCCACGGAAAAGCCCCGGCGTGGGTCCCGGGCCCCGGCTCCGCCGGTCCCAGGACGCGAGGTGCACTGGCCCAGCCGATCCATCCCGCGCAGCGCGGTTTCCGGGCCATGCGTCGCACGCTGTTCCGGACCCCCGCCTTTCCCGTCTATGCTCCCCCGCAATGCGCCGCAGCGCGCGTCGAACAGGGGAGGGCGATTGAATGAGAACCGGCAACTTCAAGGGCTACGAGACCTGGATCACCGAGCCGGGCGTGCTCTGGATCCGCTTCAACCGGCCGGAACAGAAGAACGGCACCACCTCGGTGATGAAGCGGGAGCTGATCGAGACCCTGACCGAGGCGCAGATGGACAATGCCGTCCGCGTCGTCGTCTTCACCGGCTCCGGCGACAGCTTTTCAGCAGGCGACAATCTGAAGGGCTATGCCGCTCTCGACCGGGAGACGGACGACGGCCAGGTGCGGCTGATCCCCGGCGGTCATGACACCGGCATCGGCACCTATTCGGCGCTGCGCACGATCTCCCAGCAGCTCAACACGGTCATCCGGGAGATGGACAAGATCACCATCGCCGCGATCAACGGCGTCGCCATCCAGACGGGCTTCTCGCTGGCGCTCTGCTGCGACTTCCGCATCGCCGCAGAGGAGGCGCGGCTGGGCTCCGGCACGCTGCGCTTCGCGCTGCTGCCCGACGAGGGCGGGCCCTATTTGCTGGTCCAGCACATGGGCCTGGCGAAGACCATGGATTTCCTGATGAGGAAGAAGATCGTGTCCGCCGCCGAGGCTCTGGAACTGGGTCTGATCAACGAGGTCGTGCCCGGCGACAGGCTGCTGGCCGCCGCCGAGGAACTGGCCGTCGAGATGGCGGAGGGCCCGCAGGTCGCCATGCGCCTGCTGAAGCGCTCGGTCTACAACGCCGCCGAAATGAGCTGGCTGCAGACGCTGGACGATATCGCCGGCAAGACGGCGGTCACCGATCACCATCCGGACGCGGCGGAGGGCAAGGCCGCGTTCATGGAACGGCGCAAGGCGCGCTTCAACGCCTGGCTGGACGAGGCCGGCTGACGCGCATGGGCATACTCGACGGGCTGAAGGTCATCGACGCGGCGAGCTTCATCGCCGGGCCGTCTGCCGCGACGCTGCTGGGCGATTTCGGGGCCGACGTCATCAAGGTGGAGCCGCCGGGCGGTGACGGCTACCGCCGTCTGCTGGGGCTGCCGGGCTTCCCGACGGCGGACGTCGACTATCACTGGCAGCTCGACAACCGCAACAAGCTGGGGCTGGCGCTCGATCTGCGCGACGAGACCGACCGGCAGGTCTTCCTCGACCTCGCCGCCCAGGCCGACGTTCTGGTGGTCAACCATCCCCTGCCGGTGCGGCGGAAGCTCGGCATCGCCTGGGGCGACCTGCGCGGGCTCAATCCGGGCCTGATCTACGCCTCGCTGACCGGTTTCGGGGAGACGGGGCCGGAGGCCGACAGCCCGGGCTTCGATCTCTCCACCTACTGGGCGCGTTCGGGGCTGATGGACCAGGTCCGCCCGGACATGGACGGACCGCCCGCGCCCTCGGTCGCGGGGCAGGGGGATCATCCGACCGGCGTCGCCCTGTTCGGCGCGATCATGCTGGCGCTGTACGAGAGACGAGAGACCGGCCGGGGCCGCGAGGTGCAGTCCTCGCTGATCGCCAACGGCCTGTGGTCGAACGCCTGCCTGGCGCAGGCAGCACTGGCGGGCGGCGACATTCCGCGGCGCCGGCCGCGCCATGCCCCCTTCTCGGCGCTGGTGAACACCTACCGCGCCCGCGACGGCAAGTGGTTCATCGTCAGCGCGCTGGAGCCGGAGCGGGACTGGCAGCGCCTGCTCCGTGTGATCGAGCATCCGGGACTTGCGGACGATCCGCGATTTTCCGCCATCGAGGGGCGGCGCGAGAACGCGGCGGCGCTGACGACGCTGCTGGACGACATCTTCCTGGAGCGCGACTGGCCCGACTGGCGCGTCCGCTTCGAGGCTGAGCGCCTGTCCGTCGGGCCGGTCTACTCGCCGCAGGACGCGGTGGCCGACGCACAGGCCCGGCCCTCGGCGGCGGTGCGCCGAACGGCTGACGGGGCGTTGATGGCGGAGGTCATCGACAGCCCGCTCTGGCTGGAGGGAGAAGCGAAACGTTCCGTCGGAAGGGCGCCGGCGACCGACGAGCATGGGAAACTGATCCGCTCGGCGCTGAAGGACGGCCGTTCGCCCTGGCGGCCCTGACCGGGGCGCCCCCGATGCCGGGGCCCACGTCACAATCCCCGCTTCTTGATGCGACCCTGCGGGTTGTTTTCTGTGGCGTGCGCCCCGGCTTGTTCCGGAGGCGGTCCCGGCCGCATGACGCTTCGCGCGGTCGGGTGCGCCCCCGGAATGGCGTATTCCCTGGTTCAATGCTTTGCGGTCGAGAACCTCCCCGGCCGGGCCTGAATGAAGGCGAACTCGTCGCTGCTGAGCTGCAAGGTGAACTCCATCGCCCGCCCATCGAGCATGGCGAACACGCAGCGGACGCGGTTCTGATCCCGTTCGATATTTGTCTGCACGAGGTCGCCGAGGGCGGAGCCGCCCCGGCCGTCCGGCAGTTCGAAGCGCCGCGCCCGAAGGCGTGACACCGATGAATCGGGCATGGTGAGTTCGACGGCTCTGAACAGAAGCGCCAACGCATGCTCTTCCGTATGGGTGAGCGGTGCGTTCTCGTTGAATTTGGCATGCGAGCCGCGCTCCGGCGTACGGCCGGGCGCAATGGCCAGGGGATCTTTCCTTCGACGCGACACGAACTCTGCGTCCTTTGTTCTTGTTCTTACGCTACTACTGCAAAGCACTATCGGCGCCGATGTTTCAGCGACCCTGCGTTGCCGAATGGCATGATACTACCCGTGATGGGGATCTGTCGACCGGTCCGGCCCGAGAAATTCTTCACTGGCCGGCGGTCAGTTGCGGCCCGCCATCCGTTGCAGCCTGTCGATCCGGTCCGGAACCGGCGGATGGGTGCGCATCCAGGACCGGCCCCTGACGCCGGCGAACTCCTCGATGGTGTCCTTCAGATGTATGCCGTTCGCGAACTGGATACGCGCCAGCGCCTGGCTGAGCGCGCCCGGATCGCCGGTCAGCCGGACCGAGCGGGCGTCGGCGGCGTACTCGCGGCGGCGAGAAAGCGCGGTCTGAAGCAGGGATGTCGCCGCCGGCGCCAAGGCCAGGAACCAGTACACCCAGTCGGGCGCCATCTGTTCGCCTGTGACCATGTAGGTGACCGCGCCCGTCAGCAGGCCGAGCACGGCGGCGGCGAAGGTCACCCGGCTCATGGCCTCGCCGAAGCGGATCAGACGCACGTCCCCGGCGGCGACATGGGCGACCTCGTGAGCGATCACCGCGATCAGATGCCGCTCCGACAACAGCTCCAGAAGACTGCGCGAAATCAGGATCACGCAGTGGCGTCTGTCGCCGATGGAAAACGCATTGGGGGCGCCGTCGATGACCCTGATCTCCGGCGATTGCGCGAGTCCCGCTGCCCCGGATATCTCGGCCAGGCGCGTCCGGAACCGCTCCGACATGCGCCGTTGCAGCGGCCGGGCGTGGGCGATGCGCAGTTCCATGGTCTCGGGCAGATGCGGCAGCGCCACGATGGCCAGCGCCACAGCCATGGCGACGGCGACGCCGCCCCAGACGCCGAAGGTGGCGCTGGCGGCGATCACCCAGACGCCGCCCATTCCCGCCAGGGGCAGGCGGGACAGGGACCATTCCCAGACCGCTCTCATGCATTCAATCTAGGGGGCGGGACGCCATTCGACCACTGTGCCGCCTTCGACGGGTGCGCGGACCACCAATGCGCCATCCGGGCCGGTGGCGGCGCTCAATGCCCCGGTCAGCGCCGCCGGCAGCGTCTCGCTGTCCAGCACCGCAGGCGGGCCGCCTGCGAAGCGGAGGGCCTGCAGAGACCGCCGGCCGTTCTTCGGCAGGATCAGGTCGGCCACGCCATCGCCGTCGACATCGGCGACGAAGCTGAGGCCCTGTTCGCGGGAGCCGATGGCGTGATTGGAATAGCCCGGCAGGCTGGCGACCGTCTCGAAGCCCTTCACGCCGGGCCGGAGCAGCTTCAGCGTGCCGCCGATATGGGGTGTCACCACGATCGCGATCTCCAGCCGGCCGTCCCCGTCGAAGTCGGCGATGCCGGCTGGATTGAGCCAGCGGTTGGCCTGCCCGATCCACGCGTCGCGGAGGACGAGCTGGATCCGGCCCTCCCGGATACCGTAGATGGCGAGCGCTGCTCCATGCTCCAGGTGACTCTCGACGACCACCATCTCGTCGACGCCGTCGCCATTGAAGTCGGCCAGGCGGACATGCCGGTCCTCGAAGACCGTCTCGTCGGAAAGGCGGATCCCCAATATGCGGCCGCCGGCCAGTTCGGCCATCAGCGCGCCGGCTTCGATCGCGTCGCCCAGCACGCCGTGAGGGTAGCGTTCCGTGGGTTCGGCCAGCCAGGCGCGCCGGACGGGGCCTTCGCCCGTGGCGACGACCGCATCCGGCAGCGCGCCCGGCGGCCGGTCCCCGGCCGACGCTGTGGTTGTGGAAATACAGAGCAGGGCGGCGGCCAGCAGCGCCGACCCGCTCCGTCTCATGCGTAGCGGTTCCGGATCAGGTGGAAAAGCGCCCTCAGCCCCATGGCCTCGCCGCCGCGCGGGCGGCCGGGGCGGTTGCGGCTGTTCCAGGCCATGATGTCGAAATGCAGCCAGCGGTCCGGATCGGCCACGAACTCCTTCAGGAACAGCGCCGCCGTGGTCGCGCCGGCGAAACGGCCCGAGCCGGCGTTGTTGATGTCGGCGAAGGGGGTGTCCAGCATGTGGCGGTAGTCATCGTGCAGCGGCAGCCGCCAGACCGGTTCGGCCACGGCGCGGCTGGCGGCCGTGACCGCATCGGCGAGGGCGTCGTCACGGGCGAAGAAGGCGGCGATCTCCGTGCCCACGGCAACCCGGGCCGCGCCGGTCAGCGTCGCCATGTCGATCAGCAGGTCGGGGCTTTCCTCGCAGGCCAGCGCCAGGGCGTCGGCCATCACCAGGCGGCCCTCGGCGTCGGTGTTGCCGATCTCCACCGTCAGGCCCTTCCGGCTCTGCAGGATATCGCCGGGACGGTAGGCGTTGCCGGCGACCGCATTCTCGACCGCCGAGATCAGCACCCGCAGGCGCACGGGCAGCTTGGCCGACAGGATGACGTGCGACAGGCCCAGAACGGTGGCCGCGCCGCCCATGTCCTTGCGCATCAGTTCCATGCCGCTGGCCGGTTTCAGGTCCAGCCCGCCGGTGTCGAAACAGACGCCCTTGCCGACCAGCGTGAGCCTTGGATGGCTCTCGTCGCCGAAGGTCAGATCGATCAGCCGGGGGGCGTCATCGGCCGCGCGTCCCACTGCGTGGATCATGGGGAAGTTCTGCGCCAGCAGATCGTCGCCGGCGACGACCGCCGTGGCCCCGCCGAAGCGGTCGGTCAGGTTCCGCGCCGCCGATTCCAGTTCGCTCGGTCCCATGTGCTCGGCCGGCGTGTTGATCAGATCGCGCGCCAGGCAGACGCCCTCCGCCATGGCGAGCACCGCCTCGCGGTTGGCGCCCTCCGGCCAGATCAGCCGGGCGCGGCCCTCGTCCTTCGGCTTCCTGTAGCGGTCGAACTCGTAAGTGCCCAACGCCCAACCGAGACAGAGACCGTCGGGTTCGGCGTTCGGAAGCGTGGAGAGGTCCAGCGTCCAGTCGCCGCCGCCGAGCCGCTTGCCCAGATCGCCGATCGCCCACATGCCGGGTTCGTCGGCGGTGACCGCCAGCGCCCCGGCCTGAGCGCCGTCCGGGCCCGGCAGGCGCTCCAGCACGCCCGCCTTCAGCCGGTCTTCCCGGCCCGACAGCCAGTTCCGCACCGGATTGGGTTGGCGTGCCATCCAGTCCCTGACCGCCGAGGCCGGGACCAGGTGCAATGGCCGCGCTTCCGCGGCCTGCTCGACGAAACCGAAATCACTCACCGATCAGACCCATTTCCACGTAGTAGCGCCGGGCGCCTGGATGGAGGGGGATGGTAAGGCCCTCGAGCGCGGTTTCCAGTCTGATCTGTTCACCCTTGAGATGCCCCGTGTCCAGCAGGCCGCGGTTTTCCTCGTTCCAGAGTGCGGCAGTGATGTTGTAGATCAGGTCGTCGGAAATATCGGCGTGGGTGATCCATTGCGCGCCGACCGAGAGCGTCGGCGTGACCGGATTGCCGCCATAGGCGCCGGCGGGAATGGAACTCGCCGTGTAGTAGCGGTTGGTGAAGAGAAGCTGTCCGGCGGCGGCGCCGTCGATCGCCACGAGTTCGAACCGGCCCGTGTCGAGGAGTTCCGAAACCGCCGCCGAGGGATAGCCGACCACGAAGAAGGCGGCGTCGATGCGTTCCTCCAGCAGGCTGGTGATGGACAGTTCCGGGCCGGCGCTCACCGCCTCGATATCGTCGTGTTCGACGCCGAAGGCCGCGAGGATCAGCAGCGCATTGATGCGGGTGCCGGAACCGTCGCGGTCGATCGCCACCTTGCGGCCCTTGAGATCGGAAATGGATTCGATGCCGAGGTCCTTCCGCGCCACCAGATGCACATGCTCGGGATAGAGATTGGCGATGGCCCTGAGATCGGGGAAGACGCCTTGGCCTGTGAAGATTTCCGCACCCTCGAAGGCCCAGGCGACCACATCGGCCTGCGCCAGGCCCGAATCCAGTTTCCGGGTGGCGATCCCCTCCAGGTTCTCGAACGAACCGAGCGTGGTGATCGCCGTCGCGATGAGATTGTCGACGCCACAGGCGCCGCCCTGGCCGCAGGGCGAGCTTCCCCCCGGACGCGAAATCGCTGAGGCGATCAGGGAACCGATCGGAAAGTAGGTGCCGGCCGAGGAACCGGTGCCGATGGTGAAGAAGCGGGGGTAATCGTGCTCGCCGGCCAGGCCGGCGGAACCGGGCAGGAGGACAGCCAGTCCGCAGAGGACCGCGATGAGCGCGTCTCTGGCCTTCGTCATGCCCATGGCGCCGTTATACCCTTCTTCCACGCTGCAGCAAGGTAATCCGACCGCATTAAACGCCGTGGAGGGCAAATTTTCCGTGAACGGATAGCCCGGATCCGGCGCCTCAGCGCTGGCGCGTTTCCCAGTCCGGGTGCAGCCACGGCTCCCGGTCGTCGGGCGACAGGAGATCGCGGCCCAGGATGTGATCGGCCATCTTCTCCCCCACCATGATCGACGGCCCGTTGAGATTGCCGTTGGTGATCCGCGGGAAGACGGAGCTGTCGGCGACGCGCAGGCCGTCCGCGCCGATGACACGGCCCTCCGGGTCGACCACCGCTTCCGCGTCGTCGGGGTCGCCCATGCGGCAGGTGCCGCAGGGGTGGTAGGCGCTCTCCACCGCGTCCCGGATGAAGTCGTCGAGGGCTTCGTCGGAGGTGACCTCGTCGCCCGGCGCGATCTCCGGACCGGCAAAGCGTTCGAAGGCGGGCTGGGCGAAGATCTCGCGGCTGAGGCGGATACAGGTGCGGAAGTCGGCCCAGTCCTTCTCGTTCGACATGTAGTTGAACAGGATCGACGGCGCCGCCGCCGGGTCGGACGCAGCGAGCCGCACGCGGCCACGCGATAGCGAGCGCATGGGGCCGACATGGACCTGGAAACCGTGAGCCTTCGCCGGCGCCTTCCCGTCATAGCGGATGGCCACGGGAAGGAAATGATACTGGATGTCGGGGTACTCGATCCCGGCGCGGGAGCGGATGAAGGCCGCCGCCTCGAAATGGTTGGTGGCGCCGAGACCGGTCTTCGTGAACAGCCAGCGTGCGCCGATCCAGGCCTTGGCGGCGAGGTTCAGGCTGGAATAGAGGGAGACCGGTTCCTTGCAGATCTTCTGGATGTAGATCTCCAGATGGTCCTGCAGGTTGCCGCCCACGCCCGGCCGGTCCGCCAGCACTTCGATGCCATGCTCCTGCAGGTGCGCCGCCGGGCCGATGCCGGAGAGCATCAGCAGCTTCGGCGAGTTGATCGAGGAGGCGGCGAGGATCACCTCGCGGCGCGCGCGTACGGTCCGCGGCCGTCCCCCCTCACGGATCCGGACGCCGACCGCCCTGCGTCCCTCGAACGCAATGCGCTCGGCAAGGCAGCGGATCAGACGCAGGTTCGGCCGTTTCAGCGCCGGCTTCAGATAGGCGTTCGCCGCCGACCAGCGCCGGCCGCGCCAGACGGTCATCTCCATCGGCCCGAAGCCTTCCTGCTTGCGGCCGTTGTAGTCGTCGGTGGTCTCGTAGCCCGCTTGCGCGCCTGCCTCGATGAAGGCGCGGTAGAGCGGGTTGGCCATCGGCCCGCGGCTGACATGCAGCGGCCCGTCCTCGCCGCGCCAGCCTGCCTCGCCGCCATGGCTCGATTCCATGCGGCGGAAATAGGGGGCGACGTCGCGCCAGGCCCAGCCGCGTGCGCCGGCCTGCGCCCAGCCTTCGTAGTCCCGGGCGTGGCCGCGGACATAGACCATGCCGTTGATCGAGGACGAGCCGCCGATCACCTTGCCGCGTGGACAGGCCAGCCGCCGTCCGCCCAGATGGGGCTCCGGCTCGGTCTGATAGCCCCAGTCGTAGCGGGCCATGTTCATGGGGTAGGAAAGGGCCGCCGGCATCTGGATGAAAGGACCGGCGTCCGTGCCGCCGTGTTCCAGCACGATGACCGAATGCTTGCCCGACTCGCTCAGGCGCGCGGCCAGCGCCGACCCGGCGCTGCCGGAGCCGACGATGACATAATCCGCTTCCGCCAGGACCGCCGCATCGTCCGTCATGCGGCGTGCTTAGCGGCCGGCGCCTTGCTTGCCAAGCAGTGCCGTGGTTTCAGGCCGCGGCCTCGGCCTGGTAGCCGATGATCGCGGCGGTTTCGTCAGCCGAATAGAACAGGTCCGCAATGTCCTTGTTCTTTTCGTAGATCGCCGTGCGCTCGACCTCGTCGTACTTCACGGCCGAACGGAAATAGCGGTCCCATTCCAGGGACTTGCCGACATACTGGCTGAACACCTTGGAGCTGTGCTCGCCCTCGATCTCGGTGGGCGTGAAGCCAAGATGGTCGCCCATGGACTGCAGGGTGACCTCGCGATGGTTGAGGATGTCCTCGAACTTCACGAACAGCGTCCGGCCGACGATTTCGGGATCATTGAAAGGGAAATGGACGAACGGCTTGCGGTACTGGTTGACCGCATCCGAGACCTGGCGGTAGCGGTCGCAGAGCGAGGCCACGCCGGTGACCGGATGGCGGACCATGAAGATGAACTTCACATCCGGGTACATGCGCTGGATGACCTTCAGGTGCAGCGCATTGTCGGGGGTCTGCTCGCCATAGATACTGCCGCTGGCGCCGGTGGATTCCACGAATTCCGAGAACATTGCCGCGACCGTGTTCGCCCAGCTCGGATTGGCCGGGTCGAAACGGGCCATGTAGCGGTCGAAACGGAAGCCCTTCAGATAGGCCTGATGGGCGAAGACATCCTTGGTCACGTCGGACAGGGACGAGTTCATCAGGTTCTCGTAGAAGGTGATGTTGTAGTAGCAGGTGTGCAGGAACGGCGTCACCGGCTGGTGCTTGACGAATTCCAGCAGCGAGTCGCAGTTGGCCGGATCGACGCCCTCGAATTCGCCGCCCTGGCGGATTACCCGGCAGACCAGGCCGTAGAGGTGCTCCAGCCGCGTCATGACGGTGGTGCCCTGGAGGCCGCAGACCTCGGGCTGCTTGTCCAGCAGTGCGCCGGTCACCGTGGTGCCGCTGCGCTCCGAGCCGGCGATGAAGAAGTCGATGCGATCGGTCATGACGGGGCCTTCCGAAGTTTCGTGGTTGCGCACCATGCTGACGCGTCTTCGTAAAATCGTGGTTAACGATGAAGGCCGGGCCTGGCCGCGGCTTTCGTGACCGCCGTCGCCTTCGCCTCAGGGTGGTGCAACTTCCGCTTTGCCAAGCGCCCTGCGATCGCCGAACATGCCCGCCGGGCGCGGGGGACAGAGGGGGTTCAGCGATGACCGAGTTCCGCAAGATCAACAAGATCCTGGTCGCCAACCGATCCGAGATCGCCATCCGCGTGATGCGCGCGGCCAATGAACTGGGCATCGCCACCGTCGCGGTGTTCGCCGACGAGGACAAGCTGGCGCTGCACCGCTTCAAGGCCGACGAGAGCTACCTGATCGGCCAGGGGCTGGGACCGGTCAAGGCCTATCTCTCGATCGAGGAGATGATCCGCGTGGCGAAGCTTTCGGGCGCTGACGCGGTGCATCCGGGCTATGGCCTGCTCTCGGAGAACCCGGACTTCGCTCAGGCCTGCGCGGACGCCGGCGTGACCTTCATCGGCCCGCCCCCGGCCATCATGCGCGCGCTCGGCAACAAGGTCGCCGCCCGCGAGGCCGCGATCGCGGCCGGCACGCCCGTGGTGCCGGCGACCGGCCCGCTGCCCGAGGATCTGGACGAGGTGGCCCGGATGGCCGGCGAGGTGGGCTATCCGCTGATGCTGAAGGCGTCATGGGGCGGCGGCGGCCGCGGCATGCGCGTCATTGAGAGCGCCGCCGAACTCAAGGACGAGGTCGCCGCGGGCCGGCGCGAGGCGGGCAACGCCTTCGGCAATGACGAGGTCTATCTGGAGAAGCTGGTCCGCCGCGCCCGTCATGTCGAGGTGCAGTTGCTGGGCGACCATCACGGCAACGTCGTGCACCTGTGGGAGCGCGATTGCTCCGTCCAGCGCCGCAACCAGAAGGTCGTGGAACGCGCGCCGGCGCCCTATCTCAGCGACGCCCAGCGCACGGAGCTGTGCGAGAGCGCGCTGCGGCTGGCCCGCTCGGCCGCCTATGTCAATGCTGGCACGGCCGAGTTCCTGATGGACTACGACACCGGCGAGTTCTTCTTCATCGAGGTCAATCCCCGCATTCAGGTCGAGCACACGGTGACCGAGGAAGTCACCGGCATCGACATCGTCAAGGCGCAGATCCGCATCGCCGAGGGTGGCCGTGTCGGCAAGGTCGAGGAGACCGGCGTGCCCCCGCAGGAAAAGATATTCCTCAACGGCCACGCCCTGCAGTGCCGCATCACCACCGAGGATCCGGAAGCCAACTTCATCCCCGATTATGGCCGGATCCTGGCCTATCGCGGGGCGACCGGTTTCGGCATCCGCCTGGACGGCGGCACCGCCTATTCCGGCGCGGTGATCACCCGCTACTACGATTCCCTGCTGGAGAAGGTCACCGCCTGGGCGCCGACGCCGCAGGAAGCGATCCGCCGGATGGACCGGGCTCTGCGCGAGTTCCGCATCCGCGGCGTGGCCACCAACCTGATCTTCGTCGAGAACCTGATCAACCACCCGAAGTTCGTCGCCAACGAGTACACGACGAAGTTCATCGACGAGACGCCGGAGCTGTTCGATTTCCCCGTGCGCCAGGACCGGGCGACGAAACTGCTGAACTTCATCGGCGACGTCATGGTCAACGGCAATCCGGAGGTCCAGGGCCGCGTGAAGCCCAGCATGGGCCACGGGCCCGTGGTGCCGGCGCCGCGCAATGACGCGCCGCCGAAGGGCACCCGCGACCTGCTGGATGAACTGGGGGCGGAGAAGTTCGCCGACTGGATGCTGGATCAGAAGCGGCTGCTGATGACCGACACCACCATGCGCGACGCCCACCAGTCCCTGCTGGCGACGCGCATGCGCAGCTTCGACATGGTGCAGGTGGCCGAGGCCTATTCGCGCAATCTCGCCGGCCTGTTCTCCATCGAGTGCTGGGGCGGAGCGACCTTCGACGTTTCCATGCGCTTCCTCAAGGAATGCCCCTGGGAACGGCTGTCGGACCTGCGCGAGCGGATCCCGAACATCCTGTTCCAGATGCTGCTGCGCGGCGCCAATGGTGTCGGCTACACGGTCTACCCGGACAATGTCGTGAAGGGCTTCGTGCATCAGGCCGCCGAAAGCGGGGTCGACGTCTTCCGCGTCTTCGACAGCCTGAACTGGGTGGAGAACATGCGCGTGGCCATCGACGCGGTGCGCGAGTCGGGCAAGCTGTGCGAGGCGGTGGTCTGCTACACGGGCGATATCTTCGATCCCGAACGGCCGCGCTACGACCTGAAATACTATGTCGACATGGCGCGCGAACTGAAGGCCGCGGGCACCAACATCCTCGGCATCAAGGACATGGCGGGACTGCTGAAACCGGCCCAGGCGCGGGTGCTGGTCAAGGCGCTGAAGGAGGAGACGGGCCTGCCCGTCCATTTCCACACCCACGACACCTCCGGCATTTCCGCCTCCAGCGTGATCGCGGCGGCCGAGGCCGGCGTCGACGCGGCGGACGCGGCGATGGACAGCTTTTCCGGCCTGACCAGCCAGCCCAATCTCGGCTCCATCGTCGAGGCGATGCGCTTCGGCGAGCGGGAGACCGGGCTGGAGCCGGCGGTCATCCGGCAGTTCTCCGACTACTGGGAGGCCGTGCGCCGCCGCTACGGCGCCTTCGAGAGCGACCTGCGCTTCGGCGCGTCCGAGGTCTATCTCCACGAGATGCCCGGCGGGCAGTTCACCAATCTGCGCGAACAGGCGCGCAGCCTGGGCCTGGCCGAGCGCTGGCACGACGTGGCCCGGACCTATGCCGACGTGAACCAGATGTTCGGCGATATCGTGAAGGTGACGCCGTCCTCCAAGGTCGTCGGCGACATGGCGCTGGCCATGGTCTCGGCCGGCCTGACCCGCGCCGACATCGAGGACCCGGACAAGCCCTTCAGCTTCCCCGATTCGGTGGTGTCCTTCTTCCACGGCGATCTGGGCCAGCCGCCGAACGGCTTCCCCTCGGCGTTGCAGAAGAAGGTGCTGGGCGAGACGAAACCGCTGACCGAGCGGCCGGGCGCCAGCGTGCCGCCCGCCGATTTCGGCGCGCTGCGCAAGGAGGCCGAGGCGGCCGCGGAGCGGGAGATCACCGACGAGGAGTTCCAGTCCTATCTGATGTATCCGAAGGTCTTCACGGACTTCGCGAAGTTCCAGGCCGATTTCGGGCCCGTCGACCGCCTGCCGACGCCGGTCTTCTTCTACGGGCTGGAGCCGGGCGACGAGGTCCTGGTGGAGATCGAGAAGGGCAAGGCGCTGGTGATCCGCTGTCAGGCCGTGGGCGAGCCGGACGAGGAGGGCGTGGTGCGCGTCTTCTTCGAGCTGAACGGCCAGCCGCGCCGGGTCAAGGTGCGCGACCGCAGCGCCGCCGCCTCGGTGGAGCAGCGGCCGAAGGCCGAGCCGGGCAACGCGAAGCACGTCGCCGCGCCCATGCCTGGCATGGTGGCGACGGTGGCGGTGGAGAAGGGCCAGAAAGTGCAGACGGGCGACCTGCTGCTGACCATCGAGGCGATGAAGATGGAGACCGCGATCCGCGCCGAACGCGACGGCGAGGTGGCCAGCATCCACGCCGGCGCCGGTACCCAGGTCGATGCCAAGGACCTGCTGGTGGAGTTCGCCTGAGCCGGCCAGCCGACGCCGCGTGGTATCCGGACGCCGCGCCGCGGGAAATCTGTGGAAAAGCATGAACCGGCGGTTGCGGTGAACGGATGTTCAGGAAACACTGTCGCGGTACCTCCCCACTGATTCCAGCGAGACCCCGACATGCTGATATCCCTCGCCAGGACGCTGGGCGTCCTGATGCGCAATCCCTTTGTGGCCGGCGTGCTGCGCCTCGGCGCCGTCTCGGCGCTGCTCCTCTCCGCCGCCTGCGCGACGGTCGTCGAGGGCACGACCCAGAACGTCACCGTGGCGACCGACCCCGCCGGCGCCGCCTGCGAGCTCAAGAACGACGGTAAGCTGGTCGGGGCGGTCAACCCGACGCCGGGCTCCCTGTTGCTGGATCGCAGCAATGACGATCTCGACGTCGAATGCCTCAAGGACGGCTATCTGCCGGGCAATCTGGTGATGAGTTCCAAGTTCACGGGCACCACCTTCGGCAACATCATTCTGGGCGGGGGCATCGGCATCCTGGTGGATGCGGCCAGCGGGGCGAATAACCGCTATCCGGAATCCGTCTCGCTGGTGCTGACGCCGGAGGTGTTCCGCTCCCAGGCCGAAGTCGACGCCCATTTCGCCAAGTTGTCGCAGCGCGTCGAGCAGGAGGCGGATCAGGCGCTGAAGAAGCTGGAGGAGGACTGCTTCCAGCAGATGGCCGATAGCGAGCACTGCAAGGAAGGACCGGAACGAATCGAGGAACGTCGGCGCCACGAACTGGCTCGTCTCGCTGCCGAGAAGGCGCGAGTGACGATCGACCCCGCCGCGGCGCGGGCCCCTGACCAGCAGGCGCGGGCGCCTGCGCCGGCCCCTGTTGCCGCCAAACCGGTTGCCGCGAACCGCGCTCAGGTTTCGGCCCCGCGGCCGTCGAACCCGGCCGAGGCCGGTTCGGATTGTCAGGCCGCAGCGTCTCGTCTCGGCCTGGATCCTTCCCGGTCGGGTTGTCTGAAAGTCAAGATTTCGGGGCGTTTCGACTTCGGTCGCGAATGCCTGTCGACCTACAACAATCCTCCCGCGAAGCGCCTTCATTTCCGGATCGGAGATCAGCTGCTGACCGATCCGGAGCCCACGCAGGCACGATCCCTTGTCGGGCTGGACGATGTCGTCTGCTACCGGGTTATCGCCGGTGAAGGGGTCGTGAAGGGCGATCCGCGGAACCGATACGTCATCGTCACGCGGGGCGACAGGTCCTACGAATGGTGCGAGAACGCTGCGGGCTGTTAGGCCGGCGGCGCCTCTTCGTAGCGCTTCGCCGCCTCGAAGGCCGCGATCATGGTGGCCACAAGCGGCATGGCGATCAGGGCGCCGATCAGGCCCACCAGGCTGCCCAGGACCAGCAGCGCCGCCAGCACCAGCGCCGGCGGCAGGGCGATGATGCGGCGGTGGACCATGGGCGTCAGCAGCAGGCCCTCCACGTTCTGCAGCACCACGATCAGGATCAGCGCCAGCAGGGTCTGCTCGATGCTCTGGGTCAGCGCCATGAGCAGCACCGGGATGGCGGCGATCACCGGGCCCAGATTCGGGATGAAGGTCATCAGCGCCGTGAACAGGCCGAACAGCAGCGCGAAGGGCACGCCGATGACCCACAGGCCCAGCGTCATGATGCTGCCCAGAACCAGCATCGAAAGCCCCTGACCGACGAACCACCAGGCCACGACCACGGCGACCCGGTCCATCATGTGGTTGACCATGCCGCGGCGACGGGCGGGGGTCACGAACAGCACGCCCTGGCGGTAGAGCTTCGGCTCGAAGGCGATGTAGGCGGCCATGGCGATCATGATGATCACGCTGAACAGCGTGCCGACGACGCTGGAGAAGATGCCGGTCAGCCGGCCGATCATCTGGGTGCTCTCGGTGATGATGGCCGACAGGTCGGGCAAGGCGTCGGGCTCGCCCATCGCCTCCCGCACCAGGTCCAGGATCGTCACGCCGATCTCGCTGCGCCGGATCGCGGCCTCGCTGGCGCGCCAGAGTTCGGGCACGCGGCGGGCCAGTTCGCCCGCCTGCTCGACGACATGCGGGCCGATGACGAAGATCATCGCCATGCCCGCCGCCAGCAGCACGATCAGGATGATCAGCAGGGCCGGCGCGCGCGGTAGGCGCAGCCGCCGCGACAGCACGTCCGCCGCCGCCGACAGGAAGATGCCGAAGATGATCCCGGCGAAGATCAGGCACAGCACCGGCAGCGCGTAGATCAGCAGTCCCGCCACGGCGAGGCTGACGCCGACGACGAGCAGCATCCTGTAATCGTTGCCGGTCCGGCCGCGGTCGTCGATCATGCGTCATGCTCCCGTCGTCGCGGACGGTTACACCCGAGCGGGCAGGAGGCGTCAAGGCGCGCCTGCGGCGGCCGGGCCGGCCGCCTCACGCGAGCGTGAACGGGACGGCCCGGCGAATTCGGTCATCATGGCTTATCGAGACTTGGAACAAGTCCAACAGAGGAGGCGCAGATGCTTGGCAGAGTAATCCGGTTCGCGGCGGCGCTGGCCGTGGGCGCGACCATGGCGACGGCGGCGGCGGCCGAGGGCATCGGCGTGCACTGGTATGGCCAGTCGGCGTTCAAGATCACCACGCCCGGCGGCAAGGTGATCCTGATCGATCCCTTCATCTCCAGGAACCCGGTAACGCCGGAGGACCAGAAGGATCTGACGAAGCTGGGGCAGGTGGACCTGATCCTGGTGACCCACGGTCATGGCGACCATGTCGGCGACACCTTCGAGATCGCCAAGATGACGGGCGCCAAGGTGGCCATGAACGCCGACATGGGGTCGACCTACAACTCGCTGAAGGTCATGGACCCGAAGAACCTGATCCGGTTCAACAAGTCCGGGCGCATCGCGCCGATCGGCAAGGACATCGTGATCACCATGACCCGGGCCGAGCACAGCTCCACGGTGGGCTTCGACGGCAAGGTCTTCCCCGGCGGCGAGCCGGCCGGCTACATCATCCGCCTGGAGAACGGCTACAAGATCTACCATGCCGGCGACACGGGCGTGTTCGGCGACATGCGCTTCATCAGTTCCTACTACAAGCCCGATCTGGCGCTGCTGCCGATCGGCGGTCACTTCACCATGGGCCCCGCCCACGCGGCCTATGCGTTGCGGAATCTCATGAAGGAAATCCCGCGGGTCATGCCCATGCACTACGGCACCTTCCCGCCGCTGAAAGGCACGCCGGAGCAACTCATCAAGGGCCTGGGCGACCACAAGGTCGAGGTCATCGTCATGCAGCCGGGCGAAAGCCGGGAGTTCTGATCATCGGGGATTGGCCGCAGCGCAAGGCTGCGGCCAACCAGGTCACACCACCGCGGCCGAGATCTGCTGCGGCACGGGGACGGTCTCCCGGAAGGAGGGGCGTTCCGACAGCCGCTCCAGGCGGCGGACCAGTTCGGGATGGCGGCTCTGCCAGTCGATGTCGGGGCAGCGGACTCTCAGATAGTCCAGCACGGTACCGACCGCGAGGTCGGCGAGGCCGAAGCGGCCGCCGACCAGGAATTCGTCCGCCGGGTTGGCGCGGCGGTCGATCTCGGTCAGGCCGCCCATGATCTTGCGCATCTGGCGGTCCATCCATGGCGCGCTCCGATTGTCCTCGGCGCGGAAGGTCTCGAAGAACCAGAGCACGAAGGCGTCGCAGACGCCGTCCGCCAGCACCTCGTAGCGGCGCGCCGCCAGCCGTTCCTCGGCATCGCGGGGGAACATGGGCGGCTCGGGATGGCGCACCTCCAGCCATTCCAGGATGTAGTCGGATTCGTAGACCGTCTCGCCATCGTCCAGGATCAGGACCGGCAGCTTCTCCAGTGGATTGTAGGCGGGTGTCGAGGTGCCCTCGTTCCAGGGCACCTCGGTCACCAGCTCGAACGCCAGCCCCTTTTCCGCCAGGGCGATGCGTACCTTGCGGGCATAGGGGCTGGGCGTCGCGCTGAGCAACTTCATCAGCGGCCCTTGTAGGCGGGCTTGCGCTTCTCGGTGAAGGCCGTCAGCCCTTCGATCACGTCCTCCGACTGGCCATAGGCTTCCCAGACCTGCATCTCGGTCTGCAGCGCGCGGTCCAGCGGCATGTCGAGCGCCTGGTCGACCAGGTGCTTCATCAGCCGCATGGCCAGCGGACTCTTTGAGGTCAGCTTGGCCACCAGTTCCTCGACGCGCGGGATGAGCTGGTCGTCGGGCACGATCTCGTTGATCAGGCCCCAGTCGGCCACCTTCTGCACCGGCAGCAGTTCGCCGGTGAAGAGCAGATACTTCGCCCGGGTCTCGCTGATCTTGCGCGGCAGGCGGATGGCGCTGCCGCCGCCCGGCAACATGCCGAAATTGATGTGGCCGTCGCCGATCTTCACCGACTCCGCGGCGATCACCAGGTCGCAGGCCAGGGTGAGTTCGAGGCCGCCCGCCGCCGTGATGCCGTTGACCGCGGCGATGGTCGGCTTCTCGCACTCGCCGACGCGGGCGAAGGCCTCGTAGGCCTGCTTCATGAAGGTGCGCACCTTCACCGGGTCGCCCGAGCCCATGAACTGCAGGACGTATTTCAGGTCGGCGCCGGCGGAGAAGGCGCGGCCCGAGCCGGTAAAGACTACGGCTTTCACCTCCGGGTCCTTCTCGGCCTTCTCGATGACTTCCGAATAGCCGTCGAGGATGTTCTGGTTCATCGCGTTGAGCGCGTCCGGACGGTTGAGCGTCACCCAGGCTGCGCCATTGCGGACTTCGTAGAGCATGTCTTGCGTCATCATCCCCTCCCCGGGATCGATCGATGCGGGGGCCGCCGGCCGGCGGCCCGTCGCCGGCGATGATGCCCGCTTCCGCGGCCGGGGGCCAGTCAGGCGATCGGCGGGTCGGCCTCCGCCAGCATCTCCGCGGCGAGGTAGAGCGAACCGGTCACCAGCGTGCGCGGCGCGCCACGCTCCCGCCGCGCAATCTCGACCGCTTCGGCCAGGGAGCCGGCGACGCGCGCCTGCAGGCCGAGCCGGCCGGCGGCAAAGGCGATCTCCTCCGGCGGATGGGGACGGCCGGCGGTGTAGACCGGCTGCCGGCCCGCGGCGACGCCGATGACCAGCGGCCGCAGGGTTTCGAAGGCCGCGAGGAAGGGTGCGACGGGGCGGCTGTCGAGCATGCCGACGATCAGACAGAGCGGTTTCGGCGGCAGGGCTTGCAGCGCCCCCGCCATCGCGGCGGCGGCATGGGCGTTGTGGCCGCCATCGACCCAGATCTCGCGCCCCTCGATGTCCAGGCGCTGCATCCTCGCCGGCCACCGGGCGTCGGCGAGCCCGGCGGCGGCCTCGGGCAACAGGCCGGGGCGGAAACTCTCCAGCGCTGCGACGGCCAACGCCGCATTGCGCCATTGATGCCCCCCGGCGAGGCCGGGCGCGGGAAGGGCGATTTCGCTCAGGCCGCTATAGAGACCGGACTCCGGATCGACCGTGAAGTCGCGGCCGGCGAGACGCAGGGGAACCTGGAGCGCGCGGGCCCGATGTTCGACGACCGCCACGGCGTCCGGATGCTCGGGGCCTGCGACGCAGGCCGCGCCGGGTTTGAGAATTCCGGCCTTCTCGGCGGCGATCTCGGCGATGGTGTCGCCCAGATAGGCCATGTGGTCCAGCGCGATGGGCGTGATCACGGTCAGCGCGGGCTGGCGGACGACGTTGGTGGCGTCCAGCCGGCCGCCCATCGCCGTCTCCAGCAGCAGCACGTCGGCGGTATCCTCGGCGAAGGCGAGGAAGGCGGCTGCCGTCAGCGCCTCGAAGCTGCTCAGCACGCCGCCGTCATTGGCGTCCTCGACGCGCAACAGGTGCCGGGCGAACTCGGCGTCGCGGATTTCGCCGCCGGACAGCGCGACTTCCTCGGTGACCCTGTGCAGATGGGGCGAGGTGAAGCACTGCACGTCGAGACCGGCGTGGCGCAGCATCGCCCTCAGGAAGGCGACGACCGACCCCTTGCCGTTGGTGCCGGCGACGTGGATGACCGGCGGCAGCCGGTCGAGCGGATCGCCCAGCCGCTCCAGCAGGGCCGGAAGGCGCTCCAGGTCCAGTTCCATCTTGCGGACCGACTGGCTGTCGATCCGGGCCAGAATGGCATCGCTCAGCGGCGCGTTCACTTCCGCTCGGACTTGCCCCCGGTCTCGGCCTCGACCCTTGCGGGCGGGGTCTCGTCGACGGCCTCGTTGGGCATGGGGATGGCGACCTCGGCGTCGGGCTTCGGCAGGGGCTTTGGCGGCTCGACGGTCTTGACCCGCAGCAGCGAGATGACGCGGGCGACGGTCTCGGCGAGCTGATGGCGGTGGGTGACCATGTCCACCATGCCGTGATCCAGAAGGTATTCGGCGCGCTGGAAGCCGTCGGGCAGTTGCTCGCGGATGGTCTGCTCGATCACCCGCGGGCCGGCGAAACCGATCAGGGCGCCGGGCTCGGCGATGGTCACGTCGCCGATCATGGCGAAGCTGGCGGTGGTGCCGCCGGTCGTGGGGTCGGTCAGCACGCAGACATACGGCAGACCGGCGTCCCTCAGCCGTTGCAGCGCCACCGTGGTGCGCGGCATCTGCATCAGCGACAGGATGCCCTCCTGCATGCGCATGCCGCCCGAGGCGGCGCAGACCACCAGCGCCGCATCCTTCTCGACGGCCTTCTCGGCCGCCGCGATGATCGCTTCGCCCTCGCCGGCCGAAACGGAGCCGCCCATGAAAAAGAAGTTCTGCGCCGCGATGACAGCCGCCAGTCCGCCGATACGGCCGAAGCCGACCTCGACGGCGAAGTCCGAGCCGGAGGCCGAGCGAGCTTCCTTGAGCTGGTCGGTATAGCGCCGCGCATCCCTGAATTTCAGGGGATCGAGCGGTGGTTCGGGCGTCCGCACGCGGGTGAACTTGCCGTCATCGAACAGCAGGCGCAGCCGCGCGCCGGCCTTGAGCCGCATGTGATGGTCGCAATGGGGGCAGACGCGGTGGCTCTGCTCCAGGTCGCGGTGAAAGACCATCTGGCCGCAGGAACGGCATTTCTCCCAGAGATTGTCGGGGCTGTCCTTCTTTCGGCCCAGCCCGATCTTGGGCAGTACGGTGTTGGTCAGCCAGCTCATGGATCTTCCTATTCTGCCGGTACGGTCTCTCGGCGGGCCGAGCGCACGCCGGCGCTCAGGTCGCGCACCAGTTGCAGCACGCCTGCGACGGCCCTGTCACGGTCGCCGCCCGCTTCCTTCACGCGGTTCACGATCGCCGAGCCGACGACGGCGGCGTCCGCGACCTCCGCGACAGCCGCGGCCTGCTCAGGCGTCTTGATGCCGAAGCCGACGGCGATGGGCAGGTCGCTGTGGCGCTTCAGGCGGCGGACGGCCTTCGCCGCGGCCTCCGTGTCCAGGCTCGCCGCGCCGGTGATGCCGGCGACGGAAACGTAGTAGATGAACCCGGACGTGTTCTCGAGAACGGTCGGCAGGCGGCGGTCGTCGGTGGTCGGCGTCGCAAGGCGGATCAGCGAGATATCCTTCGCGCCCGCCGCGGCCAGCAGATCCATGTCCTCCTCGGGCGGCAGGTCGACGACGATCAGGCCGTCCACGCCGGCCGTGGCCGCATCGGCGGCGAAGCGGTCGACGCCATAGGAGAAGATCGGGTTGAAATAGCCCATCAGGACGATCGGGGTCGCCGGGTCGCCGCGCCGGAACTCGGTCACCATCTCCAGGGTGCGGATGAGGGTCTGCCCGCCGGCCAGGGCCCTCAGGCCCGCCTCCTGAACCGAGGGGCCGTCGGCCATGGGGTCGGTGAACGGCATGCCCAGTTCGATCAGGTCGGCGCCGGCCTCGGGCAGGCCGCGCAGGATCCGCATCGCCGTCTCGCGGTCGGGGTCGCCCGACATGACGTAGGGCATCAGGGCGGCGCGCCCCTCCGCCTTCAGCGCGGCGAAGCGCGCCTCGATGCGCCGGCTCATATCTCCACCCCCAGGGCCTGGGCGACCGTGAAGACATCCTTGTCGCCCCGGCCGCACATGTTCATCAGAATGATGTGGTCCTCCGGCAGGTCCGGCGCAATCCTGGCGACGTGGGCCAGGGCGTGGGCCGGCTCCAGCGCCGGAATGATGCCCTCCTTGCGGGCGCAGAGCTGGAACATCTTCAGCGCCTCGTCGTCGGTGGCGGAGACGTACTTCACCCTGCCGACATCCTTCAGCCAGGCGTGTTCCGGACCAATGCCCGGATAATCCAGCCCGGCGGAGATCGAGTGCGCCTCCGTGATCTGACCGTCGTCGTCCTGCAGCAGATAGGTCTTGTTGCCATGCAGCACGCCCGGCCGCCCGCCGGTCAGCGAAGCAGCGTGCTCGCCGGTCTCGAGGCCCCGCCCGGCGGCCTCGACGCCGTAGATCTCGACTTCCGGATCGTCCAGGAAGGGGTGGAACAGGCCGATCGCGTTGGAGCCGCCGCCGATGCAGGCCACCAGCGTGTCGGGCAGGCGGCCCTCCCGCTCCATCATCTGCTCCTTCGCTTCGTTGCCGATCACCGACTGGAAGTCGCGCACCAGCTCAGGGTAGGGGTGCGGACCCGCTGCGGTGCCGATGATGTAGAAGGTGTTCTCGACATTGGTGACCCAGTCGCGCAGAGCCTCGTTCATCGCGTCCTTCAGCGTCGAGGAGCCGGACTTCACGGGGATCACCTCGGCGCCCAGCAGCTTCATGCGGAACACGTTCGGCTGCTGCCGTTCGACGTCGACGGCGCCCATGTAGACGGTGCAGGGCAGGCCGAAGCGCGCCGCGACGGTCGCCGCCGCGACGCCGTGCTGGCCCGCGCCGGTCTCGGCGATGATGCGCGGCTTGTTCATGCGCCGGGCCAGCAGGATCTGGCCCATGCAGTTGTTGATCTTGTGGCTGCCAGTGTGGTTGAGCTCGTCGCGCTTGAAGTAGATCTTCGCGCCGCCGAAGTGCTCCGTCAGGCGCTCCGCGAAATAGAGCGGGCTCGGCCGGCCGGCATAGTGCTTCAGGTACTCGTCGAGTTCGACCTGAAAGGCCGGATCGGCCTTCGCGTCGTTCCAGGCCTTCTCCACCTCCAGCAGCAGCGGCATCAGGGTCTCGGCGGCGTAGCGTCCGCCGTACGCCCCGAAATGGCCGCGCTGGTCGGGGCCGTTCCGGAAGGAGTTGGGGTTGTTCTGCACGTTCATGCTCGGTCCTCTTTCAGAGGGATTTGACGGCGTCGAGGAACTTCGCGATCCGCGCGGGATCCTTCGTCCCGGGGGCGCTCTCGACGCCGGAGGAGACATCGACCCAGGCCGCGCCGCTGATGCGGACCGCCTCGGCCACGTTCTCCGCGTCCAGTCCGCCCGAAAGCATCCACGGGCGGTTCCACTTGCGTCCGGCCAACAGGCGCCAGTCGAACGCGACGCCGTTGCCGCCCGGCAGGCCATGACCCTGGCCCTTCTGCGGCTTGGCGTCGAACAACAGCCAGTCGGCGGCGCCGTCATAGGCGTCGACGGCGCCGAAATCCTCCGGTCCACGGATCCTGATGGCCTTCATCACCGGCAGGCCGGTGCGGGAGCCGATGGCGGCCGCGCGCTCGGGCGATTCCGAGCCATGGAGCTGGATCATGTTCAGCGCCGCATCCGTCAGCACCGCGTCGAGCCAGCCATCGTCCGGGTCGACGAACAGGCCGACCCGGGTCGCCCGGCCGGCCTGGCGGCCGAGGCCACCGGCGGTTTCCGGTGAGATGCTCCGCGGCGACGGCGGATAGAAGACGAAGCCGATGGCGTCGGCGCCGCCGCGCACCGCCGCATCGACCACCTCGGGGGTGTTCAGCCCGCAGATCTTGGCCTGCAGCTTCATGCTGTGCCTGCCTCCGCCGCCACCCGCCGCGCGGCGGCGCGGCGGTCTTCGGCGGCGGTGATCGAACGGCCGACCACGATATAGGTCGCGCCGGCGGCCATGGCGTCGCGCGGCGTCATGATCCGCTTCTGGTCGCCGCGCGCGTCGCCGGCCATGCGGATGCCCGGCACGACAAGCATCGGGTCCGGTCCGAGCGCTTCGCGCAGGGGAGCGATTTCCTTCGGACTGCAGACCAGGCCGTCCGCCCCCGCCTCGATGGCCAGCCGGCCCAGACGGACGACCTGATCGGTCGCGCCGCCGGCGACGCCCATCGCTTCCAGGTCCGCATCATCGAGGCTGGTCAGGACAGTTACTGCGACGATGGCCGGACGCGCTGCGCCGAAGGCTTCGGCGGCCTCCCGCGCGGCGCGGATCATCGCCGCCCCGCCCTGGGCGTGGACGGTCAGCAGGTCGGGCCGGCAGGCGCTTGCGGCAGAGGTCACCGCCCCGGCGACCGTGTTCGGGATGTCGTGCAGCTTCAGGTCCAGGAACAGCCGCCGCCCGGCGGGCGCGGTCTCGCGCACGCGCTGCGGGCCGTGTGCCGCGAAGAACTCCAGCCCGAGCTTGAAGCCGCCGACCTCGTCCTGAAGTTCGGCGACGATGCCGCGCGCCTGCCCGACGTCGTCGGTGTCGACGGCCAGCAGGACCGGATTCTCGGATGGGCTTCCATCAGACATGCGCGCGGTATAGCAGTTGGGATCGCCGCGTTGTAGATGCCTTGATGCGTCGCATTCGTTGCCAGAGAGGTTGGCGATCCACCCATGTCCATCGTGCAGGCCCATATATCCATCGACGATGTCGCGGAGGCAGGATTCCGGGAGCACCTGCGGCGCTGGTTCGATCAGCGCGACGCCGCCGGGGGACTGCCGGACCGCAGCCTGATCGATCCGTTCATGGTGCCCGCGCTGGCCGAGTCGGTCATCCTGTTCGAGGTCGGCGAGGATCTGTCGCCGACCTATCGGCTGACGGGCGAGGCCATGCGCCGCGCGGTCGGCCGGCCCACCGTCGGTCTCACGCCCTATGACCTGATGGGACGCACGCCCTATGCCGAGCTGATCGTCGAGCAATTGCGGGACTGCGCGCGGGCCGTGGAGCCGATCTACTCCAGTCACGATTTCGTGGTTGCCCAGGACGAGATCGCGCGTGAATCGCGCCGGATTGCGATGCCCTATGGCCAGGACGGAAAAGTGAACCGGCTGCTGTGCTTCCAGGTCGTCTCCGAGAAGCTGGAACTGAAGGAAGGCGCCGCCTACCGCATCGACGACTGGTCGCTCAACCAGCTTGCCTTCGTCGATCCGGTCTGATCGCCGCCTCCGGCCTTCAATCAGGCGCCCGCCGGCCCTACATCCATCCGATCGGCGGACCACGCCCCGCGCCGTCCGCCACCACGCGGCAGGAGGATTTCATGCGAGCGAGCCTGTTTACCGTGGCCCTGGCGCTGATCGCGCTGCCGGCCTTCGCGGCGGATGTTCATGACACCTCGGCCGGCAAGGTCAGCGTCGAACGGGTCGTCGGCGATCTCAGCCGGCCCTGGGCCGTGGACTTCCTTCCCGGGGACGGCATGCTGATCACCGAACGGGACACCGGGGTGCTCTGGCGCGTCGCCCGCAATGGGAACGGCCGCAACGAAGTCGCGGGGGTGCCGGAGGTTTCGCCCGAAGGGCAGGGCGGTCTGCTCGATCTCGTGGTTGCGCGTGATTTTGCGGACAGCCGGGAGATATTCCTTTCCTACGCCGAACCGCGTCCCGAAGGCCAGGCGACGGCGCTGGCGGTGGCGCGGCTGTCGGAAGATGGCGAACGGCTGGAGAATGTCCGGGTGATCTTCCGTCTCGACCGCGCCAGCGGGCGGGGGCAGCATTTCGGCGGCCGCATCGTCGAGGCCCCGGACGGCGAGCTGTTCCTCACGATCGGCGATCGCGGCCGCAGCGACGCGGCGCAGGATCTCCAGGCCCACAACGGCAAGGTCATCCGGATCGGGCGCGACGGCTCCATACCGGCTGACAATCCCTTCGCCGACGGCGGCGGCCTGCCCGAAATCTGGTCCCTGGGCCACCGCAATCCGCAGGGCGCGGCCCTGGACGCCGAGGGCCGCCTCTGGACCAACGAACACGGCGCCAGGGGCGGCGACGAGATCAACCGGCCACAGAAGGGCCTCAACTACGGCTGGCCCCGCATCTCTTATGGCACCCACTATTCGGGCGCCAAGATCGGCGTCGGCACCCACGCGCAGGGCCTGGAACAGCCCGTCTACTACTGGGATCCGTCGATCGCGCCGTCGGGCATGACCATTTATTCCGGCCGGCTGTGGCCCGAATGGGAGGGCGACATCTTCGTCGGCTCCCTGAAGTTCGATTTCATCAGCCGCCTGGAGCGCGACGGCGACGAGATCACGGGAGAGGAGCGGCTGTTCGAGGGCGACTACGAACGCATCCGCGACATCGCCGAGGGGCCCGACGGCGCGCTCTGGTTCCTAACGGAAGGCGAGGGCGCTCTTTACCGTATGTCACCCGCCGAGTAGGGGCGCTCAGCCGGCGTCGAACACCGGACGCCAGTCGCCCGCGACATTGCCGGCCAGAACGCGCTGGACCGACCCGTCGTCGCCGGCGAGCGGCAGTAGCAGCCGGTCCCAGGTCCGCACCGATACGTGGGCCGCAGGATTGTGGCGCGTGTAGACCGCCTCCCGGCGGATCATCGCCGCGCGGTACATGCACAGGAAAAAGACCGAGACATAGTTGCTCGAGCCGATCTCGGACGTCTTCTTGCCGGTCATGTCGAATCCGGAATGCTGGGCGATCCTGCTGCCATAGACGCGGTAGCGGAAATCCGCGCCGCCATCCAGCACGTCGAGCAGCATGATGTAGCCGAGCGCCGGCTTCATCGCCAGCGGATCGACCGCGCGCGCCTGCGGCAGGCCGCCGGTCTTCGGCAGGTCCCGCCAGTAGTCGTTGAGAAACCTGAGTGGCGCGGCCGGCAGTTCGTTGGTCGCCGGCGACCATGTGATCAACGGCGGCTCCAGTCCTTCGTCTGCGAACAGCCGGTTCAGGCCAAGCTGGTCGCCTCCGGCGACCGCTGTCGCGAGAGCATCCTCGAACATCGCGGGCTTCCACGGCGAACACGGTTCCGCGCCGATGATAGCAAGCCCGCCTGCATCCGGCCCAATGAAATCCACGGCGAGGGCTTCTGGGCGCCAGGTGGACTTGCCGGCCAGCGACAAACACAGCCGCGACCCTGGGCGCGGCGTCCGGAAATGTCTCGACCGCGATCACATCGGCACGGAGCCCCGGCCGGAGTTCGCCTCGGTCGACCAGGCCCGCCGCCTCGGCGGCGCTGCATCGCCGGCACGTCCTACGCACTAGCAAAGCTAGGCCGGCGGGCGAGAACTCCTCGCTGGAAAAGCCGGACCCGCCGGACAATCTTGTCCGTCAGCGAACAAACGCCCCGGAGGAACGAGCAACATGCCGGATACCGCGCTGAAGCAGGACGCCGCCAGCCGCGACATCGTCGAGGCGGACATCGTCTACACCCCGATCGACGGCAGGCGCCACAAGGTCTTCATCCCGCCCATGGGCGGCGGCGTATCGAAGCGGACCCATCCGGACCAGCCGGTGCGCGTCGCCATCCGCAACGGCCGGCATGCGGCCGGCGGCTTCGATCTGGATCGGGACGGCTTCGCGCTGCGCGAGGCGCCGAGCGCGGTGCGGAACTTCTATGACGAGGCCGAGGTGGAGGACGTCTACTACCGGGAACTCGAGGCATTGCTGAAGCGGGAGACGGGCGCCCGCCGGGTGCTGATCTTCGATCACACCATCCGCATCGACGACGGTGCGCGCAGCCGGGAGCTGGGCAAGCGCGAGCCCGTGCGCCGCGCCCATGTGGACTACACGGAGAAATCCGGACCCGAGCGCGTGCGTCAGCTTGCCGGCGCCGAGGCGGACGATCTGCTGTCGCGCCGCTTTGCCGAAGTGAACGTCTGGCGTCCGATCACGGGCCCGGTCAACCGCGCGCCGCTGGCCGTGGCCGAAGCCGGCAGCCTCGCGCCCGATGATCTTATCCCGACTGACCTCGTCTATGACGACCGGGTGGGCGAGATCTACGAGACCGCGCACAATCCCACCCATCGCTGGGTCTGGTTCCCGGACATGAGCGTCGACGAGGTGCTGTTCCTGAAGAGCTACGACTCGGCCACCGACGGGCGCTCGCGGTTCACGCCGCACACCGCTTTCGACGATCCGGCAACGCCAGCCGGCGCCCCGGCGCGGGAAAGCATCGAGGTCCGGGCCTTCCTGTTCTTCGCCGACTGACACGCCAGAGCTCCGGCCCACAGGGCCGTCGTTAACCGGGCGTTATGAAAGTCGTGGTCTGCTGCCGGTTCGACCCCGTGCGGGAGACCACTTCATGACCGACCAAGTTCCGGCGCTCTGGCGACATGTGCTCAACGCGACGATCGGCGTGACCGCGCTGTTCGCGGCCGGTCTGGTTCTGCTGCCCTCGACGATGCAGCTTCTGTTCCTGCCCATGTTCTACGGGGTCATGGTCCCGCCGCCCGAACTCGGTCCCGAGGCGATGCGCTATGCCCACTTCGCCTTCGCGATGACCGGCTGCATCATGCTGGCCTGGCTGATGGCGCTGGCCATGGTCGTCAACGGCCCGTTCCGGCGCGGCGAGCCCTGGGCCTTTGTCCTGGTCGCCGGCACCATCGCGCTCTGGTACGTCATCGACAACATCTGCTCGTGGTTCATGGGCTACGAGGCCAATGTCGCCTTCAATACGGCAGCGGTATTTCCCGCGGCCCTGGCGTTGGCCCGCACCTGGCGCTGCTTCTTCCCGCGCCGCGCCGCCGCACCGGCAGCCGCCGCCCTCCGCGAGAGCGCCTGACCCCCTCGCCATCTCCCCCGCCGACCCGCCGCGCCGTTCCCGCCGGCGTGTTGCGCCGCCTTTGCGTGTTGCGACGTTCTGGCGCACACTGTATGGAGTGCGCAATTCACTCGAGCGCCCGCCGTCCAGGGCGCAGGCGGCGGCGACATGATTGGGAGGACCGTTTTGGCCGAGCATCCGTGGCTCAAATCATACCCGGCGGGCGTTCAGTGGGACGCGCCGATCGAGACCTTTCCGGTCTACCGGATCCTCGACGACGCGGTTAAGGCCTGGCCCGACAGCAACGCCCTCGACTTCATGGGCAGGAAGACGACCTATGCCGAGCTGTCCGACATGGTCGACCGCGCCGCGAAGGGGTTCCAGGCGCTGGGTGTCGGTCCCGGCGTGCATGTCGGACTGTTCCTGCCGAATACCCCGCACTACGTGGTGAGCTTCTACGGCATCCTGAAGGCCGGCGGCACGGTGGTGAACTATTCGCCGCTCGATGCCGCGAAGGAGCTGGAGCACAAGATCGAGGACAGCCAGACCGACATCATGGTCACCCTCGATCTGGTCGCGCTCTACCCGCAGATGGCCAGGATGCTGGGCAATACCCGCCTGAAGAAGATCATCACCGGCAGCCTGACCGACGTGCTGCCCTGGCCGAAGAACTGGCTGTTTCCGCTCGCCAAGGGCAAGGAGATCGCCAAGGTGCCGTCCGACGAGCGGCATCTGACGTTCAGGAAGCTGATCGCCAATGACGGCCGCTTCGCCCCTCATCAGGTGGCGAACCTGGACGAGACAGTGGCGGTGCTGCAGTACACCGGCGGCACCACCGGCCTGCCCAAGGGGGCAATGCTGACCCACGCCAACCTGACCGCGGCCACCAGCATGTACGTGACCAACAATTCGGCGGGCGAGCGCGCGCTGGAGGAGGGCCGGGAGCGCATCCTGGCCGTGCTGCCGCTGTTCCACATCTACGCCCTGCAGATCAACATGCTGCTGGCCATGCGCTTCGGCGCGGAGATCATCCTGCATCCGCGCTTCGAGCTGGAGGCGGTAATGAAGGATCTGGAGGCCAAGAACCCGACCATGTTCGCGGGCGTGCCGACCATGTTCAACGCCATCGTGAACTATCCCGGCATCGAGAAGATGGACCTCTCCTCGCTGAAATTCTGCGCATCCGGCGGCGCGCCGCTGCCCGTCGAGGTGGCGCAGAAGTTCGAGAAGCTCACCGGCTGCAAGCTGGCCGAGGGCTGGGGCATGACCGAGACCAGCCCCGCCGGCGTCTCCACGCCGATGGAGGGCAAGGCCAAGCCCGGCTCCTGCGGCATTCCCATGCCCGGCATCGAGCTCAAGTTCGTCGACGTTGACGACCCGGCGAAGACCCTGCCCATGGGCGAGCGCGGCGAGATCTGCATCAAGGGCGCCAATGTCATGAAGGGCTACTGGAACAAGCCCGAGGAGAACGCCAAGGCCTTCACCGAGGACGGTTTCTTCCGCACCGGCGACGTGGGCTACATGGACGAGGACGGCTATCTGTTCATCGTCGACCGCACCAAGGACATGATCCTCTGCGGCGGCTTCAACGTCTATCCGCGCAACATCGAGGAAGCCATCTACCAGCACCCCTCGGTCGACGAGGTGTCGGTGATCGGCATTCATGACGACTATCGCGGCCAGTCGCCCAAGGCCTTCATCAAGCTGAAGGAAGGCGCCTCCGGTTTCACGCTGGAGGAGCTCAAGGACTTCCTGAAGGACAAGCTCGGCAAGCACGAGATGATCTCCGACATGGATATCCGCGCCGAACTGCCCAAGACCCTCGTCGGCAAGCTCTCCAAGAAGGAGCTTTACGAGGAGGAGGAGAAGAAGCGCCAGGCCGCCGCGGCCTGACGGTTTCCCGCCGCCCTGCCATGCTGCCGTCCTCGGTTGAGGGTCGCGGCCATTCGCCTAGAATGGCGTGGTGACCATCACCGAGGGGAGGCGGAGAATGGCGGAACGACAGGACATCTCATTCCGGGCCAACGGCGTCGATCTGGCCGCCTGGTTCTATCCGGCGGCGGCCGGCGCGCCGGTCGTCGTCATGAGCCACGGGCTCTCGGCGATCCGGCGCATGAACCTGGACGACGTGGCGCGGGTGTTCCAGCAGGCCGGTCTGGCCGTGCTCTGCTACGACCATCGTTGCTTCGGGGACTCGGGCGGCGAGCCGGCCTGCGAGGCCGATCCCTGGGCGCAGGTCCGCGACATGCGCGACGCTATCAGTTTCGCCCGGACGCTGGACGGCATCGATCCCGAGCGCCTGGGCATCTGGGGCACCAGCTATTCGGGCGGGCACGTGCTGACCGTCGGCGCCCTTGACCGGCGGGTGAAGTGCGTCGTCTCCCAGGTCCCCTTCACCCACGGCGCGCGCACCTTCGAGGCCTGGGTGCCGGAGAAGGCGCGGGCCCGCACGCTGGAGCGGATGACGAAGGACCGCGAGGCACGCTACGCCGGGAGCGCCCCTGAAACCGTTCCCGCCGCCATGGAGGGCTCGGAAACCGAGGAATGGGCGAAGGCCTCGGACAAGGAGGGCAGGTATCCCAACAAGCTGACCTTGCGCAGCCTGGAGATGATCCGGGAATACGAGCCGCACCAGTTCGCCGCCCGTGTCGCACCGACGCCGCTGATGATGATCGTCGCCGACCGCGACACCCAGACGCCGGTCGAGGGGCAGATCGAGACCTACGAACTGGCCGGCGAGCCGAAGAAGCTCGTCCGGCTCGACTGCCGCCATTACGATCCCTATCTCAGTCATATCGATCAGGCCGCCGGCGCCGCCCGCGACTGGTTCGTCGAGCATCTCCGGCCTTGAGCCGACGGCGCGCGGGGGATCGATAGGCTGTCAAACGGACCCCCTCCCGACCCGCTGGCGCGGGCAACCCTACCCCTTCGGGAAGGGGGAGGGACGGGGGTGGGGGATGCATCCACCGATGGCGTCGCAGCCCCTTTCATTGGTGACATAGTCCGCCGCTGGCGGTGCGCGGGCATCGGGCCGCGGCAGTACGCCGGAGTCCGGCTTCACCCGATCCCCGAGCGAGCGCCCCTGCTGGCCGTCGGGGATGACGTTACTGTCGGTGACGCTCGGACGAACGCCTCATGATCCGGTTCCGTCACTTCGCTGATGGGTTCAGGGCGACGACTGGACCTCGTAGTCGGATCCCGGATAGCTTTCCTCCCGGCTTCCCGCCTTGCCGCTGCCGCGGTCCTTGCTGCCGGCGCGGCCATCGAGGAAGTCCCGTATGCGGCCCCAGAGACCACCGGCCTCGTCGTCCGCGCGCGCCGGCGGGTCGACCGTGTCCCGCAGCGTCGCCAGTACGCCCGGCGCATCGGGCAGGGGCCGGGCCGGCATGCCCCGGTGTGCGGCCAGCATGACGTCGCGCCAGATCCTGGCCGGCAGGCCGCTGCCGGTGACGCTCTGCATGGGCGCATTGTTGTCGTTGCCGACCCAGACGGCGGCGGTCATGTCGGCGGTGACGCCGACGAACCAGGCGTCGCGGTTGTCCTGGGTCGTGCCCGTCTTGCCTCCTGCCGGCCGGTCGATCCTGGCGCCCTGGCCGCTGCCATAGGTCATCACCGCCTGCAGCATCGCCGCCATCCGGGCTGCCTCCCGTTCCGCCAGCACGCGGCCCGGGCCGCCGCCCCGGCGGCGCATCAGCACCTTGCCGTCCTCATCCTCGATACGCAGCACGATGTGCGCCAGCACGCCCTGGCCGCCATTGCCGATCGGCGCATAGGCGGCGGCGAGTTCCAGCACGTTGACCTCAGCCGTGCCCAAGACGACCGAAGGATGGTCCGGGATGTCGGAGTTGATGCCGAGCCGATGGGCCATCTCGATGCCCTTGTCGCGTCCGATGGACTCCGACAGTCGCACCGAGGCGGTATTCGCCGAACGCGCCAGCGCCTCGGTCAGAGTCACGCGGCCGAGATACTTGTCGCCGTAGTTCTGCGGCCGCCAGTCGCCGACGGCGACGGGTGAATCCTCGATGACGTCGTTCGGCGACCAGCCGTTCTCCAGCGCCGCCAGATAGACGAAGGGCTTGAAGGCCGAGCCGGGCTGCCGCCGCGCCCGGACAGCGCGGTTGTACTGGCTGCGGCCATAGTCCTTGCCGCCCACCATGGCGCGGACGGCGCCGTCCTGGTCGAGCACGACCACCGCGCCCTGGCCGGCGTTGCGTTTCTGCCCCTCGCCGCCGAGGTGCCGCGCCAGCGCGTCCGCCGCCGCCGACTGGATGCGCCGGTCGATGGTGGTCCAGACCTTGATGTCGCCCGACCAGTCGCCGGCCAGAAGGGCGACCTGTTCGCGCGCCCAGTCGGTCGCGTATTGCAGGTTGTCCTGGCGCGGCCGGGCCACCGGGACGGGCGGGGACTGGAGCACGGCCTTCGCCTCTTCCGCAGACAGCCGTCCGGCATCGACCATGGATTCCACGACCAGGCGCATGCGCTCGGCGGACCCGCCGGGGTTGCGGGTCGGGTCATAGCGGCTTGGCGCCTTCAGCAGACCGGCGATCAGCGCCGACTCGCGCAGCGTCAGCCGGGCCGCCGGCTTGGCGAAATAGCGCTGCGCCGCCGCCTCGACGCCATAGGTGCCGGCGCCCAGATAGACCCGGTTGAGATAGAGTTCCAGGATGCGGTCCTTGCTGAAGCGCGCCTCCAGCAGCAGCGCCAGCACTGCTTCCTGCGCCTTGCGCTTCAGGGTCCGGTCGGACTCGAGATAGAGGTTCTTGGCGAGCTGCTGGGTGATCGTGCTGCCGCCCTGGACGACGCGCCCCGAGGTGACGTTGGTCCATGCCGCCCGGGCAATGCCCAGCGGGTCGAGACCGAAATGGCTGTGGAAGCGTCTGTCCTCGATGGCGATGACGGCGTCGATCAGGTGTTGCGGCAGGCGTTCCAGCGGCACCGCGCGGCTGCCGGGGGCGCCGTACACGGCCAGCTCCTCGCCCTCGCGGTCCAGCACGGCGACCGTGCCGCCGGTGATGGGCTCCTTCGGCGCGGGGAGGTCGTGCAGCAACAGGACGAGCAGCACCGCCAGGGCGCCAACGCCTGCCAGGCCGCCCCACTTCAGGATCCAGCGAAACATGCGCGCTTCATTTCACATCCGCCGTGGCGAGGGTGTGGCAAATGCCCGGCCTGGCCGGAACCGGGCGCTGCGCTGCCGCCTCAATTTCGCTCGGACACCGCTCAGACGTCCAGATTGACCACCGAGAGCGCGTTCTCGCGGATGAAGTCGCGGCGCGGCTCGACCACATCGCCCATCAGGGTGGAGAAGACCTGATCCGCGTCCTCCAGATGGTCGACCCTGACCTGAAGCAGCGTGCGCGCATTGGGGTCCAGGGTGGTTTCCCACAGCTGGTCGGGGTTCATCTCGCCCAGGCCCTTGTAGCGCTGCACTGTCAGGCCGCGTCGGCCGGCATCCAGCACCGCGGCCAGCAGGGTGACCGGGCCATAGATGGCGTGTTCCCTGTCCTTGATCATCAGCGTGCCCGGCCGTTCGTAGAGCGCCTGCATCTCGCCCGCCATCTCGTCGAGGCGCTTCGCCTCGCCGCTTTCGATCAGCCGCTGGTCCAGGACATAGGCTTCGCGGACGCCGCGTACCTCGCGTTCGAAGATCAGGCTGCCGTCCCCGGCCCGGCGGGCTTCCCAGCCGCGTTCATAGTCGGGGAACAGCACATCCAGCCGCTTCGCGACGGAGGCTGCGATCCCGGTCATCCTGTCCGGGTCGCCGAAGACCGCAGGTGAAAGACCGCCGGCGATGGCGAGCTGCTCGACCACCCAGTCGGGATACTTCTTGCCGATGGAATCCAGCAGCCGCCGCACGCGCCGCGCCCGGCCCACCAGTTCGTGCAGTTCGCCGCCGCCGTGCTGGACGCCGTTGAAGTCGACGAAGGTCGCTTCGCTCAGACCGTTCTCGATCAGGTAGTCCTCGTACTGGCGCTGATCCTTGCGGTAGACTGACGACTTGCCCTTGGTGATCTTGTAGAGTGGCGGCTGGGCGATGAAGAGGTGCCCGCGCTCCAGCAGCTCCGGCATCTGACGGTAAAAGAAGGTCAGCAGCAGCGTACGGATGTGGGCGCCGTCGACGTCGGCGTCGGTCATGATGATGATCTTGTTGTAGCGCAGCTTCGCGATGTCGAAGTCCTCGCGGCCGATACCGGTGCCCATGGCCGTGATCAGGGCGGTGATCTCCGTCGAACCCAGCATCTTGTCGAAGCGGGCGCGCTCCACGTTCAGGATCTTGCCGCGCAGCGGCAGCACCGCCTGGGTGCGGCGGTCGCGGGCCTGCTTGGCGGAACCGCCCGCCGAGTCGCCCTCCACCAGGTAGAGCTCGCTTTCCTGCGGATCCCGCGACTGGCAGTCCGCCAGCTTGCCGGGCAGGCCGCCCAGGTCGAGGGTGGACTTGCGCCGGGTCAGTTCGCGGGCCTTGCGCGCGGCTTCGCGCGCCGCCGCGGCCTCGACGATCTTCTGCACCACGGCGCGGGCCTCGGTCGGGTTCTCCTCGAACCACAGGTTCAGGCCGTCGCCGACCAGGTTCTCCACCGGCTGGCGAACCTCCGATGAAACCAGCTTCTCCTTGGTCTGGCTGGAGAACTTCGGATCCGGGGCCTTGACCGACAGGACGCAGGTCAGTCCCTCGCGGGCGTCGTCGCCGGTGATCGAAACCTTCTCCTTGCGGGCGATGCCGCTGTTGGCGGCGAAGGTGTTGACGCAGCGGGTGAGCGCCGCGCGGAAGCCGGCCAGGTGGGTGCCGCCGTCCTTCTGCGGGATGTTGTTGGTGAAGCAGAGGACGTTCTCGTGATAGCCGTCGTTCCACTGCAGCGCGGCCTCGACGGTCACGCCCTCGCGGTCGCCCTTCATCATGATCGGCTTCTTGATCAGCGCCGAGCGGTTGCGGTCGAGATAGTTGACGAAGGCCTCGGTGCCGCCCTCGTAGTAGAGCTCCTCCCGCCGCGTCTCGACGTGGCGGCGGTCTTCCAGAAGGATGCGCACGCCCGAATTGAGAAAGGCCAGCTCGCGCAGGCGATGCTCCAGGATGCCGAAGTCGAACTCGATCTCCTTGAAGGTGTCGAGGCTGGGCAGGAAGCGGACCATGGTGCCGGAACGGCCTTCGTATTCGCCGGTCACCTCCAGGTCGCCCTGGGGCTCGCCGTGCACGAAGCGCATGTAGTGGATGCGCCCGTTGCGGCGGATGGTCAGTTCCAGCCATTCCGACAGCGCATTAACCACCGACACGCCGACCCCGTGCAGGCCGCCGGAGACCTTGTAGGAATTCTGGTCGAACTTACCGCCGGCGTGCAGCTGGGTCATGATCACCTGCGCGGCCGACATGCCTTCGCCTTCGTGAAGGTCGACGGGAATGCCGCGGCCGTTGTCGGTGACGATGCAGGCGCCGTCGGCGTCCAGAATCACCTCGACGGTATCCGCGTGGCCCGCCAGCGCCTCGTCGATCGCGTTGTCGACGACCTCGAAGACCATATGGTGCAGGCCCGAGCCGTCCTCGGTGTCGCCGATGTACATGCCCGGACGCTTGCGTACGGCGTCCAGGCCCTTCAGCACCTTGATGGAACTCGCGCCGTATTCCTCGCTGTCGCCGTTGGTCTTGTCGCTCATGTCGGTCCTCTCAGCTCCGCGACGCCGGCGTCAGCGCCGAGTCGCGTACTTCGTAGTGCTGCGCCCGTTCGCCCAGCATGTCAAAAAGATGGCCTTCCGTACCCGTCATCCAAGCCTGGCTGCCCAGAGCGGCGATCTCGTCGTAGAGCGCGGCGCGCCGGTCGGCGTCCAGATGGGCGGCGACCTCGTCCAGCAGCAGGATCGGCGTCACGCCCCGTTCGGCCGCCTGCATGCGCGCGTCCGCCAGGATCAGCGCGATCAGCAGCGCCTTCTGCTCGCCGGTCGAGCATTGTTCGGCCGCGGCGTCCCTGGACAGGTGCCGCACCGCCAGATCGCTGCGATGGGGCCCCAGACGGGTCATGCCGGCCCGGGCGTCCTCTTCGCGGCCGTCGCGGAGGCCGGCCATGAGACCCTCCTCCACTTCGACGGCCGGGCGGCCGTCCAGCGCCATCTCCAGCCCCTCCAGCGCGATCTCGGCGGCGGGGAAGGGGCCGATGCCGGCGCGCACCGCGCGGGCGGTGCGTTTCGCCCAGGCCAGCCGGGCGGCGGCGATGGCGACGCCGTGCTCGGCCATCTGGGCCTCCAGCGCCCCCAGCCAGCGGTCGTCCCTGTTGCCGTCCTTCAGCAAGCGCAGCCTTTCCCGCATCGCGCGTTCATAGCGGTTCGCCCGGGCCCCGTGGTCCGGGTCGAAGCCCAGGATCAGGCGGTCCATGAACCGCCGCCGGACCGCCGCCCCGTCCAGGAATAGCCGGTCCATCTGCGGCGTCAGCCATGTCACCGGGGTGACGCCGCTCAACTGCATCGGCCCGACGCTCTCTCCGTCCAGCCGCGCTACCCGTTTCTCCTGCCCCGGATCGCCGGCGATCCCGGTGCCGACGGCGACCGTCTCCCCGTGGCGCTCCACCATGGCGGCCACGGCCCAGCGTTCGGCCCCCCGCCGGGTCATCTCCGTCAGCCGTGCGCGGCGCAGGCCGAGGCCCGGTGAAAGCATTGAGACGGCCTCCAGCAGGTTCGTCTTGCCCGCTCCGTTCGGACCGGTGAGCACTACCGGCCGGCTGTCCGGCTCCAGCGTCGCACGGCCATAGGATCGGAAGTCCGTCACGGTAAGACGCCGCACCGCCGCCGGTTCGGCCCGGTCGGCGGCTTCGGGGGCTGTGGCCGGCATCGCCGCCGGCTCAGACCCGCATCGGCATCAGGACGTAGAGCGCCGAAGCATCCTGCGGATCGCGGATGATGGTGGGCGCCGCGGCGTCGGAAAGCTCGAAAAGTGCGCTCTCGCCGTCGATCTGCGACGCGATCTCCATCAGATAGCGCGAGTTGAAACCGATCTCCATGGCCGGCGCGTCGTAACTGACCGCGATCTCCTCGGAGGCGCTCCCGGCGTCGGGACTGTTGGCCGACAGCACCAGCCGCTCGCTCTCCATGGAGAGCTTCACCGCCCGCGATTTCTCGGTCGAGATGGTGGAGACCCGGTCCACCGCGCTGGTGAAGATCTTCGCGTCGACCTCCAGGCGGCGTTCGTTGTTCGACGGGATCACCCGCTCGTAGTCGGGGAAGGAGCCATCGATCAGTTTCGACGTCAGCACCGACCGGCCCAGCGCGAAGCGGATCTTGGTCTCGCTGACGGAAATGGCGACGTCCTTGTCGGCGTCGCCCAGCAGCCGGTGGATCTCGGCGATCGCCTTGCGGGGCACGATGACGCCTGGCAGGGCCTCCGCCCCCGACGGGGCGTCGATCTCGAAGCGCGCCAGCCTGTGACCGTCCGTGGCGACGGCGCGCAGCTTCTTGCCGTCATCGCTGGCGTGCATGTAGACGCCGTTCAGATAGTAGCGGGTTTCCTCGGTCGAAATCGCAAACCGCGTGCGCTCGACCAGGGTGCGCAGTTCCTCGGCCGCCATGTGAAAGCTGTGCGGCAGCTCGTCATCCTCGAAGGTCGGGAAGTCCTCGTTCGGCAGGCAGGCCAGCGCGAAGCGGGAACGGCCCGACTGCAGCACCAGGCGGCGGCGTTCCTGATCCAGGCTCAGTTCCACGTCCGCGCCGTCAGGCAGCTTACGCACGATATCGTAGAGCGTGTGCGCCGGCGCCGTCGCGGTGCCCGGCGTGTCGACCCTGGCGTCGTTCTCCTCGACAATGGCCAGCTCCAGGTCGGTGGCGCGAAACCTGACCGCGTCCGAGCCCGCCTCGATCTGCACGTGGCTCAGGATCGGGATGGTATTGCGCCGTTCCACCACGCTCTGCACATGGCCCAGCGTGGACAGGAGAGCGGCGCGTTCAATGGTCAGTTTCATCGGTAATGTCTTGCCAGAACTGGTTCGAACGGGAACCTGACGGCAAGCAGCCGCCAGAGCAGTTCTCTATAGCACGCAGGCGTCACGATTCGCCAACGATTCCATGGATTTTACGGGCCTGCGGCGGGGCCGGTCCGCAGCCTGCCCGCTCAGTTGGAAAGTGCGGCCTCCAGCAGGCGCACGTCCTCGGCCAGGCTGGAGTCGCTCTGGATGAGTTCCTCGATCTTCCGCACCCCGTGCAACACCGTCGTATGATCGCGGTTGCCGAAGCGCCGGCCGATGTCCGGCAGGCTGCGCGTGGTCAGCTTCTTGGAGAGATACATGGCGACCTGACGCGGCCGGGCGACGGCGCGAGCGCGGCGGCTGGACGACATCTCGGTGACCTTGATGGAGAAGTGCTCGGCCACCTTCTTCTGGATTTCGTCGATGGTGATCTTGCGCGAATTGGCGCGCAGCAGATCGGCCAGCACGTCCCGGGCGAGGTCCAGCGTGATCTCCCGGCCCATCAACTCGTGATGGGCGATGACCCGCTTCAGTGCGCCTTCCAGTTCCCGCACGTTGGAGGTGATCCTGTGCGCCAGGAACTGCAGCACATCCTCGGGAACATGGACGCCGGGGTTCATCGCCATCTTCTGCTCCAGGATGCCGACGCGGAGCTCGAAATCGGTGGGATGGATGTCGGCCACCAGCCCCCAGCCCAGCCGGGAACGCACGCGCTCCTCCATGCCGTCCAGGTCGGAGGGCGAACGGTCGGCGGAGATCACGACCTGGTGCTTGCGGTCCACCAGCTCGTTGAAGGTGTGGAAGAACTCTTCCTGGGTGGAGTTCTTGTCGGTGAAGAACTGCAGGTCGTCGATCATCAGCACGTCGACGGAGCGGAACTGCTCCTTGAACGCCATGGTGTCCTTGAAGCGGACCGCGCGGATGAACTGGTACATGAACTTCTCGGCCGACAGGTACATCACCCGGCGCCCGGGTTTGGCGCGCACGATGTGCCAGGCGATGGCCTGCATCAGATGGGTCTTGCCCAGGCCGACGCCGGAATAGAGGAACAGCGGGTTGAAGGCCACGTCGTCGGAATCCGCGACTCGCCGCGCCGCGGCGTAGGCCAGTTCATTGGCCTTGCCGACGACGAAGTTGTCGAAGGTCAGGGCGGCGTCCAGAAGGCCGGTCAGGCCCTCGACGGCCGTGTCTTCGCGTGCCGGTTCGGCCGGCCGCGCGGTGGTGGCCACAGCCTCGGCTTCGTCGCCACCGGCCTCTCCGGCGGCCAGGCCCTCCTTCGCCGTCCCGCGGCCAGCAGCTTCCAGGCCGACATGGATGGCGATCTCGCGGATGTGCGGCACATCGCGCTGGAATTCGCGCAGCAACAACTGTTGGTAGTTGTTCCTCACCCAATCTTTCAAGAACGCGGTCGAAGCGAGCAGTACGGCGCGGTCATCGTGAAGCGCCACGGGGCGCAGCGGCGCCAGCCAGCTCTTGAAGGCTGCGTCCCCGACAGCCTTGCGAACGCGCCCGCCGACCCGCTGCCAAAGCAGATGCAGCGCTTCGCTGTCGTCCACGGCCGGCGCGTCGTCGATGTCCTCGGAAATCCTGTCCACCTCGAAAGTCAACTTCGCGCTCCCGTGTTGTCGAATACTGCGGCTGGCGAGGCCGAAAACGCAAAAAGGCCTGTTCAGACCGATGTACAGTCTGTTGACGCAACGCTGATTTTGACATCAGGACTCGAGAAGGCAGACGGTCTGTGAGGCTCGTCCGAATTTATCCGGATCTGTTCTTGTCTCGGCCCACTCCGTCATCTCCCGGTCTGTCCCGCGAAGCGAACTTTAGATCGGATGGCGGGCGGCTTTCAAGAGGCCTTGGTTGAGAGAAAACTCCGCAATTAGGAAGAAATCCCGCTTCTCGGCGCTCTGCGGTTGGAATCATTGGCGATTCGATTTTCGCCGCTCGGCAAAAAAAATGTCACTGAAATGAAATGTGCCGCGGACGGGGTCCGCGGCACACCAGAAACGGGAATTTCTTCCGGAAGATCGATCAGGCGGAAGCCAGGGCCCTGGTCCGCGCGTTGAGGCGGGAGACCTTCCGGGCGGCGGCGTTGCGCTTGATGACGCCCTTCTGCGCGGCCTTGTCCAGTTCGCTCTGCGCGATCTGGAGGGCCTTGTTCGCGGCCTCGGCGTCGCCGGCGGCCAGTGCGACCTCGACCCGCTTGACATAGGTCCGCATCCGGCTGCGCCGGGCCACGTTGCGCGCGGTGCGCGTCGCCGTGCGGCGGATGTCTTTCTCGGATGATTTGATGTTTGCCATGTCCAGTCCCAAAGGCGGATTCAGTCAATTCGAAGGCCGGGCTTATAGACGCGCCGTCCCGGTGCGTCAAGCGCCGCGCCGCGCCTACTCCGCCGCCTGCGGATGCGCGCGCCGCCGCGCCGTGGCCGCCATGTCCACGTCCCGGCCGGAGGGATCGAGCACGACGCCGAAGAGCTCCCGTGCCTGGTCCGATGTGTAGTAGCCAAGGCGGATGTCGGCCAGCACTTTCGCGGCGGGACGCCGGAAGGGGTCGCCATAGCCGCCGCCGCCGGGCGTGCCGACCTCGATCCTGTCGCCCGCGGCAACCCGGATGTCCTGGTCCTTCGAGAGATGCTCGGGCACGTAGGAGCGGCCGCCGCGATGGACGGTGACGCTGTTGGGCATTCCGTCGCAGCCGCCCAGAACCCCCTGCGGACCGAAGCGGCCGTGGTCCATGACGAAGGAGGCGGTGGCCTCCCCGCGACGCACTTCGACGGTGTATTTCAGGCCGAAGCCGCCGCGCTTCTCCCCGGCGCCGCCCGAACCTTCCCGCAGGCCGTATTCGTGGTACAGCACGGGATAGTACTGCTCCATGACCTCGATCGGCGCCGTCTTGGAGATGCCGATGGTCGAGCAGCCGTTGGTCAGTCCGTCATGGTCGGCATTACCGCCATAGCCGCCGCCGGAAATCTGGTACATGACGTAGGAGCGTCCCCGGGCCGGATCATGCCCGCCCAGGGCGAAGTTGCCGCTCGATCCCGCGGGGGCAGCCGTGACCCTGTCGGGCAGGGCCTGCACCAGCGCGGCGAAGACCGCTTCGGCGATGCGCTGGCTGACCTCCGCCGCGCAGCCCGATACCGGCCGCGGATAGCGCGCGTAGAGAAAGGTGCCCTCCGGATCCTCGATCTCCAGGGGCTCGAAGGCGCCGGCGTTGATCGGCACGTCGGGAAAGATGTGGCGCATGGCCAGATAGACCGAGGACCGGGTGGTGGCGATCACCGAGTTCATCGGCCCCTGGCAGGGCGGGCTGGAGCCGGCGAAGCTGAAGCGCAGGGCGCCGTCCCGCTTCTCGACCGTCAGCTTGATGACCAGCGGTTCGTCGACCACGCCATCGGAATCGACGAAGGCCTCGGCCCGGTAGACCCCTTCGGGTATCTCGGCGATCTTGGCGCGCATCTGCTGGGCGCCGCGGCGCTTCAGTTCGGCGATCGCCCGCTTCACCGTCTCGTCTCCGAATCGGTCGAGCAGTTCGTTCAGCCGCGCCCGTCCCACCAGCAGGGCGGCCTCCTGGGCGCGGATGTCGCCGATCCGCTGGTCGGCGATGCGGATGTTGGAGCAGATGATGGCGTAGATCTCCGGATCCATCTCGCCGTGCTTGAACAGCTTCACCGGCGGCAGACGCAGTCCTTCCTGCTCCACCGCGGTGGCGTTGGCCGAAAAGCCGCCCGGCACCGCGCCGCCGATGTCGGGCCAGTGGCCGGTGTTCGACAGCCAGCAGAAGATCTCGCCATTGCGGTAGAAGGGCATGGCGAAGCGCACGTCCATCAGGTGCGTGCCGCCCAGATAGGGATCGTTGACGATGTAGATGTCGCCGTCTTCGGGCGGCCGGGCGCGGCCGTCGCGGATGAACTCGATCAGGTTCCGCGTCGATTCCTGCATGGTGCCGACGAAGACCGGCAGGCCCATCAGCCCCTGGGCGATCAGTTCGCCGTTGTCGGCGGCGTAGATACCGTCCGAGCGGTCGTTGGCCTCCGCGATCACCGGTGAGAAGGCGGAGCGGGAGAAGCTCATGTCCATCTCGTCGCAGACCTGCTGCAGGCCGTTCTGGATGACGCTGAGCGTGATGGGGTCGAGTGGCTCGGTCATGTGTGGACCTCGATGATCAGGTTGCCGTCCGCGTCGCCCGTGGCCCGGGCGCCGGGATCGATGACGACGGTTGTGTCGATCTGCTCGATGATCGCCGGGCCGTCGATCGTCACGTCCGCCGGCAGGTGGTCGCGCCAGTAGACCGGAGTCTCGGCCCATGCGCCGTCGAAGAAGATGCGCCGGCTGCCGCTCTGTGCCGCCGCCAGACTCCCGCGCCGGCCGGCCGGGTCGATCAGACTGGCGAGATCGATCTCGCCGCGGCGGCCGATGACGGACGTGTTGAGGTTCACCAGGTTCGCCCGAATCTCGGGCAGCGCGACGTGGAAGCGCTCGTAATAGGCGCGCTCGAAGCGCGCCTGCAGGTCTTCCCGGGTCACTTCGGGGCCGTCCAGCGGTACCGACAGGATGTGGGTCTGGCCGATGAACTGCATGTCCGCGGAATGGCTGATGCGGACATCGTCGACCTCGACCGGCTCCTCGGCGACCAGACGGCGGCCGGTCTCGATCTGGCGGGCCAGGATAGCGCGGCAGTCGGCGATGTCGACGCCGTCCAGCGGGTGGTTCACCGTGTTGACGAAATCGTGGCGGACGTCGGCGACGACGCAGCCCAGCGCGTTGGTGATGCCGGGCCGCGGCGGCACCAGCACGCGCGGGATTCCGAGCTCGCGCGCGATCGAGACTGCGTGCAGTGGCCCGCCGCCGCCGAAGGCCAGCAGGGCGAAATCGCGCGGGTCGTGGCCTCTGGCGATGGAGACCATGCGCACGGCGCCTGCCATCTTCATGTTGGCGATGCGCAGCACCGCCGCCGCCGCTTCGGCCGCGTCCAGCCCCAGCGGTGCGCCGATGACCGCGGCGAAGACCTTCGCGATGTCCTCCGCGGTGGCGCCCCCGCCGCCGGAGAGCAGATGTGCGGGATTGATGCGGCCGAGCACGAAATGGGCGTCGGAGATCGTCGGCTGCCGTCCGCCGCGGCCATAGCAGATCGGCCCCGGATCGGCGCCGGCGCTCTCGGGCCCGACCTGCAGCAGCCCGGCCTCGTCGATCCGGGCGATGGAGCCGCCGCCCGAGCCGATGGTCTGCACGTCGACCATGGGCACGTGGATCGGCAGGGCGTACTCGATCTCCAGTTCGTGGCTCACCGGCGGGGCGGTGTCGCGGACCAGCGCCACGTCCGTCGAGGTGCCGCCCATGTCGTAGGTGATCAGGTTGCGGAAGCCGGCGCGCCGTCCCGTGTAGGCCGCGGCCATGACGCCCGACGCCGGCCCCGACATCACCGTCTTGGCCGCTTCCCGGGCCACGGTGCGGGCGGAGACCATGCCGCCATTGCCGTTCATGACCAGCAGATCGCGGCGGAAGCCTCTGGATTTCAGCTCGCTCTGCAGCCGGTCGACATAGCGGTGCAGGATCGGCTGCACGGCTGCGTTCACGGCCGCCGTGACGCCGCGCTCGTATTCGCGGAATTCCGACAGCAGCGAATGGCCCGTGGTGATGTGGTCAGTGGGCCAGATCCCGGCGGCGATCTCCGCGGCGCGGCGCTCGTGAGCCGGGTTGGCGTAGGCGTGCAGGAAGTGGATCACCAGCGAGGTGCAGCCCTTCGCCTTCAGCGCCTCGACCGCTTCGCGCACCTCGTTCTCGTCCAGCGGGGTGACGACATTGCCGTCGGCGTCGGAGCGCTCGGTCACTTCCAGGCGCAGGTCGCGCGGGATGACGGGCCGGAAGACGCCGGTCATGCCATAGGGCTGCGGCCGGGTGCGCCGCCCGACCTCGAGCACGTCCCGGAAGCCGCGCGTGGTGATCATGCCCGTGGGCGCCAGCTTGCGCTCCAGGATGGCGTTGGTCGTCGTCGTGGTGCCGTGAACGATCAGGTCGACCGAAGGCAGATCCGCCTCGACGGCCTCCAGCGCGGCGATGACGCCACCCGCCTGGTTCTCCGGCGTGGTCGGCACCTTGGCGACGCGGACGCGGCCCCGCCCCCGGTCGAACAGCAGGATGTCGGTGAAGGTGCCGCCGACATCGACGCCGACAATGATCTCGCCCTTGTTCTCGCCGGCATCGCCCATCGTGTCAGCCCAGCTTCGCCAGCAGGTCGAGCAGGCGCCGCTGTTCGGCTGCGTTGAGCGGCCCCAGCGTCTCCTCGGTGATGATGCGCCCGGCCGCGATGGCCTCTGCAGCAACGCGCTGGCCTTCCGGCGTCAGCGCCACCAGCAGCCGCCGGCCGTCCGCGGGGTCGCGCCGTGTCTCCGCGAAGCCCCGCTCGCGCAGCCGGTCGATCACGCCCTTGATGGTCGCCGCGTCCATCGCCGTGCGTCGGCCCAGCAGGTTCTGGGAGGCGGGACCCAGTTCGCGCAGCTTCGCCATGGCCGCGAACTGCGTCGGCGTCAGTCCCGCGACCATGCGTTCGGCGAAGATGGCCGTGTGGCGCTGGGTCGCCTGACGCAGCCGGAATCCGACCTGGTCGTCCAGGCGGTAGTCGTCGGCCAGGGCCATGGTCTCGCTCATTCCGCGGCCTCCGCGCTGTTCTGTTCCGCCGCCAGCATCTCGCCGACGATGCGGCGGTAGTGGTTGGAGCCGGCGTCGAGTGCCACGCGGACCGGCGCCCGGTCATATGGCTTCAACTCGTTGCGCTGGATCGCCTCCAGGATCGCCTTGTCCTCGGCGAAGGCGACGCGCAGCAGGTCGGATATCTTCTCGCCGGCCGCCGGCTCGTCCGTCGCGGTATTCCTGAGGTGCATCCAGCGGTCGATGGTCGTGGTCGCGTCGACCGGTGTCATGAAATGCAGAGCGAAGATCTGCACGCCCTCGCCGCGTCGGTCCTCGGTCAGTTCCAGGGTCGCGTCGGCGCTGCCGAAGTCGATCACGGCGATGCAGGGCGCGTGCAGGTAGTAATAATGCCACCGGTCGACATTGCCTTCGAAGCCGCCCCAGGCCTGGAAGAAGCCGATGGGCGGGCCGTTCCGGATCCAGCGCGAGATCTCGACCACCTCGCCCCGGCGGCGCGCCTTGAGCGGTACGTCCTCGCTCGCCGCGTTGCCGAGCGTCGTCGGGTGAACGAAGCTGACATGGGCCGGGTCGCAGAGATTGTCGGCGACGTTGAGATAGTTCGAGGCAATGCGGAGCGCGTCGCCCTGGACTGCCGCCCAGCCGGGATCGGAGAGCTGCGGCAGATCGAAGATGTCGGCGGGGTCGGCCAGCGCGGCGTCGCCCATCCAGATCCAGACGATGCCGTGACGCTCATGCGTCGGGAAGCGCCGGACCCAGGCCTGGGGCGGGATCGAGCGTTGACCGGGCACGCGGACGCAAGCTCCGTCCCGTCCGAACGTGAGGCCGTGATAGCCGCACTGGATGGTGTCGCCGATCCGCTTGCCCATGGAGAGCGGCAGGGCGCGATGGGGGCAGCGGTCCTCGAAGGCGACGACCTCGCCATCCGCGGCGCGATAGAGCACGAGATCCTGTTCCAGGATCGTCGCTGTGGTGAAGTTCTCGCCGAATTCCGACGACCACCCGGCGACGTACCAGTGATTGTGGACATAGGTCATCGGGCTTTCCTCTTGTTTGCACCCGCAACAGCCCATTTCGCGTCATGCCCGCCTTGTGCGGGCATCCGGAATCTGAACCCGGGCTTGTCGCGAAAGTTCCGGGCAGTCGTCAGGCGCTTGACCGGACCCCCGCACAGGGCGGAGGTGGCGGCTTCGGTGTGCACCGAATGCCCGCGCAGCCATAGAGCCGCGGAACGGATCACCCCCCGCCGGACCATGACCTCGGCGACGTCTCGGCCCGCCGCCAGCGCGGCTTCGATCTCGCGGCCTGACAGCCGGCCCACCTCCACGACCACGGGCCGTTCGCCGAGATCGCTGTCCGGGTCGATCCCGCGGGCGGGTGCGCGTTCGACCGCCGGGTGATCGGGCAGGTCGACTTCGTTGGCGATCAGGGTCGCCGCCGCATCCGCCGCCGCCGCACTCGGTGCCAGCACCGTCACGGAATCGGCGATGCCGAGGCTCAGGCTGCGCCCGTGGCGGCCGGAGGTGGCGATGCCGCCCACGCCGTCCGCGGCCGTCAGCCGCGCCGTGCCCACCTGCCGGCCGTCGCGCGGGTCGGCGACGAGGCCGACGTCATAGATCTCGCCCGCCGCCAGCCAGAGCGCGATGTCGCCGCCATTGTTCACGTGAATGCGCCTGAGCGCCGGCGCAGCGTCCCGCATGACGGCCAGCACCTCGTCGGCAACCGAACCGGCGACCGCCGCCATGGGCGTGACGAAGACGTTTCCGTGCGGCGCGACCGCTTCGGCCATGCGCCGCGCAACCGGCCCCGCCGGCCAGGCGCCGTCTTCGAGCGGACGGCGCAGGACGGTCAGTTCCTCGACCAGTCCGGGAAGGATCGTCTCGAAACGGTCGCGTGCGGCGCGGTAGGCGTTGCGGACATCCGCCGTCTCCCCGTCCGCCCCGATGACGAGGTCGATGGGGCCGTGCTGCAGGTGCAGGCGGCGGCCGTCGGGCAGCATGGCGGCCTGGGGTCCGTTCATCGGCGGCGCCATTCGACGCGGTAGCCGCCGCGCCCGACCACCTCGTCCAGGCGTTTGACCTCTCCGCCATGGCCGCCGAGCTCCAGGTAGTCGTCCAGGCGCAGCGTGAACTCGATCGGTGCGACGATGGCCGGCGTCGGGACGTAGCCGAAGGAGTTCGCCGGCATTGCCGTCACGTCGACCATCACCGTGATGCCGCCGCCGGGCCAGCGATAGGCCGGCGCGCCGCCGCAGGTGACCCGCGTCAGCGCCTGCTGCACCGAGCGGGTGAGCCGCACGGGGTTCTCGGTGACGCCCGCGCGCAGCGAGCCGCCGGCGCCGCCCATGAACAGCACCGAGCAGAGCGCCGGCTCGCAGTTCTCCTCGATCAGTTCGACCGAGTGGCGGAGGCTTTCGGGCAGGTCGTGTTCGACGGGCTTCAGGTCCTCGTCGAGGGTGAAATAGGCCCATTGCTCGCCAGTGGTTGAAACCATGAGCATGGATTGACCCGGCTTCGCGAACTTCGGATTGAAGCCCTCGATGATGGTCAACGGGTCGGTGACGTCCGTGCCGCCCCAGCCGGTGCCGGGCTCGGCCACCTGAAAATAGCGGCCGGGCGTCGACTTGCGGCCGCGGATGCGGATCCCCGTGTCTTCCCAGCCCAGCACCTTGCCGGCCTGGTGCTCGGAGATGACGCCGGTGATGTGGTCGTCGACCACGACCACTTCGTCCACCAGGCCGTGCCACTGCTTCGCGAACATGCCGATGGTGGCGGAGCCGCAGCCGACGCGCATGCGCTCCTCGGCGTGGCCGTTGACCACGGGCGGCCGGCCCGCCTGCACCGTGACCTCGGCGCCGCCGTCGACGGTCATGTCGACCGCTTCGCCATTGCAGAGATCCATCAGCGTCCGGCAGGTGACGCGGCCTTCCATCTTGCCGCCGCCGGTCAGATGATGGACGCCGCCCAGCGAGAACATCTGGGAGCCGTACTCGCCGGTCGTGACATGGCCGACGGGCTCGCCGTCGACGCGGACAAGGTTCCGCTCCGGTCCCAGCCAGCGGTCGGTATCGATCTTCACCTTGGCGCCGCAATAGCTGAAGATTCCTTCGGTCACGACGGTGACCATGTCGACGCCCTCGGTCTCCTTCGCGACGATGAAGGGCGCGGGCTTGTAGTCCGGATAGGTCGTGCCCGCGCCGATGGCCGTGATCGTGGCGTCTTCCGTGCGGATGATCTCGCCGTCCCAGTCCTCGGCCCCGTCCAGGAAGGGCACGAACCGTCCGCCCTGGGCCTCGACATTGGAAACGATGGTCAGCGGATCGAGGCGGATCAGTTCCCCGTCCCTCACCGCATAGCGGTCGCAGGCGCCGGACTTGCCCTCGGCGATGAAACACATGACCGGACAGGCGTCGCAGCGGATCTTGCCGTCCTTCTTCACGACCTGATCGTTCATCGTTGCGCTCCCGCCCGTTCCGTCATTTCCGTGCCTCACGGATGGCGGCGAGGACGCGCGGCGGCGTCGCGGGCGTGCGGCGGATGACGGCCCCCGTGGCGTCGCGGATGGCGTTCAGGATCGCCGGCGCGGTCGGGATCAGCACGTGCTCGCCCAGCCCCTTGGCGCCGTAGGGACCTTCCGGGTCGGGCTCCTCGATGATGATGGATTTCACCGGGGGCATGTCGCCGATGGTGGGGATCAGATAGTCGTGCAGGTTCTCCGTGACGCCCGGCACGTATTCCTCCATCAGCGCCATGCCGAGACCCTGGGCGATGCCGCCCTCGATCTGCCCCTCCACCAGCACCGGATTGATCGCCCGGCCGACATCGTGTGCGGCGGTGATCCGGTCGGCCTTCACCGTGCCGAGAGTTGTGTCGACCGTCAGTTCCACGAGTTGCGCGCCATATCCGTAGACCGCGTAGGGGCTGCCCTGGCCGTTCTCGTCCAGCGGCGTGGTCGGCGGGTCGTAGCTTTCCTCGACCAGCATGACGAAGCCGGCCGCGTCGGCGGGCAGGGCCGCGAGGTCGAGATCGTGATCGACCTTCTTTTCGCGCAGGACGATGTGCCCGTCCTCGACGCGCAGCGCCGCTGCCTCGGAGACATTGGCGTGGCGCAGGATCGCCTGGCGCAGCGCCGCGCCCGCTGCCATGGCGGCCCGGCCGGAAACGAAGGTCTGGCGCGATGCCGAGGTCTTCCCGGCGTCCGGCGTCACCGAAGTGTCGCCGACGACGATCTGCACATTCCCGACCGGCAGGCCCAGGGCGTCAGCAAAGATTTGCGCGATGACCGTCGTGGCGCCCTGGCCGATGTCCACCGCGCCCTGATGCAGCACCACGGCGCCGTCGCGGGTGACGCCGGCCTTGATGGTCGAGGGGTTGGGCAGGGCGGTGTTGCCGCAGCCGTACCAGCAGGTGCCGAGCCCGACCCCGCGGCGGAAGGGCGCAGCCGCATGTTCGGTGTTGAAAGCCGCCGCCTCCCGCTTCGCCCGCGCCCAGTCGTCGCGCAGGGCCTCCAGGCAGGGGCCTATGCCGACCCCGCTTTCGAAGCGCTGACCGGTCACCGTCGGGTCGCCGTTCGCGAGCGCATTCCGGATGCGGAATTCCAGCCGGTCGATTCCGCAGGCGTCGGCCAGACGGTCGTAGAGGCATTCCTGTGCGATTGCGGCCTGCGGCACGCCGAAGCCGCGGAAGGCGCCGCCCACGGGGTTGTTGGTATGCACTGCCACTGTCCGCGCGCGGTAGTTGGGTGTGAGATAGGGCCCGGAGGCGTGGACGGGCACGCGGTTCGCCACCGTCGGCCCCCACGAGGCATAGGCGCCGGTATCGAAGACGCCGTCGAAGCCGAGCCCGGTGATCCGGCCGTCCGCGTCGGCGCCGATCGCCACCTCCATCTCGGCGGGGTGCCGCTTGGTCGTGGAGGCCATGGACTCGGGTCGGGTGTAGGCGATGCGCGCCGGCCGGCCCAGCCGCAGGGCGGCAAGGGCCAGGATCGGCTGCACGGAAATGTCCAGCTTCGAACCGAAGCCGCCGCCGACGCCGGTCGGCACGATGATCACCTGTTCCTCGGGCAGTCCGAGGATCGCCGCAACCGCCTCGCGGTCCATGTGCGGCGCCTGGGTGCAGGCGTGGATGACGACCTTCTCGCCATCCATCCGGGCGAACCCGGCCTCCGGCTCGATATAGGCATGCTCGACGAAGCCGGTGCGGAAGCTGTCCCGGACGACATGGGCGGCGCCGGCGAGGGCGCTCTCCACGTCGCCGCGCTCCACGAAGCCCTTGACGAGGATGTTGCCGGCGCGGTCTCGATGGACCTTCGCGGCGTTTGTGGCCCGGGCGGAGGCCGGATCGAGCAGGGGTTCGAGTTCTTCCCACTCGACGGGGAAATCGGCCGGATCCAGCGCCTGCACGGCGTCGCGCTCGCCGACGACGGCGGCGACGGCTTCGCCCCGGAAGCGCGCCTGCCCGTTCGTCGCGAAAACCGGCTGGTCGGCGAAGGGCGGGATCACGCCGAAGCGGTTCTCGCCCGGAATGTCGTCCGCCGTGAAAACCCGCCTCAGTCCCGGGTTGGCCAGCAGGAAGCCGTCCAGATCGCCGAATCGGAAGCGCGCGCGGTGGTGTGGCGAGCGGATGATGCGGATCAGCAGGGCGTCGCCGGGGGCCGCGTCATCGCCGAACTGTTCGCGGCCCAGCACCTTGGGGGCGCCGTCGAGACGCGGGATGGCGCGGCCGACGGAGGAGCCGTCGTGCCGGACGGCCGGCGGCGCGGCGTCGAGGACGGCGTCGATGATCTTGCGGTAGCCGGTGCAACGGCAGAGCACGCCGCCCAGCGCGTCCATCGCTTCGGCCTCGGTGGGCGACGGGTTGGCTCGGAGCAGCGCCGCCGCGCTCATCAGCATGCCCGGCGTGCAGATGCCGCACTGGGCCGCCCCATGGTCGAGAAAGGCGCGCTGCAACCGGTTCATGCCGCCGTCGCCGGCGAGGCCCTCGACCGTCTCCACCCGGCGGCCGTCGACCTGTCCCAGCGCGGTCATGCAGGCGCAGACGGGCTCGCCGTCGAGCAGCACGGTGCAAGCGCCGCAGTCGCCGGCGTCGCAGCCGACCTTGGTGCCCGTCAGGCCCAGCCGTTCGCGCAGGGCCTCGGTCAGGCGGGTGGCGGGATGGTCCGGCAGTTCCACTGCGCGGCCGTTGACCCGGAACCGCGTGACCTCGCTGGTATCGACGGTGCTGGCGACGCTCATGCCGAGCCTCCCAGGCAGGCGACAGCACGGCGCACCGCTTCTGCTGCGGCAATCCGGCGATAGGGGGCGTCGGCGCGGACGTCGTCGATCGGGCTCAACGCTTCGAGATGCACCGGCGTCGGCCAGTCGCCCGGCAGCGTTCTGACCAGCATGTCGCGCTCCAGCGCCGGCAGGCGCTGCGCGACCTCGGAGCAGGCGCCGACCGAGATCGCGGCATCGGTCAGATCATCGCCGTTGCGCGCCAGCCGCGCCGCGACCATGACGATGGAGATGACCAGATACCTGCGCGCGCCGAGCTTGAGAAACGTCGAGCGGCCTGTCGCCGCCTGCCGGGGCACGTGGACGGCGACCAGCAGTTCATCGGCGCGGCGCGCGGTACGGCGGTTGCCGTGAATGAATTCGGCCAGCGGCATGCGGCGGCGCCCGGCCGCCGAAGCCAGTTCCACCTCGGCGTCGAGGATCAGCAGCGGCGGCACGCCGTCGGCGGCGGGGGAGGCGTTGCAGAGATTGCCGGCGACGGTGCCGGCGTTCTGGACCTGCACCGAGCCCACCTCGCGCGCGGCGAGCTTCAGGGCGTCGAAGGCCGGCGGCAGGTCTGCGCGCAGAATGTCGGTCCAGGTGGTCAGCGCGCCGATGCGGAAGCCTTCCGCCGTCGTCTCGATGCCGCGCAGGCCGCGGATCGCCGTGACGTCCATGACCGATTCCGAGACCGCTCGGCCGACGCGCGCGGGGTAGAAGTCGGTGCCGCCCGCCAGGACCGTCCAGACGCCGCCTGACAGGCGCTCCAGCGCTTCCTCCAGTCCGGCGGGTCTGACGAATTCCGGCATCCGGCGGGTCCCAAATTCGTTTGTGTACAAACAATGCTAATCGGGCCCCGCCAGCGGACGCAACCGGATTTCGCAACGTCAATCCGGTTCAGACGGACTGTTCGCCGTAATAGAGGGTCATGGCGTGCTTCGCTTCGGCGAAGAACAGCCAGCGTTCGACCATCAGACCGGCGATCGTCAGCAACGCCGCCAGCCAGACCGCGGCATGCGGCAGACCGGCCAGCACGCCGCCGATGATCGCCCCGGGCAGGACGCCGCCCACCGCGACGGCAAGGATACGCAGCTTCATGGCGTGGCGGCGCGCGACGCGGAAGCCCATTTCCGACGTCAGCCAGTTTTCGGTGACGTGGGGCCGTTCGAACAGGCGAACGTCGTCATGGTCCCCGAGGCCCGTGGCCGAGCCCACCGTCGCCGTGGGTTCCAGACGGTCGACGCGGGACCAGATCACGGCCTTGAAGTACCAGGCCACGAACAGGAAGAAGAGAGCCACGCCATAGGCCATGTTCGACGACGGTCCGGCGGCGGCGAGTGCGATCAGACCGCCGGAAGTTGCGGCGAAGATCAGGAACATCAGGCTGGTCGGCTGTGTCGACCAGGCCGGCACCGCCTTCAGCGACTGGTAGATCATGCCGGTGGCGCGGACCGTGGCGAAGCAGAGCAGGGCAACGGCGATGCCCGAAATGCGCCACGCGCCGAAGCCTTCATGAGCCTGGATCGGCTGCAGCAGGTGGCCGACGATCACGATGAAGGCCAGCACCATGGTGGCGAGGGCGAAGACGCCTTCCCGGCTCAGCCAGCTCGTCCGCCACTGGCTGAGCGAATAGCGCGCGCGCCAGGGCGACTGCAGGTGCAGCACCGAGCCGCCCAGCCCGATGCCGGCCAGCACGAAACCCAGGATCATCGTGATGTCGAAGCCCAGTACGCCCAGGTAACTCACCAGCAGCGTCGCGGCCGCCATGGCTCCGAAGCCGGCGCCCGACAGCACGGTGAAAACGATGATGGAGAAGGCAGGGTACATGTCACGCAGTCCGATACAGTCTCAGGCGGCAAGCTTTGCCCCGGAAACACATGGATGTCATCCCAGCTTCTCCAGCGCGCCGTCGAGCCATTTCCAGAACCCGGTCAGCCCTTCGCCGGTCTCCGCAGGGGCCGGAACCGGCGGTGGCGTCTCGCGCCGGCGCGGCGGCAGGTACTTGTTGACCGGCCTGGTGCCCATTTCGGCCATGAGGTCGATGCCGCCACGCTCGGCGACCAGCCGGCTGACATCCGAATCCGGGTCGGCGAGATCGCCGAAATGGCGCGCATTCGCCGGGCAGGTGCGGACGCAGGCGGGGATGCGGTCTTCCTCCGGCAGGTCTTCCGAATAGATGCGGTCGACACAGAGCGTGCACTTCTTCATCACCCCGGCCGCCGGGTCCATTTCGCGCGCGCCATAGGGGCAGGCCCAGGCGCAGAGGCCGCAGCCCATGCAGCGGTCCTCGTCGACCAGCACGATGCCGTCCTCGGCGCGCTTCAGCGACGCGCCGGTCGGACAGACGGTGACGCAGGGCGCGTCGTCGCAGTGCAAGCAGGACTTCGGGAAGTGCACCAGCCGCGTGTCCTCGCCCTGGCGGCATTCGAAACTGTGGATGCGGTTGAGCCAGGCGCCCGAGACAGCCGCGCCATAGGGGTCGGCGTCGGCAAGCGGGACCAGGTCGCCGCCGGTGTTCCATTCCTTGCAGTTCACGGCGCAGGCGTGACAGCCGACGCAGGTGTCCAGGTCGATCACCAGACCGAGCTTCTTGTCTGTGCTTTCGGGCAGCCCCGTCATCGTTTCACCGGGCGGGTCGGGTGCCAGGCCTGCATCGCCGGCGCGGGTTCCGCGCCGGGTGCGGGTTGCTGCGCCGGGAAGCGGGGCAGGGTGCGGGCGAGATCGTGCTCGGCGACCTTCTCCAGACGGACCCGCAGATCGAACCACGCCGCCTGGCCGGTGATCGGGTCGGAGTTGCCGATCCGGTGGCCGCCCTCGCCATCGGGCAGGAGTTCGTGGATCAGGTGGTTGAGCAGGAAGCCCCGCTCGGCCTCTGGCGCGTCCGGATCGAGCCGCCAGGCGCCGGGCCGCTTGCCGATGGCATTCCAGGTCCAGACGGTCGATCCATTGACCGCCGCCATGCGCTGCACGGCGACGCGGATGCGGTTGTGGTGGGAGACGACGTCGACCAGATCGCCGTCGGCCAGATCCATTTCGCGGCAGATATCGTCGGGCACGAAGAGCGCGTTGGCGGTGTGAATCTGCCTGAGCCAGGCGTTCTGGGAGCCCCAGCTGTGGTACATGGCCATTGGCCGCTGGGTCAGCGCGTGCAGGGGAAACGCCTCGCCGTCGATCATCTCGCCCTCGTGCGGCGGATACCAGATCGGCAAGGGGGCGAAAGCGTCGGCGATCCGTTGTCTCAGATGTTCCGGCGGCTGCCGTTCGCCATGACCCTCGGCGGCGAGGCGGAATTTCTGCAGCGGCTCCAGCCAGAGCTGGAAGGTCACCGGCTGTGGCGTGTCGTAGAAGCCCATCTCCACGGCGAAGTCCTGATACGCCCGGTTGGCGAACTTGAAGAAACGGGCCTCCTCGGGGATCTCCGCGCTCCAGTAGCCGCCGTTGGCGATATAGCGGTCGATCTGATCGGGATTGGGTTCGCCGCGCCCGCTCTGCTGGCCGTCTTCGCCGCGCCAGCCGGCCAGCGGGCCGACTCCGGGCCGGCGCTGGTGGTTCACCATGTAGTCGGCGTAGTCGGCATAGGCCGGCGCGCCGGTCTCGGCGATGAAGCCCGGCAGGCCGAGGCGCGAAGCCAGATCGATCAGCACCGACTGAAAGCCGCGCACCTCACGGTCGGGTTCGAGCACCGGCCAGCGGATCGCGTCCGCCACCAGCTCCGGCTCCCCGATCGGCCGGTCGAGCAGGGAAATGCAGTCGTGGCGCTCCAGATAGGTCGTATCGGGCAGGATCAGGTCGGCATAGGCCGTCATTTCCGACTGGTAGGCGTCGGAGAGGATGATCTTCGGAATGCGGTATTCGCCGGTCTCCTCGTCGACGGCGGTCAGCATCTCGATGGTCCCGGCCGTGTTCATCGACGAGTTCCAGGCCATGTTGGCCATGTAGAGGAACAGGACGTCGATGGGGTAGGGATCGCCCTCGAACGCATTGGCGATGACCATGTGCATCATGCCGTGGGCGGCCAGCGGCGCGTCCCAGGAGAAGGCCTTGTCGATACGCAGCGCGCCGCCCGCTTCGTCCAGCAACAGGTCTTCCGGTCCCCGCGGGAAACCCAGATGCGGCCCGGCCAGGGGCTGGTGCGGCGTGATCGCGCCGACCACGCTGGCGCCCGTCGGTTTCGGGTGCGCCTCCATCGGCTTGGGGTAGGGCGGCTTGAAGCGGAACCCGCCCGGGCATTCGATGGCGCCGAGCAGGATCTGCAGCAGGTGCAGCGCCCGGCAGGTCTGGAAGCCGTTGGAATGGGCCGAGATGCCGCGCATGGCGTGAAAGCTCACGGGCCGGCCGACAAAGCGTTCGTGGCGCTCGCCGTTCATGTCGGTCCAGGGCTGCTCGATCGAGATTTCCTCGTCGAAGGCGACGCGGCCGATCTCGTCGGCCAGCGCACGGATCGTGCCGGCGTCTATGCCGGTGCGTCCGGCCACCGCATCGGGCGTATAGGCGTCGTCCAGATAGGTTTCGGCGATGCGCTCGAAGACCGGCCGGGCGCTGCGGCCGTGGCCCAGGTCCACGCGTCCGCGGAGCGCGGGCGCTCTGGCCTGTTCCTTCGGGGCCGCCTCGCCCGATCGCCGGTCCAGCACCATCTCCGCGCCTTCGGCGTCGCGCAGGAACAGGCCGTCGTCCGCTTCGCCCGGCGCGTCGATCACCAGCCAGGGGGCGTTGGTGTACCGGATCAGATAGTCCAGATCGATCCGGCCGGCCTTGAGTATTTCGTGGATCAGCGACAGCACCAGCAGTCCGTCCGAGCCGGGACGGATGCCGAGCCACTGGTCGGCGATCGCCGAGTATCCGGTGCGGATCGGGTTGACCGAGACGATGCGCGCGCCGCGTTCCTTCAGCTTCGCCAGCCCCATCTTGATCGGGTTGCTGTCGTGATCCTCGGCGACGCCGAAGAGGAGGAACAGTTTCGTGCGCTCCCAGTCCGGCTGCCCGAATTCCCAGAACGACCCGCCCATGGTGTAGATGCCGGCCGCCGCCATGTTGACCGAGCAGAAACCGCCATGGGCGGCGTAGTTGGGTGTGCCGAACATCTGCGCCCAGTAGCTGGTCAGCGACTGGCTCTGATCGCGGCCGGTGAAGAAGGCGAATCGTCTTGGGTCGGTGGCGCGGGCGCGGGCCAGCCAGGCGGTCGCCGTGTCCAGCGCTTCCTCCCACTCGATCTCCTCGAAGCGGCCCTCGCCGCGCGGCCCGACACGCTTCAGCGGCTTCCTCAGCCGCGCCGGCGAATAGTGCTGCATGATGCCCGCGGAGCCCTTGGCGCAGAGCACGCCCTTGTTCACCGGATGATCACGGTTGCCGCCGATATAGCGGATGCGTCCGCCCTCCAGATGCACGTCGATGCCGCAGCGGCAGGCGCACATGTAGCAGGTGGTCTTGGCGATACGCCTGTCGGGCGCGTTGTCGGGCACCGTGGCCTCCCCGAATTTCCCCGGTCCGGATTTACCAGATTTCAGGTGGAGTTTCGCCGATCCGGATGCGGCGGCGCAATGGCCGTGACCTCAGCCGATCTCGCCCAGCACCGGAAAGGCCTCCAGCATCCAGATGGCGATGACCTGCAGACGGTTCGTGAAGATCAGCACGCCCGTCGCGATCAACAGCAGGCCGGTGACGATCTCGACGGTGCGCAGGTGTCGCCGGAAGCGGACGAGGAATCCCAGAAAGGCCTGCACGCCCACCGCGGCCAGAATGAAGGGAATGCCAAGGCCGAGCGCATAGACCGCCAGCAGCGAAGCGCCGGCGGCAATGTTCTGTTCGCTTGCCGCCAGCGCCAGGATGGTCGCCAGGATCGGGCCGATGCAGGGTGTCCAGCCGAAGCCGAAGGCCATGCCGAGCACTACGGCGCCCGGCGCCCGCAGCCCCCTGGTCGCCGTTTCCAGCCGCGCCTCCCGGTTCAGGAAGGCGATCCGGAAGACGCCAACCATGTGCAGGCCGAAGACGATGATGATGGCGCCGGCGATCTTGCCCAGCAGATCGAGATTCGGCCGGAGGAACTGCGTCACCGCGCTGGCGCCGGCGCCGAGGGCGACGAAGACGATCGAGAAGCCCAGGACGAAGAAGACCGACATCCACACGACCCGGCGGGTCACGGCGCGGTCGCGGCCGGCCTTCTCCGACAGTTCCTCATAGCTGGTGCCGGCAAGATAGCAGAGATAGGCGGGCACAAGGGGCAGGACGCAGGGACTGAGGAACGAGATGAATCCGCCCCCCGCCGCCGTGAGATATTCGCCGAAGCCCGCCGCCATGTACCGCCCGCCCTGTGTGCCGAGGAACGCACCGTTACCGGGCGCGGGAGCTATCGCGCCAATCACATGGCCGTCAAGCGCCGCCTGCGCTTCCACCATCCGCGCCAGCGCCTATAGTGCGGTCCCATGAAGGCGATGATTGTGAACGAACTCGGCCCGCCCGAGATCATGAAGCTGCAGGATCTGCCGGCGACCTCGGCGGGGCCGGGCGAGATTCGCGTGCGTGTGCGCGCCGCGGGACTGAATTTCCCGGACATCCTGATGATTGCGGGCAAGTACCAGTTCCGGCCCGATCCGCCTTTCGTCCCCGGCATGGAGGCCGCGGGCGAGATTCTGGAGACGGGCGAGGGTGTTGAAGCGTTCGCGCCAGGCGACCGGGTGATCATCCACGCGCGCAATGGCCTGTATGCGGAGGAAGCGGTGGTGCCGGCCGAATGGGCGGTGCCGCTTCCCGAAAGCTGGGACTTCGCCGAAGGCGCCGCCTTCTGGTCAGCTTACAACTCGGCCTATGTCGGGCTGGTCAGCCGCGGTGGCCTGAAGGCCGGCGAATGGGTTCTGGTCCATGGCGCGGCCGGCGGAGTCGGGCTGGCTGCGGTGGAACTCGCCCATGCGCTGGGCGCCCGCGTCGTCGCGGTCGTGGGCAGCGATGCGAAGGCCGAGGCTGTACGGGCCAAGGGTGCGGAGGTGGTCGTCGATCACCGCAGCGAGAATTTCCGGGACCGCGTGCAGGAGGTCACCGGCGGCGCCGGCGCGGACGTGGTCTACGACCCGGTGGGCGGAGACGTCCTGTTCCAGTCCCTGCGCTGCATCGCCTGGGGCGGGCGGTTTCTGGTCATCGGCTTCGCGGGCGGCACCATCCCGGAGGTGCCGGCGAACTACGCGCTGCTGAAGAGCTGTTCGGTGATCGGGGTCAGGGCCGGGGAATATGGCCGCCGTGATCCTGCGGCGGGCCGGGCGATCATCGCCCACATGCTGGACCTCGCGGGCGCGGGGCGGATCAATCCTCACGTTCATGCCCGTCTTCCGCTGGTGGACGCGGCCCGGGCGCTGGCGCTGCTGTCACGGCGGGAGGTCATCGGCAAGGTGGTGCTCACGGTCTGATTCGTGGACGCGGTAGGGCAATGATAATATGATAGGCCTCGGTGGCATGGCGGAGGGACGGTTTGTTGCGGAGCGGGTCGCAACAGCTTGTTAACCGACGGGCCGTATCTTTGCCTCTCCATGCCCGCGAAAGCGCCGCGGGCGGAATGCGTTTGACGAGGGGACTGCAGGGCGACTGGAACGGCGGATCGGCAGCGGATGCAAGAAATGGCGATGCTGCAAATTCGCAACAAGACGCAAGTTTAGGGAATCCTTGGCCCTTCGGGCTTGTTGTTAACCCCTTTTGCGGCTATCCAGTCGAGCTAACTGCGGGTCGCAGTAACAGGTTGGGTGAATTTGAAGGTGTCGACGGATGATCGAGCTTCGTAAGCACAAGAAAACGATGTCGGCCGGAGGGGCGATCTTCGCGGCGGCCTTGGGGCTGTCGGCGGTGACCAGCGGCGCCGGCGCCGCGGACTGGTCGACCACTTTCCTGTCCATCAATCAGGCCGAATATCTCGACAACTTCGTGGCGGACGAGCTCAACGCCGCGATCCGGGAGAGTGACGTTCGGCTTTCGACCAATAATCGCGTGACCATACGGGGGCGGCTGGACAACAACGTTTCCGTGCGCGTCGGCGGCAATCTGCTCTATTTCCAGCACATTGACCGCACCGATCAGGATTCGCTGGGCGTCGGCGGTTTCGCCGACGTGGCCAAGCGCTTCGGTGCGCTGACGGCACGTGCCGGCTATTTCGGCAACTACCGCCGCAAGGATGGTGTGAACCAGTTCGTCGAGAATGGCGCGCTGCTGAGCCTGACCTACAACCCGAGCCGGGTTTACACGCTGTCGGCCCAGAGCCGCATCGCCTATCGTGATTTCGATGACCAGAACTTCGGTGGTCTGGACCAGGTGCGCGGCGACGTCTTCCTGCGCGCCTACTGGTATCCGTTCGAGGACGCGACCTATCTCGGCGCCGAGCTCGGCGCCATCCGGGAAAATGCCGAGACCGATTTCAACGCGACGACATCCTTCCTGGCCGGCGTCCGTGCGAGCCATCATGTGACGGAGCGTACATCTGCTCCCTTGGCGTAGCTGATCGTCTCAGGCTGTCTCAAACTCCACGATTTCTGCCACTTTCCTGTCTCATCCTGTCTTGCATTGTCGCTGGCGATCGCAGAGGATATGTACGTGAAATCGTGGGTAACGGCATATGGCGGACACAATCAATCGCCTCAACGCGAGGCAGGTTCAGACACAACCCGTGGGGCGTCATCACGACGGCGGCGGGCTCTATCTGCAAGTCATCGAGAGCGGCGCGCGCACATGGCTGTTCCGTTACATGCTCGACGGTAAACAGCGATGGATGGGATTAGGCAGCGCGCGCGATGTGCCATTGAAGGAAGCGCGGGAGAAGGCGATGGAGTACCGCCGCCTCCGTGCCGAAGGCATCGATCCCATAAAGTACCGTGACCGCGAGCGGCAACGACGACGCGAAGACCTGCTTAGCTCCGTAACGTTCCAGAAGGCCGCTGAAGAGTACATTCGCTCTCACGAAGCAGGCTGGTCCAATCCAGCACACGCTTCGCAATGGGCAAATTCGCTGCGGGACCACGCCTATCCGATCATTGGCGATAAGGATGTTGCAGAAATTTCAATGTCGGACGTGTTGCGGGTTCTTGATCCAATCTGGCTAACGAAGACGGTAACCGCGACACGTGTCAGAGGCCGGATCGAGAAGATACTTGATTGGGCGAGAGTGCGGGGCCATCGAGTTGGTGAGAACCCGGCACGATGGCGAGGCAATCTCGAAACGCAGCTGGCCCCACCGAACCGGGTGCGCCGTGTCGAACATCATAAGGCGCTCCCATGGTCTGAGATCGGCGACTTCATGGCGGAGCTGCGCGAGCGCAAAAGCATCGCAGCATATGCGCTTGAATTCATGATCCTGACAGCGTTACGCACCAGCGAGGTTGTCGACGCGCGCTGGGAGGAGTTCGACCTGGGTAATGCCGTTTGGACGGTCCCAGCCGAGCGCATGAAGATGAAGAATGAGCATCGCGTTCCGCTCACCGCGCGCGCCATTGATATTTTGCGCGAGCTGGAGAGGTCGTCGACCGGAGATCATGTGTTCACCAGTGGTGATGGCAGGTCGCTGCACAAGAACACCATGCTGGCGCTCGTGAGGCGGATGGGCCGTAAGGACATCACGGCGCATGGCTTCCGTTCCACATTCCGTGATTGGGCCGCTGAGATGACAGCGTATCCGTCGGACGTCGTGGAGATGGCCTTGGCACATGCCATCCGCAACAAGGTCGAGAGTGCCTATCGGCGCGGTGATCTGTTTGAGAAGCGGAAGCGCCTAATGGATGAATGGGCCCAGTTCTGCAATACACCGTCACGGAATGAGGTTAGGTCGGCGAATGTGGTCTGGATAAATCAGTAGAGCGCCCGTTCAGAGGACGGTGGTGTGGTGCCGGCAATCGCGGGCTCGCAGAGATCGTCGTTGCGCTCCAGCAAGCTTCGTAGGGGGTTCCCATCCGCCTGTCACGTGCTGATACAGCGGCGCGGCGACTGGACGTGACCTAGCCGCGAATTCTCTCTCGGAAACGGTCGATCATCCTCGTTAATGCGCCTCTGGCGGGAAGCGAAGTTCGAATATAACGTGGTTGACTGGGGTTAGATGAACGAGGTCGCACGATATGTACATCCTCCCATTCTTGAATAGTCCGCTCCATCTGAAATACGTATTTCTGAACGACCTTACTTCCGTAGGTTCCATTTGCAATGGTCAGCATTTCTGCCGCGGCGTATAGGTAGGCTGTGGCAGCAGTTGAGGTACTGTAATCTAAAAAAACGGTTCTCTTTGTTTCGGCCGCGATATCGAACGCATCGCTGTATGGAATTTCGGATATGAGTGTCCGCGCATTATACTGGGCTCGGAACTCGTTGACCCGGTCTTTGCTCTTTGTTGACCATGGCGGCACTCGCGTAATTAACACGAATGGGTCATCAGCATGGGCCCTTCCTGAATTGCGCAAACGTTTGACCGTTGTGTCGAGGCGTTGGAAACCGTCCAGCGCGAAACGCTCCGGCGGCAACGGAGCCAGTATATAGTCCGCCAGAGAGAGCGCATTGACGCTCAAGATACCGAGGGAGGGCGGACAGTCGAAAACGACCCAATCAAATGTTGTGGCAATGTCTCTGATATTGGGTCCCAGTCGCAAAAAATCATCTTCGTCTGCATTAACTTCCAGCTCGACACCCGCCAGTTCCAGCGAAGAAGGCAGCACGTAGAGATCGGGAAAAATTGTCGGCAGGCACGATTGTTCCGTGATCGGCGTGTTCCCTGCGACGGCTTCATAGGCTCCGGGAAACTCGCTATCGTCCGTTCCATCGAGACCGACGGCGCTCGTGGCGTTGCCCTGAGCATCGAGGTCGACGAGCAGGACGCGTTGGGAAGCCGCGGCGAAGGCGGCTGATAGATGAACAGCGGTTGTCGTCTTGCCGACACCGCCCTTCTGGTTGGCGACTGCTAAGAAGTTGGCCATTAGCGATGCATTATAGTGCCGATACTCTGCAGAAATAGCATAATTTTCTGCTAGATGATCGCCGGGGGAGTTTTGCGAGAAACTCGCAACTCATGTGACATGTCCATGCTGTTGCAGGCATGGTAAATGCGGATGAGGCGAACGGTTGTTGCGGCGATTGCCGTCCTACTGTTCCCAGCGATTGCGAATGCTGAACGGCTCAATGATGCCGAGATCAAAAGGCAGATGATTGAGCAATCAATCGCCAGCTACTCGGGGAACTGTCCTTGTCCCTACAATCGAGCGCGGGATGGCAGCCGGTGTGGCCGCCGTAGCGCCTACAATCGGCCAGGTGGCGCAGAGCCGCTTTGCTACCCACAGGATGTGACGCAGGGAATGGTTCAGCGTTACCGGCAACAGCATGGGCTTCGATAGGATGCCACGGACGGGCGATTGCTGGATGACACGGCGAACGGAACCCAGTGACCGAGGGATGTTATCGGAAAATTCGTCGTTTCTTTGGTTGGCGAGGAAGGGCTGGCTATCCCCTATACGTCAGCCGCTCATCCTCTTAGCCGCATCAGTTTGTCGTAGACAAGCAAGGCTGCATGGGCATCGCTGAGCGCTCTATGGTCAGCAGTGACGTCAACGCCTAGGTGTTTGGCGACGTTGGCGAGCTTGTACGATCTAAGCGAGACCGTCGTTCGCGCCATCTCCAGAATATCGTGATATTCGTTTGTGGCTCTGATCCCGATCCGCGACCACTCCGCCGATAGGAATTTTGCATCGAAGGCGGCGTTGTAGGCGATCAAGGGCAAATCACCGATAAATTGACGAAGGTCTCGGAAGACCTGTTCGGATGGCGATCCTTCCGCTCTGATCTGCTCGGTTGTGATGCCGGTAATCTGAGTGATTTTCCGAGGAAGATCGACGCCCGGATCGACGAGCGTCTGAAACGTCTTATGCACTTTGTTCGATGGGTTCACCCGGATCGCGCCGACCTCAATGACACGCGATTTCAGCGGATCAAGTCCCGTTGTCTCGAAATCGATGCAGACGAAGAGGTCGCCCAGTTCCGGAGATGGAATTCGCGGGGCGGGTTTCTCTGGTCCAGCGAATAACCGTTTCAGCCAACTTGCCATGTCGCAGTCCGCCTGTTTCAGAAGTCCCGGGGGCGGTGGGCGTCACTATGCGGTATACCTCATTGAGCGCATCTGATGTCCCAGACATATCTCGGCGCACCAAACGACCCCCGACCTTCTGCCGCTTCACGTGTTTTGAGATATCCAGCTGGGCACAGCTCCATCGCCTTCTCCGCCAAGGCCGCTTGAAGGATGGCATAGCTGTCTATCGCGCCGTACTCATAGTGAAGCCGATACTCGGCGGGCGCACCCGTTGCGGAGGAAGATAGGCGGGAGCTTTCGACACCGCCACAAGCCGTCAGCATCACCGCCATCCCGGATACAATCAAAGCTCGGCCCATCGGCTCCCCCTTAGTCCAGGCTATCCGGGCATGGACCTGCCGCACAAGTACGCGGCGATTTCCTTCGCTCATTGATGAAATGTCGTCCAGTAGCGCGTCGAACCGAGACAGTTGAACTCGATTTGACATAAGCAAAAACTCTTATAAACTATTGGTATAATTGCATAATGCCCCGAAGTGCAGCAGCAAATGCTGCCGTCTGCAAGTGGACTTGCAGCCAAAGTCGGCCTCCTACGCGCGCCCGCGATCACGAATTTCGCCAAGGGCGAATGGCATCCGCCCCGCGTTCCCCCGCATGTTTGAGCGACGAGGCTCCAACAATTGTTGATGCCCCCCTGACCAGCCCCCAGCGATTGATCCGGGTGGAATGTTAGTGCATGGGCGGCTTTGCCGCCAGGCCGGCCGGCTGGTGAAGCGGAGCGGAGCCTGACGGCCAGCCTGGCGGA